>Ga0207421_10005094_pt1 | contig 14877 bp, 12 predicted proteins | sample SodLakKL_010_SED_4_FD_187542 | JGI IMG/M metagenome (GOLD analysis project Ga0207421, IMG submission 187542) | Alkaline sediment microbial communities from Lake Tanatar, Kulunda Steppe, Russia - 8KL_010_SED (SPAdes) (version 2) | ecosystem: Environmental > Aquatic > Non-marine Saline and...
TGGCCGAATCCGGGGTGGTCGACCTTCATCCTGCGCCGCCTGATGCAAAACAGCAGCTATGAGCGCGATTTTATCAACCGTTTTGCCGATCTGTTGAACACGGTTTTCCATGAGGACTATGTGACGGCCGAGCTGGATTCCATGCGCGCCATGTACGAGCCTGAAATGCAGGAGCACATCGACCGCTGGAGGCGACCGGTCACGGTAAGCAGCTGGCAGGATGAAATTGAGGTGATGGTTGAGTTCGCTGCCGAGCGCCCGGCTAATGTTCGCAATCACATTATCAATCAGTTTAATCTGAGCGGCGGAACAAGCACCGTAGTGCTGGATGTAAATGATCCGGGGCAGGGCTATATTCGCATCAACCGCACGGACCTGAGACCCGAAACGCCCGGCGTGCCGGAAGAGGTGTACCCGTGGAGCGGAACCTATTTCAGCAGCGTGAGCGTGGATTTGGAAGCTATTGCCCGAAGCGGATATGAGTTTACCGGATGGCAGGGAAGCGTGTCATCGGAAGACGCCAATCTAACGCTTCAGCCCGGAAGCGGCATTAACCTCACGGCCGTATTTGCGCCCGTGGAAGATGAGGTCACCGATCCGCCTATCGAGCCCTGGGTGATGAGCAACGGCGACTTTGAGTTCAGCGAGTGGAGCGCATCTTCAGCTCCGGGCACCTGGCCTGCCCACATGATGTTCTACCAAACCGATGAACCTGATCCCGGCCTGGATACACCCCGCGAGGATCCCTGGACGTTGCGCTATGATCTCAGCAACCGGAGCCGCATAAACGGTCTGGGTGAAAACGGAATCAGTTTTATTAACACGGGTAATCCGCAGGAGATTGACGGCGGGTTTCTTGGTGCAGCCGTGCTGGCGCTCGATACCCGCGGTATGGACGAGCTCTACGTGGGCTGGCGGGGCGGAACGCTGTTGCCAAACTCGCGTGTCTACAATCTTCGGCTTCAGTACCGGATTGGCGATACCGGCGGGTATGAAGACGTTACCGATGCGGCCGGGAATCCCGTGGAATATGTCCGTAACGCGCAGGAAAACCATTCGGCATACATTGGCCCGGTCAGGCTGCCGTCGGCCCTGCTGGACCGCTCCTACGTGGAGCTGCGCTGGAATTATTACTACACCGGAGTCCGGCTGGATAATGAAAGCGGTCAGCGCTCGATGCTGCGTCTGGATGACATCATCGTAACGCCCGCATTTGAAGGCGAAACCAGCATGCTGGGATTCCCCAATCTGCCCGCAACGGCTCAGGTCGATTATGTGATGAGGCCGTTTGAGGTAGTCGCCTTCAACGAGCAGCAGCAGGTTGATCCCGGCTTTAACGAAACCATCGTGCTTTCTGTAGAGCAGGGACCGGGCGCGCTGCTCGGCACAACTGAAGCCACCGCATCCGGCGGGCGCGTTCTGTTCGATAATATTACGTTTTCGGAACCGGGTAATTATGTTCTGCGCGCGGCTGTGCAGGGTGATGCCGCTGTTGCCACTAGCAGCCCGATTATTCAGGTGGCCGATATTCATGAAGTGGTGATGCCTGCCCTCATTCAGGGCGCGCAGCCGGATAATAACGACCGCATGCCGTTTGCCTACCGCCTGCGCATCGACGGTCTCGATGCCGATGCCACCTACCGCTTCGCAAACCGGGTTGTGGACGATACCGACGATTTTGATCAGGACGGAGCCGGTAATATGATATTTGTGAAAACCGACGGCTCTGATTTTGTACGAACAACCACATCACCCGACTTTTCGGGCGGCGCGTTCGAAGACGGGCACTACGAATTCACCACCGACGCCAACGGCAGTTTTGAAGGCTGGTTCGTAACCGAGCCATCGGGTAATCGCCGATTCGAACCCGGCAATCTGCTTCGCATCCGCATGCTGCTGAACGACGGAAATGGTGGCAATCAGATTCATCACGCTATCGATACTTTTTCGGAAATTCGCGTGGCAGAGTTCGGAAGTGATCAGGGTGAGGCCACGGGGCTTGCGGTGATTTCCGAGGCCATCGCGCGTAATTTTATAGTGCTGTATGATGAAGCCTCCGGCGAAAGCCGGCCAATCTACGCTACCTTTGTGGAAGCTACCGGCACGCAGTATGATGACCGCTACGCCGAATTCTACCGTGAGCTCACTGAAGGCCAGTCCGGCCGCTGGGCAGCGCTGCTGCCAAATGAGCTCCCGGACGGCATCCGCCGCATTGAGGAGCGCTCGCTGCTCGATGGCTTTGAGGTGAATGCTATTGTCAGTGAAAATGGAATCTGGGGTCAGGGCGTCTCTACGGTGAATCCATCAGGCGGAATGCTGCAGCCGATCATTCTGGATCTGGTGAGCGACGTATCCGAAGGTGGTGGTGACGATGAGGTGCCATCACAATTCGAGTTGGGACAAAACTACCCGAATCCTTTTAATCCGAGCACTCAGATTACCTACGCCCTGCCTGAGGCCACCCATGTGCGCCTCGATGTGTACAGCGTAAACGGTCAGCTGGTAACAACTCTCCAAAACGGCACACAAAGCGCGGGCTACCACACCGTAACCTTCGACTCGCGCAACGTATCCATGGCCAGCGGGGTTTACCTCTATCGGATTGAGGCAGGAAACCATATTCAGGTCAGGAAAATGCTATTGGTCAAGTGAGGCAGCTCGCTGCGCTCGCGCTCACAATTGTGAATTGTGAACCTGCCTGCCAAACCTGATGGCTTGCCGCAGCAGGCAGGTGGTGAATTGTGAATTACTGTCGAAGGTCCAAAGTCGAAAGTCGAAGGTCTCTCAAATTCGGGATTCTTAAACCTGCTCAAGATTATAATCAGGCGAGACCTTTGACCTTTTGTGCGGACGAGGGTCGCATACGCTCCCAATTTTGAACCTGCCTGTCTCCGCCGCGGCAGAAAGGCCTGCCTGACAGACTTGGTAGGTTTCTCCTTACGGCCTGAACAGAAAACAAAACTGCTAAAATACTTCTCCGGACAACAGTGAATGATGAATTGTGAATTGGGGGGCTCCGAGGTAGTTGATGACTGTTTGGGCTGCTCCGTTGTCGCTGCGCGTTGGGGGGACCTGAGTGCCGGGGAGGCAGGTTTGGAGTTTGAGTGCTGCTGCTCTTTATTAAGAGGGTTACTTCTAAAATTAATAAATCCGCTCCGGTGTTTGATTCAGGAGCGGATTTATCGAAATCAAAAAAGTGTTATTGATAAGCTTACCTGACGAGCGTCATCTTTTGTGTTAAGACTTGATTTCCAGCCTGAAGGCGATAGATGTAGACACCACTGCTCATTCCTGCTGCGTTGAAACGTATGCTGTGTTCACCCTGTGCCTGGCGTGAATTAATAAGACTAGCTACGTTTCTGCCGTCCAGGGTGTACACATCCAGGCGGACATCTGCAGCCTCAGTGAGAGAAAAGCTGATTACCGTAGACGGGTTGAAAGGATTGGGATAGTTTTGCATCAGGCTGATTTGTGTTACGAGCTCTTCATCACCCGGAATGCTTGTGGCGGGGCAGGTGCCCCAACGCGGCATTTGTGGAAAGGTTAGCCCGCTGTTTGAAGCAAAAAACGGAGGCATACTGATGATTCTGTTAACGCACCAGTTTGAGATATCCTGACTGAAGACCGTGGCAAACCTAAACATTCCATTCATATCCGAAACGTTGCTCACATCCCATTCTCCTATATCCTGATTAAACTCAACCGCACCGTAGAACATTTCCCACATATTGTTTGCACGGGATGTGTCCCAGCGGCTAATATCCTGGTTGAATGCAAGTGCATTCTTGAACAAAAAGTTCATTCCGAATACCCCGCTAACATCCCAGTTTGAAATATCCTGATTAAAGCTATGCGCTCCGTTGAACATGGAGCTCATGGTTATTACGTTGCTGGTATCCCATGAGCTAATATCGGCATTGAATTCATTTTGACCGCTAAATAAGCTGGACATACTGGTTATACCACTTGTGCAGGTCGTTGCTGCATTTTCAGCGGTAATATCCTCCCGGTCACGCTTGGTAAATATGGCTTCTTCACCATTAATCAGAACTACACCGGATTCACCAAATTCAGCATCCGGACAAAGAACGGTTACGCCATTTTCAGCGATGAGGAAGGTACTGTTATCCTGTGCATCAGCATTTTCTGTAATAAAGCTGAATAGAATGACCCCAAGAGCCAGTACCCGCAAAGATTTTGTCAGGTATAATTTTTTCATCTGTTGTATAGAGTTGATCATCTGTTTTAAGTAGATTTTGGCAGTAAAATGCCGTGTTAGGTAATATGACCGGATCGGGTGGGTTGCCTGATCTGTAACAAGTTTATCCGAATTGGTAGAGTGTTGATATGTAGGGTCCGGATATCATTATTGCGTATTTTTTTCTTGAAAATGCCACTCAATAAAAAATACTTTTAAAAAGAAATGGTATCTGAGATATTCCATTGGCTTTTTCCGTTGAATATCCGGAACTAGGGAATAAGTAGGAGCCCGAATGGGGTATACCAATAATAGCCCTGCCTGGCTTGGCTGTGGCAGACAGGCCTGCCTGCCAAACCTGATACCTGAATTATGTCACCTGAAAACCCCCTGCCCTGCCTCCCGCACGAATTGCGCATTGTAAAATTGGGGTTTATTTCTGACCTTGAAAATCATCCGCCAAACCAAACACCGGACTAAAACGAACTAACTGAACTATGATCAACCATATCACGACCCTTGTACTGATTGCGTTTTCTGCATTAATGTTAACAACAGCCTGTGAGGAATCATCATCCATGGAAAATACGGAGACGGATCGTCCGGAATATGCAATTGCGCTGCACGGTGGCGCGGGCGTTATTTCGCGCGATATTGACGATGAAATTCGTCAGGAGTACGTGGATGCCCTTCATGAAGCCATCCGTCTGGGCCGCGACATGCTCGAAGACGGAGCCGAGGCGCTTGATGTGGTTGAGCAGGTTGTGCGCCTGATGGAAGACAATCCGCTTTTTAATGCCGGAAAAGGTGCTGTAATGACCAACGAGGAAAAGTTTGAGCTTGATTCTTCAATCATGGACGGGCGCGATCTTTCGGCAGGTGCCGTAGCGGGAGTAACTACCGTAAGGCATCCCATCACCCTTTCAAGAATGGTGATGGAGAATTCAAGACACGTGCTGTTCGCAACAGAAGGGGCCGAGCGTTTTGCTGATGAAATGGGCGTTGAGCGCGTTGATCCGTCGTATTTCCATACCGAAAGGCGCCACGAGCAGCTGAGAAGAGCGCAGGAGCGCGACGAGGTGCAGCTTGATCACTCCGGTGAGCAGAGCCTGAATCTAGATGGTCATGCGCAGATCGATGATGCCAAGTTTGGTACCGTTGGCGTGGCCGTTCTTGACAGAAACGGCAACCTGGCGGCGGGTACCTCAACCGGCGGCATGACCAACAAGCGCTTTGGCCGCGTGGGCGACTCCCCGATTCACGGAGCAGGAACGTATGCCAATAATGAAACCTGCGCTATTTCTTCGACCGGTACGGGCGAAGAGTTTATTCGTCATGCGGTGGCTTTCCAGATTTCGGCCATCATGGAGTACACCGGCGCAACGCTTAACGAAGCCGCCGATCAGGTTATCAACGGAAAGCTTCAGCCAGGGGATGGCGGCATCATTGGCGTGAGCCATACTGGTGAAATTGCGATGGTATTTAACAGCCCCGGCATGTTCCGCGCAGCCGCTGACTCCCGCGGCCGTTTCGAAGTTTCCATCTGGGATGAGGCGGAAGTTTTGGATTGAGAAGAGACTGAAATTGAAATAGCAGTAAACAAAAAAACTCATCAAGGTTTTGGTAACCTTGATGAGTTTTGAATGTACTACCTCAATTTGTTAGCCTCTTAACCTTCGTTGCGGAAGAGCTCGCGGAGGTCCTGTATGTAGATTCCGAGGTCGTTTCGGATAGAGGTGAGGTCGGCGTGGAGCTGACGGTATTCTACTTCCCCGAATTCAATTTTACGCTTTTTAAGCAGCTGAAGGGTGGTGAGGGCGCGGTTTGAAGCCTGAAGTCCGCGCTTGCAGTAGGCAATGTTGCCACCGAGCATGTCGGATTCAAAGCCAAGAGAATATCCGGCCGTTATCTTAGCACTGATCTGCAGCACGTCGGATACAAACAGGTTGAACAGCTCGCGGTTTTCCGCATCGTCTATCACCACACCGGCGGAGCGCATCAGCATGTGGGCGCCGTAGTTGTGGGCCTGATTGTACACCGCAAGATTGTCGATGGAGCCGTAGTCACTCAGCGTGTAATCATCGCTCAGCAATTTCCACTCTTCTCCGTCTTCCATATCGGGATCGTCGAAATCGTCAAGGTCATCGGAGTCGAACCCATCATCGAAGCCGTCGAAACCCAGACCTTCGAATTCGTCATCCTCGTCGGAGTCTTCGTCTTTGGTGTCAGCATCATCGTCGTCGTCGTCGTCATCATCATCATCCATTCTGCTGCGGTCGGTGAGCAGGTCGTCGAGGGTGTACAGGCTGCTGTCTTCTTCGGTGTGTTCACCAAAAAAGAAGTCCTCGTCGTCGAGGTCGTCTGCATCCCAATCGTCGTCGTCATCGGGCAGGTAGGCTTCATCGAACATAAGCTCTTCCTCAATGAAGGCATCAAGAGCGTCGTGTTCGGACTCTGACTCCTTCAGGATTTTTACCCAGCGCGGTCCTTCATCACCAAAGGTCTTGTCCAGAAAGTGGCGAATTTCCTCGCTTTTCTGCTCAGCCTGAGTGATGTGGGTTTCCCACTGATGCTCGTCCCAGATTTCGTTTGATGAGTTGAATTTCATAAGCGGTATAGGTTATCTGAATAGCCTGACGCGTTGAGGTTGATACTAATGCTGCGGTGTAAAACAAAAGAAGGCATTTCCTCCGGTCCGAAAACCGGAAGGAATGCCTGAAAATTGTACATGTTCTTCAATTTTTTCAGAAAAAACGTCGATTTATGGTTTGTGATTATCTATTACAAACGTTCGAGAACGCCGGAGATTACCTTCGTTAATTTTGGCTCAGCTATGCTGGCTGCTTCCACGATTTCAGCCATATTAACCGGCTGAAGCGAATCGGGGAAACACTCATCGGTAATGGCAGAAACGCCAAGCACCTTCATGCCCATATGGGTTGCGGCAATTACTTCCGGCACAGTGCTCATTCCTACTACATCGGCGCCGATAAAGCGAAGAAAACGGTATTCGGCGCGTGTTTCCAGGTTGGGACCGGTAACGGCCACATACACCCCTTGGTGCATTTTAATGCCTTTTTCGAGGGCAACCTGCTCGGCCAGCTCAATAAGGTCGTTGCTGTACGGCTCGCTCATATCAGGGAAGCGAACGCCGAGATTCTCGTCATTCGGCCCGATAAGAGGGTTGTCGCCAAGCATATTTATGTGGTCGGTAATCAGCATGATGTCGCCGCGGCGGTGAAGCGGATTCATGCCGCCTGCAGCGTTGGAAACAAGCAGCGTGTGCGCGCCCAAAGCTTTTGCAACCCGAACCGGAAACGCAATCTGCTGCATGCTGTAGTTTTCGTAAAAGTGAAAACGGCCCTGCATCAGAACGGCGTTTTTACCACCGAGCTTGCCGAAAAGAAGGCGGCCTGAATGTGTTTCTACAGTAGAAACGGGAAAATGGGGAATGTCTTCGTATGGAATTTCGGTCTCAACATCCATCTGGCTGGCAAGGTTGCCAAGGCCGGTGCCGAGGATAACAAGTACTTCCGGCTTAACGCTGGTTTTGGACTGAATAAATGTTACGGCTTCAGCTCTTTTTTCTCTGAATACTTCTACAGAATCTATGCTCATGTCAATAATTATGGTGGATATCAGTCGATTTCGTCGAGCAGCTCGTCTATGTCTTCAGAACCGGGAGCGCTGAAGGCTTCCGGAGTGACGGCCGCGGGTTTTGGTGATTTTTGTTTTCTGGTTGTACCAAGCGATCCGGAAGTATCTTCTTCACCTTTCGGAAGCGAGTAAATATTTTCGTTGTCCTGCTCAAAGCCCTCAATGGATTTACGCGCGAAATCAAGATAGGAGCTGATGCCCCGGATGATTTCATCGCGGCGCTCGAGCAGCTTCAGAATGCTCTGGCGCACATGCTGGCGCTGCTGACGCGCTTCGGCCAGTACGTTTTCAGCCTCAAGCTCGGCTTTCTGAAGCTTGTTTTTGGAGTCGCGGCGGGCGTTTTCAAGACGCTGCTCGGCGTTTTCCCGTGCTGTTTGCAGGGTCTCGTGCAGCGTGGCTTCGATGCGCTGGTAGTGGCCCAGCTTGTCGTTAATTTCTTTGAGGTCGCGCTCCAAATCCTTCATTTTAATCACTTGGTGCTCCCATTCGCTGGCGAGCATACTCAGAAAGGCATTTACTTCGGCCACATCATATCCACGAAGCGATTTTGTGAACGTGCGCTGCTTAATCTCAAGTGCCGTAATGCCCATAAGTGCTGGTCTGAAAAAGTGAAAAATGAGGTTTTTCGTTGGAAACAATCTCTTGAAAAACCGTGGATATGTCAACAGCGTTAATGTTGCTTTATAAACCACATGGCTCTCAAAAAAAGAGATGCCTTAAGTTAATGAATACAGCTGATTTTATCACGACTTTAACTGATTCTTTAATTTGCTTTTCGGGCCGTCCCAAAGATCGGTTTCTTCATCATCCTTTCCGCTCATATCGATGGTGTCTTCATCTTTTCGAACGGGTTCTTTTTTCGGTGTTTTTAGGGTGATGTCGTCTTCGCTAACAATTTCCTCAATAGCCCGCAGCCGGTGCTCTGTGCGATCCATGAACTCTTTAAGCTCAAGAGACTGGGCCGAATTGATGGAGTTGTACTTTTTGTCAATTCGGTATTTTATCAGCTTTCCGGTGAGGTAAATCACGTAGAAAAGCGGACCAAAAACAGCAATAATGGCGATAATCGGAATGAGTGTATCGGCGGGTATCATACGTGTTCTCCTTTAAAGGAAGGCGGTTACATGTTTTTTCTGCGTGCAAGATCGTTTACGAGCCGCTGGTTTTCCTCGGCCGGATCGGGCTCCGGCTCAGCAGCTGCATGGCCGGAAAAGCCGCGTGCTCTGTCCTGAAAGTTATCAGGATCGGAAACGGCTATGATTTCCAGGTTCTCAATACGTTTTTCCAATTTCTTTATTACTTCAGAAAGCTCGCTCAATCGTTTGTCGTTACCCTGAAAGCGTAGTTTATTTTTCTGATGCTTGGTATAGGTATCGGCCAGAATAGAAACGACTACCACAACAGCGATGAATGTCCAAAGTCCCATAGTGCAGCTTTTTTAAATATTAGTGAATATGATTCTTTGTAACCCTACGGGAAAATAAGCAAATAGTTAGACCAAAAGCTAAACTCTACTGCTTATGCGAGCAGCATCGATATTCCGTTTATGATAAACTGAACGCCAATACATAATGCGATGAAGCCCATCATTCGGGTGAGGGCCGTCATTCCGGTTTTGCCCAGGATTTTGACCATTTTAGGCGCCACGCGCAGTACGCCAAAACAGGCCACGGCCACCATCAGAATAGCGGTAAGAAGAACCACATAATCGAGCACATGCCCCGCTTGTGAAGCAAAACCAAGCACAATGGCGATGCTGCCGGGCCCGGATAGCAATGGCATCGCCAAAGGACTGAACGATATGTCGGCTTTTTGGAGGGCTTCGGCCTCATCCTCGTTAGTCATTTTGCGGCCACCTTCGGTCGGGTTGAGCAGCGAATAAGCAAACCGCATAATCATAAGACCGCCGGCAATCCGGATGCCCTCAATGCTGATTCCAAAAAAGCTGATTATGTAGGTGCCACCCAAAAGGAAAGCGCTCAGTATAAAAACCATGTAGATTGCACCCCAAAGCGCCTGCTGATTTCGCTCTTTGTCAGGCAAATCCTGTGTAAGAGCCAGGAAAACCGGCATGGCCGTAAACGGGTTTACGATCGAAAGAATGGATACAAAAGTAGTGAGTAAGAAACCTGCGGAAAACAAGAAGAGGGTCTGCGGTTAGGCGTGATTTGGAAGAATATGAGGAGCCGTAAGTTACGAAATTGGCAGGTATCTATAAATCACCCAAAAATGTGAGAAACTGCCCGCCATCACAAATAAATGCCATATTTCATGAAACCCAAAGGTGCCCGGCCAGGGGTTCGGCCGCTTGCTTCCGTATACAACTGCACCAATGGTGTAAAACAGGCCACCGGCAATAATCCAGCCGCCAGCCGCTGCCGATAACGAGCTGAAGGTGTAGGGCAAAACTAAAAGACCAAGCCATCCCATGCCCAGATACATGGTGAGCGAAAGCCAGTTGGGCGCGTGAAGCCAGAACAGTTTGAAAAACGTGCCGGTGATGGCAATGCCCCAGATGAGCCCGAAAAATGTCCATTGAATAACGGGATCATCGATAATGAGGAGCGTGAACGGGGTGAAGGTGCCGGCGATGAATAAATATATCATGATGTGATCAAACTTGCGGAGCGCAAGGGTTATGGCATCTGAGATCGAAATCATGTGGTAGAGCGTGCTGGCGGTGTACATCAGGAACATGGTGCCGCCAAAAATGGCAAAAGCCACCGCTTCAATCGGAGCGCTGGCTGAGAGTAGCATGAGGACCAGGCCTATAACGGCAAAAACAGCGCCAGCCATGTGGGTGAGGCAGCTTACGGGATCCTTAATTTTTTGGATGATGCTTTTCAAGGCTGTGATGAACTCTTGATTAATTTTTCGGCTTAAAGTATTTCTACTGCAGCTTTTCGTATTCGCTAATGTGGCTGTTATCCAGCTCCACGAGCAGGTTGTATGCTTCGAGGCGTTCGTTCAGGTCGGCATCCATAAAGGCTGCGGTGAACTCACGGTTCTTGGCAGAGAATAACAAATCGAACAGATAACGTTCCGTTGTCTGCCGGCGGGTTTCTTCCAGAAGCTCAAAAGAAGCAATGATATTCTGGCGCGCCCGATCAGTATTAATAGTAAACTGATCCAGACCTAAACGATGGTATTTATACATCGCGCGTCTGAACCCCTGATAATTCGGATTGGTAAGCTGTGTGATGAGTCCGTTGCGGTTTCGCCTCGTGCCAACCGAAGTCCAGCCCGCTGCACCTGGCGAAGACTGAGCCACGTTTACAACGTTCTCAGCATTGCGAAGGTAAGGTGTGCCGCCAAGTTCGGAAAAAGAGTCATAGTCGTATGCCAGCACGATATACATGTAAAAATCGATGACCGAAGCCATATCGTCAAACTGGAAATCGTCTCGTGTGATGCTGCGATTCCGGTTGTAGTTGAAGCGCCAGTTGCTGTCGTTTATTATAAGCAGAGGCGTCTTTGTGAGGGTGTTGTAAATCGGCCGGTACGACTGTATAATAAGATTGGCCTCGAAATTGGCCCCGCCGTCTACGCTGATAAGGGTGATGCGTATGTCGACCTCAATCCGCTCATCTTCAAGAAAGGTGTCTTCTGTCCAGCGGTTATTGTTTACGTATTCTTCAATCAGCGGCCGCAGTTCGTGCAGGTAATCGTAATCGGAGCTGCTTATCTGGCTGGAATTAACATCCACCCGCGCTTTTATTTCCTGTGCAGATAAGTCCTCGGCCATTAAAATGAACAAAAGACCAGTCCCCAGGAATAGCAGACAAAGTGGTTTTAGAAACTGCACGGCTTGTAGTATTTTATTGAAAAGATATACTTGCGGAAAACATAGGTTGTACGAGACAATATAAGCTATGAAAACGAAAGCAATTAGTAAAAAGTATAGAACGGCCAGGGTTTGGGGAATGATGATGACTCTCATTCTGGCGTTCTGCATTGTTCCAACAGAACAGGCAGAGGCACAATTAACGCTCGGCGCCCGCGGCGCTTCAATGGGGCAGGCCGTAACAGCGCTTCAGACAGAATCCTGGAGCGTTTTCTCAAATCCGGCCATGCTGCCATTAAACGGTAATGCAGCCTCCTTTTACGGCATCCGAAACTATAGCTTTTCTGAACTAACCGATGTGGCGCTGGCCGGACACTACTCCCACAATTTCGGCACCTCCGGGCTTGGGCTTCACACGTACGGAGACGATATTTTCCGTGAAAGCCGCTTTCGTATAGCCCACATGTACGAATACAGCGGTATGCGCGTAGGGCTTATTGCCAACTATACCCACATGTCCATCGAAAACTACGGCTCTGCCGGTACGCTCACGCTCGATGCCGGTCTGGCCTATTCCATCATCGAAGGCCTCTGGGTGGGTGCCCGCGCCACGAACCTGAACCGCGGTAAAATTGGTGAAGCCCGCGAGGAACTTGCCCGTGAGCTGGCCGTTGGCGTGGCTTATACTCTTTCTGATCGCGCCACGGTATCGTCGGATGTGGTTAAAGACTCCCGCTTCCCCATGGCCTACCGCGGTGGTCTTGAAGTACGCATTTTCGAAGATCTTTATCTGAGGGGAGGTATCACTACCGAGCCGGTTACCTATTCGGTTGGTATGGGCTATAACCACAGCTCGTTTGGAATTAACATTGTTGCACAGCAGCATTATTTGCTCGGCTGGAGTCCCGGACTCGACTTTTCCATCAACTTCTGATCTGCACGTGCCGGCTTATGAAAAAACGCTGCCTGCTGCTTACCGGAATATCAATCTTCTTTGCACTGCTTCTGCTTTCTGCCGGAACAGCACAGTCGCAGTCGCTGCCGGATACATCGCGCACGGTGGAGCAGGATCTGGAGCGCCTGCTCGAAGACTTCGACCCGGATGATGAAGACGTGGATCCGGAGCTCTTAACCCAGTTTCTGCTCGATCTGGCGGCAAATCCCGTTAACATAAATGCGGCTACGGTAAACGAGATTTCAATACTGCCGGGAATTAACATTCGTCTGGCTCAGGCCATCATCACCTACCGGCAAACCAAACCTTTTGAATCGGTCGATGAGCTTACGGAAGTGAGGGGAATCGGCCCTGCAACACTCGAACGGGTGAGGCCCTACGTAACCGTTGGCGCAAGAGGCGAGCTGACGCGCCGCCTGCTGTTCAGTCCCGGCTACTGGACTCAGCGCGGCCGCTTTGAGTACATCACACGTGGTCAGACTATTATCGAGGAGCAGGCCGGATATACCGAGCCGGAGTTCGAAGGCCAAACCCGATACGCAGGAAACTCGCTTAGATTCTACCAAAGGTTCAACTACCGCAGCCGTCACCTTTCGTTTAATCTTACACAGCTCAAAAATCCCGGTGAGCCGTTGAGCGGCCCGGCAGATTTCGATTTCAACTCCTGGCATGCAGGTATACAGAACGTGGGCATGGTGCAGCGCCTTGTCGTTGGTGATTACGGAGTATGGGCTGGTCAGGGCCTGGTGCTTCATACGGGGCTTGGGTTCGGGAAAGGCCGGGAGGTGATCGGGGCGCCATCACGTAATGAGCGTGGCGCGGTTCCGTATCAGTCGAGCGAGCAGACACGGTTTATGCGGGGCGTTGCGGCTACGGTTGGGCGGGATCTTCAGTTTACGGCATTTTATTCCAACCGGCAGCTGAGCGCCACGGTGGTTGAGGGCGACTCCATTCGTTTTCCCAGCTCGACGGGCTTTCATCGCACTCCCACAGAAAGGGATCGGCGGTTCAACACCAATCTCGAGATGTACGGCGGTCGCGTAACGTACAGCTCCACCATCGGCATTGTTGGCGCAACGGGTTATTACGCGGAATACGACAAATACATTGTGCCGGGTAACGCGCTGCATAACCGCTTCGATTTTGAGGGCCGCGAGGCATCCACCGTTGGGGTCGATTATCGTTTTTTCTGGCAAAACCTGGTTTTTTATGGTGAAGGCGCCCGAAGCCGGAACGGCGGTATGGGGTTGGTGAGCGGCCTGGAATACGCCATAGATGAAAACACCGATATTGCCGTGGTCTACCGTAATTACGGAAAAGACTTTCAGTCGATTTACGGGTCGGGCTTTGCCGAGGTCGGCGGGCTGCCCCGGAACGAAGAAGGCCTGTACGTGGGGCTGCGGCACAGGCTGACGGATGTGGTGCGGCTTTCGGGCTACTTCGATCAGTTTCGCTTTCCGGCGCCCCGCTTCGGAACGCGTCAGCCGACTTCAGGATATGATGCGCTCGGGCTTGTGGAGCTGCGCTTCTCCCGGGATCTGAGTCTGTATCTGCTTGGCCGCTCCAAAATCCGGGAAAATGATTACCTTATCCGCGATGAGTTCAACCGGGAAATTAATGTGATGGGCCAGGATGCCCGAACCTCACTCCGAACCGAGCTCGAGTATTTCGTAACGCGCTCCATTCGCGCACGTACCCGCCTGGAGTGGGTGCGCGCACGCGACCGGAATGTTGAGGATGCCGATTACGGGGTGATGGTTTTCCAGGATATCCGCTGGCTCCCGCTGCCAAACCTGACTATCGATATGCGTCTGGCGCTTTTCGAAACCGACAGCTTCAGCTCGCGCATCTTTACTTACGAGAACGATTTACTCTACGTTTTCTCCAACACCGCCCTCTCCGGGCAGGGACAGCGTGCCTACATTTTATTTCGGTACGGAGCCACGAACAACATCGACTTCTGGCTGAAATACGCCGCAACGGTGTACGAAGATCGTCAGGTGGTCGGAAGCGGCCTCACTCAGTCGGATGGAAATGTACGATCACAAATCGGTCTTCAAATGCGTGTTCGGTTTTAGGAACAGTCTAAGGTCTAAGGTCTAAGGTCGAAAGTCAAAGGTCGAAGGTCTCTCGTATTGCGGTATTCGAATATAAAACCAACTAATGAGATACTGTTGGCATTGACATACTCATATCCTGTAACTGTAGCTGTAAAATGAATAATGAATCTCTGTAGCCCTGACATACTGCCCCCCTGGCATACTGTATTTGGTCGAAGGTCTC
>Ga0207421_10005095_pt1 | contig 14874 bp, 15 predicted proteins | sample SodLakKL_010_SED_4_FD_187542 | JGI IMG/M metagenome (GOLD analysis project Ga0207421, IMG submission 187542) | Alkaline sediment microbial communities from Lake Tanatar, Kulunda Steppe, Russia - 8KL_010_SED (SPAdes) (version 2) | ecosystem: Environmental > Aquatic > Non-marine Saline and...
TCATCACTCCTCATGTCACTAGTTCTGACCCATAATTCTTCAAAATGTTCTGCAATTTTGCTGACACCATTATAGATTATATCTTCATATTTATCAAGCTCATCATTAGCTAAAAACCCTTCTGGGTGTTTTCCAGATTCTGCTATTATTCCTTCTAATCTCAATAGCCCTACTTTTTTACATCCTGTTTTAGCAGCTCTTCCTGCTGCAGAAGGTAAATCCACAATTACCTTTATATCTGTTTTAGTTTCTACTACTGGATTTATCTCTACTTTCTCTTCCTTTTTTCCCTCACTTGTAGTTTCTCCCTCGTAAACTTTCCCGTCATAACCATCTATAGTAATTAACTGGCCATCTTCTAAATCCTGGGTTGCTGTGTCTGTCCCAACCACACATGGGATCCCCATTTCTCTAGAAACTATTGAAGCATGAGCAGTCATCCCTCCCTCATCTGTAACTATTGCTGAAGATTTTTGCATAGAAACAACCATATCCGGATTAGTCATCTTAGTAACTAAGACATCTCCTTTTTTTACCTTATTCAAGTCTGAAATTTCATGCACAATTTTAACCTTTCCTGTACCTATTCCGGGAGAGGCAGCCTGTCCACTCAAAATTTCTTTTCCCTCTATTTCTTGCTCGTCTCCTCTTTCTTTCTTTTCAAGCGTCGTTATCGGCCTAGTTTGAACAATATAAATTTCGCTATTTTCTATTGCAAACTCTATATCTTGAGGTTCCCCATAATGATCTTCTAATTTGATAGCAAAATTGGCTAGCCTTTTAGCTTCATAATCACTTAGTACTTGTTGGCTACTTCTTTCAGGAGTTAGCTCTACAAATTTATTTTCTCCTGCAGAATCCCTAGTCATAGCTATTTTTTTATTTGCAACCTCTTTCTCTTTTAATTCTAATTCCCTATTTACAATATATCTATCGGGTTTAATTTTCCCAGAAACAATCCCTTCTCCAAGTCCAAAAACTGATTCTACAATTATACTTTCGTCCTGAGTTACAGGATTTCTGCTAAAAATTACTCCCGACTTATCTGAATCGACCATCTTTTGGATAACTACTGCTATATAGACTTTTTCATGCTCAAATCCTTTTTTTATCCTATAATATACCGACCTAGATGTAAATAAAGAGGCAAAGCACTTCTTGACAGACATTATTAATTTCTCTTTTCCTTTGACATTTAGGAAAGTTTCTTGTTGTCCTGCAAAAGATGCCTCGGCAGAGTCTTCTGCAGTAGCACTACTTCTAACTGCCACAAATGTTGGTTCATGACCATTCTTCAAAATACTTAGGGCAGGGCCTTCTGCTCCGACAGATCCCTCACTAGATAAAATTTCATATGCTTCTAAAATCTCTTCTTTTAGGTCTTTTGGCATTTCTGCCTTCACTATTTTTTCCCTTATCTCTTTAACAATTTGGCTTAACTTTTCGGTATCTTCAGCATCAATATCTTTAAGATTTTTATAAATTTCATTTATGAGTCCTGTCTCTTCAAGAAAATATGAGTATGCTTTTGCAGTTGTTGTAAATCCTGGAGGTATTGGAAAGTCATTATTTTGCATCTCTCCTAGGTTGGCAGACTTTCCCCCTACTTCTGAAACATTATCTTTCCCTAAGTCAGAGAACCACCTAATATATTTCTCTCTTAACTCTTGGCTCTTCTTCTCTTTCTTCTTATAGTTATCTACCTCTTTTTGTAAATCCATTTTTGTTTAATAACTCTAAATATTAGGAGTTAATAAAGTTTTTGCTTAATATGTAGGCAAAAAGAGGGAAGAAAAAAATAAAATTTTCTTTATTTATATTTGATAATTATTTTTCCTTGTTTTGATAAAGAATTCTAACGTGGCACGGCAATTTTGGTTTTACTCTTTTTAACGCACCATATACTAATTTTCTATTTTTTTCATTATATAATGCCAGTAAAAATATAGTTTTATTTTTATTAACCACTGCTGATCTCCCCATCACACTTCCGAAAGATTGAGCCATTCCAGTATTAATTCTTTCACCTTTTGAAGCCCCAGAATAAACTTTATTTTCCCTTATAATTTGGTGAGGGTATGTCTTAACCTCAAAATAAAATTCTTCTGGAATTTGTTTGTGAAGCAGCCTTAAAACATATTTTCTTGCTGACTCTAGTGCATTATCCCTAATCTGAACTTTTTCTCCTGAAACAAGTTTAATTATATGATTCATTTTACCTGCCTCCCAGTCACTTTTTTGCCCCATTTTGAATCTCGTAACCTTATTTAAAGGGACTGTCTTTATGTAATTCTTCTTGCTTTTACTGCTCTTCCTAGTATAAGGAGTTATATTCCTCTTACTATACGATGAAGCTTTTCTTAATGCCATTTTATTTTATTTTTTATCAGTTTTCTTATTTTTTTGGTTTTTAATATCACATTCTTTATTTATAGCCTGGCCAGGTAGTCCTCTCTCAAAAATGGCCCTTACTAGACCTTTATTTCCGTGTGTACTAGTTATATTTCCCTTAATTTTCTTTCCAGATTCTGAAACCCATTCTGCTTCCACACCCACAAATTTTTCTGCATCTTCTTTATTTTTTGTACCCACATCTAGTAAAAAGTGCCTAGGCTTGAAATTATGCCTTCCTCTCCTAAACTGAATAATTTTAGCTTTTTCCATTTTCTTAATTAAAACTGAGAATAAAGGGTTTAAAAATGTTTAGATAGTTTATAATACCACTTCAAAAGACCCTATCTCTTTTTTTAATATTGAGAATATCTCAGGATTTATTTTAACTTCCTTTTTACCTTTCTGCTTATCTAAGGCTTTATTAAACTCCTCATTGTCACTATTTACTAATCCTTTTCCTGGATCAATTTTCTTTACTTGCCCTTCATCAATTAAAAATGTGTCTTCCCCCACTACCAATTCATACTCCTTATCTTCAGTTTTTAGTCTCATGCCACTCTTTTGAAGACCTATTAGTTCTTTTCTTTGATTATACTCTATCAATCTATTTAGTAAGACATTTGCATCTTTCCTTAATTTTTCTACCTCATGTCTCTTTATTTTATTCTTATTTTTTTCCTTATTTTTCTTTTTATTTTTGTCAAAATTGACCTCTATATCTTTATTTTTAGATTCAGAAACTTTCTTCAATGTTTTTAGGTCTTGTTTAGACATTTGCCCCTTGTCCACTAATTCTTCCTTAAATTTCTTAATTAAAGCCTTGTCTTGCTTCTTATTAAATATATTTTTTAATATTTCAAAAATCCCATTATGTACATCCTCAAGAGTTTTTTTCTGACTCCTTTCCTCAATTTGTTTTCTCAAGTCTTTCATCCTACTTAAAAAATCTTCTGCATCTTGCAAAAATCCATCTACCTGTTTTCCAGTAAACTCTTTGACTTTTCCATGCTCAAAATCTTTATAAGCCTTAACAATTCTCTTTAATATGTCAGAATATTTTTTTTCTAAAATACCTTCTTTCTTCACGAAAGTGTCTAAAAATATTTTTGGGGCATTTGATGTTTTTGGAGGTGGTAACCCATAAAGCATAAGTAACGCTTGAGCAGGTGTTAAAATTCCCCAGTATATATCTTTAATAACTACATCCCTTAGATTCTTCTTAACCATATCACTTACTTGGTCTCCCATAGACATAAATTTGTCTATTGCTTCGGGACTCGGCTTTAACTTCCCCATTCCTAAAAGCAATTTCCAAGGCATAAAAGTTCCGCTATCATATAACGGGATACCATCTCTTATAAATGTGAAAATTACAGGATTTGCATCTTTAACATTTTCCCAAAAATCAGTTAGTATATATGTCTGAATATGTAAATGGACATCGGTGCCGGCCAACTCTCTTGCCTCTGCCTCATACTGATAAATTATTCCTCTTAATTTTTCCTTCAAGTGAAGTCTCGGCATTCTCTTTACATCTGTATCATCAATAATTATGTAAATATCTATATCGCTAGTTTTTTTCGCTTTCCCTGTAATAAAGCTTCCTCCTAAAACATAAGATGTTACATACTTTTCAAATTTGTTTAAAACTAGAGATTTATGAATTTCTGCCAATCTTAGAGTTTCTAAAAATTTCTTTTTATCATATAAGGGGTAAGCCATAGAGTATGCAGAAACCATTTCAAACTTACTGTCTAAACAAAAATTCCACATATCGACAGGAGTTTTAATGTGTAACCAGACTTTTGGCCCCATATCTTTGGCCAATTCAACCATTCCTGCCTTAATTTCTTTTATTTTCTTAAATTTTTCTTCAGGAATTACTATTGCTAAATGTATTGGCTTCTTTTCAGCCTCTTCTTTTGGAACTCTTTCCTCTTCTACAATTTTTTTAGATGCTTTTGGAGGTAATATCCCCATAGCAAAAACAAATTTATATTTTTCAAGAATTTTATCTTTCAGTGTTTGTAATTTTTCTTTAATTTCCTCCATCTCTTTTTTCTTGTTCTCGTCAACCTGCGGCATCCCTTGTACGCCTTCCTGACCAGATTTATAGTTCATATTTACATCTTTCACATCTTCAGCCAAACTCTTATCTTCTTTGTCCTTAGCCATATATTTAGCCATGTTTATACTTTTATAAATGTTATGTCAACAATAATTTAGTGTATTTAAAAAGTATTTAAACAAAAAATTTAAGATAATTAAGTGAAAAATTTTGCTGGATTTAACATTATATAATGACCTATCTATGACATCTAATGGTTTTTTAGTATATGCTTGGGAGTATAATGTTTTAAGAAATCGAATTAAATAACTATTCTTTTTGTATAATTATCTGTATCAATTCATCTAAAAATTTGTAAAATCTTTTTAGAAATATAATATATTTATCTTTATCAATTTCAGTTAAGAGCAACCTTTCTTCTTCTCCTAATGAATATTTTGGAAAGCTCTTATTTTTGTCTTCAAGATTCTTTATGTATTTTTTACTTTCTAAAGCATCTCGGACTTTCTTGATTATCTCTTCTTTCAAATTTTCAACTTTCAAATTTTTTTCATTTTCAATTATAAAAATGTCTATGAAGTCTCTTGCTTTTACACCTCTTCTAGTCAAGATTGCTCTAACTTTTTCACATAATATTTCTTTTAAGTCATAAGATTTTATCTTAAATGATGGAACTGTTTCTGGAAAATTGAAAAGAAATTCTTTTTTTATTTTTTCTGAAAAAATCCCATAACAAGTAGGTTCATGGATTTTGAAAATAATATTTTCTTTATAATTGATTTGGATTTTTATAAAATATTTTTGATTTGATTCAACTGATTTAGACCATATTTTAAAAGTAGTATATCTGTTTCCTCCTCCAAATTCGAAATATTTATTATTGTTTTTATTTGCTTTGAAATCCAGATTCATTTCTTTTGATATTTTTTCTAATAAGGTAGCCACTTTATTTACCTCTTTTGAGATCATTTTTCGCATTTCTTTTTTTGTTTTATTTTTAAAAATATTTTGATTTAGGTAAGTAAAATCCAAATCTTCTGAAAATCTAAAATAACCAAAATGAATTTTTGTTAGACATGTTCCTCCCTTGAAAGCATAATTTTCAAAAAAATCTTTTTCTTCAACTAGCATAGATAGAATTTCAGTTAAAATAAGGTCTTTTTCTATTAAATCTCTTTGAGGGATTTTCAATTTTTTGGATATAAAATCAATTTTTCTTTTGTCAATCATTTTAATTTTTTTAAAATTTCAATAGTTCTTTTGTCGTATTTTTTTGAATATTCTATTAATTTTCTTTTGTCAAGGTTTTTTATTTTTTCTTTAAAATTATTTAAGTCATCATGTTTGAAATAAAAAAGATCTATGCATGTTTTTTCTGGATCAGAATAAGGATATTCTTTTTTTATTACTCCTTTTTCAAATAATTTTTTAGTTGTTTTGTAAAATTTAACTTTTCGGCCCATTATTATAATAGGTTTTGCTCTAAATATCTTGTCATTTATTATAAAATCTATTGAAAAATATTCGTGAGTCATGTTGTTTAATTTTAATGCAGTTTCAAGTCCTAAATACCAGTTTTTAACTTTCTTTAGTTTCATTGCTTCATTTAAAATTTTGTGGAAGTTCATTTCTAATTTTCCAAGTTTTCTTTCTTCTAAAGAGTATATGTAGAATATGCCTTTGAAAATTCTTTCAAGGTAATTGTTGCTGGTTAGATATCTTATTGCAGTGTAGTAGTCAAGTGAGGCTTTTTTACAATCTTTTTTTATTTCTGTTGCTAGGACAAACTTCTCGGAACTTCTTGCTAGTTTATCGGAAAGCATTTTTAATGTCATTTTTACTCATTATTATAATGTTATAAAAAGTATAACATTATGATATTTAAATCTTTTGGTTTGTTTGTAAAGATTAAATTACTTGGTTGGATTTGGTAGAATTTAGAGAGAAGAAAAAAGGATACTATCTCTCATTACCTATTGCAAATGTTCTTGTTATCCCTCTTATGCTTCTTGCACTCACATTATTAGGATTGCCTGGTGCTGAAGAGTTAAGATCTGCTATCTGGTATTTTATTCCATTGATTTTAATTCAAGGTTTTATTGGAGCCTGGCTAGGAATTTTACTTTATGAAAAGAAGTTAAAGGGAAAAAGGATAGTTAAGCAGATACAGGAGTAAGAATCAAAGTCTATTTAATATTTGGAAGACTATCCCTCATTATTAATCCACTTTTTATCAATAGCTTCCAATAAATCAATTCCAAGCAAGTGCGCGTTGACTATTGCAACACCCACAACATCAGCCAACTCTTTTGCCATTTCTTTTTTTGAAGTTTCTTCTGAAACGTATTTTTCAGGACGGCATTTTTTACGATGAATTAGTGCAGCTTGTGCAAATTCTCCCACTTCTTCATACAATTTCAATAATGCAAAATCTTCATCAATTTTAACATTGTATTTTTTTCCGTAGTTAATTGCATTTTCTACAACTTTTTTCTGTATTTCTTTAAATTCCATTCTAAAAAATGATTAAAATTCTTTACTTAATAATCTTTTGTTTTTGTTTTTAATATAAAAATCGAGAAAAACAACTATAGAAACATTTTTAAGACGATTATAATTAAAAGATTTATTGGGCCTATGGTCTAGTGGTTATGACATCTCGTTTACACCGAGAGGATCGGAGGTTCAAGTCCTCCTGGGCCCATTAACTAATTATTTTTTAGTTGAAAATTGGAAATATTATATGTACTAAATAATAAGTATGGATTTTAAGATGGAAATTGTTGAAGAAAGAAAAATCGAAGTAAAGTTTAGAAGAGTAGGGAATGCTAAAGCTCCAGAAATTGAAGGCAATAAAATAATAATCTTTGCCAATGAAAACTCCGCAATTAGTCCAAAACATAGGAAAGGTGTTAAGACAGGATTAGATATAGTATTGCCACAAGGATTTATAGGAGTTATAAAAAATGATGGTGGAGTGGCATTGGAAAAAGGTCTCGTTGTTCTTGAGGAATTTTTAGACAGGAGAGAGGTAGAAATTAAAATAATTAATTTAAGTAGTGAGGAGGTAGAAATTAAAAAAGGTATGAAAATTGCAGAAATGGTTGTAAAAAAAGTTGAAATGCCTGAATTAGAAGAATGTAAAAGTGAAGATAAAAGTTTGACTCCTGAAGGTGAAGAGCTTAAAGTTATTAAGGAAGAAATTGTCAAAGAATAATTTTATAAATACTGTTATTTCTCACTTATTATTCCTGAGAGGGTTTAAATGAGCGCCGGTGGTCCAGTGGCTAAGATACCACGTTGCCATATAAAACTTTAAAGTTTTATCGATTAAATTTTTAAACTCAAGTAAAAAATTTGTCGTGCAAAAACGTGGTGACCCGAGTTCAATCCTCGGCCGGCGCACTTACTAATTTTTATTTAGAAATAAATCTTAAAATTTCTTTTAATTGAATGATGTTCCAAAAGGCCCAAAAAGATCTTCAGGAGGTCTTTGCTCTTCTTCTCCTTGATTCCCCATTATATCATTAATTGCATCTTTCAAATATGAAATGTCTTCGCTCGGATTACCTTCTAAGATACATTTTGTAGCACTAGAAAGAGTTGAAATAGCTTGTCTCTCTAAAAATTCATAGGAGGAATCTCCAACCTTAGACATAGCCTCTGGAGAATCTAGATTATCGTAAAGTCCTCTTATTTGGCTAATTACATTATTATAATCTTCTGGGCTTCCTCCCACACTAAAAACACCTGAATCTCTAACCTCATTGTCTAATAACACCTCTAACTTTCCCTTATCTGGGAGTTCTCCATTTTCTAATTTAATCCTTAATCCCCATTTTTCATTCCCCATAATTGTTATTAAATTTCCATATCCTCTAACCCTCTGTTCGACATCTAAATCTGGATCTACACCTAAAAGAATGTTTGGAACAGACCCATTAAATGTTTCTAAATAAGTTTCATTTTCTTTAAATCCGCCCCCAGGATAATGACTTTTCAAATGATCTATGCTACTTTTGTCCCCTTTAGCTATTCTTTCAATTTCCGAAACTAATTTTTCATCTCCAGAAGCTAAAATTCCTTTGAGAGCGTAACCCATTGTAGAGTCGTCCTCTGAAGGCTCGCTCCTTATAAAAGAAGACCCATAAAGAGACTCTGCATTTTTCCTAATGAAATTTATGGTCTCTTCTATAGATGGAACGTAAAAACTAGAAATTTTCATTAGTTCACTTGCTTCAACATTCCCTATAATTGGAACCTGGATCATTGAGGAATTTTCTTTGCTAAAAACTCTGTTTGGAACAATATTTTTGTATCCCTGTATTTCTATATTTTTCATTTTAAATGTTTAAATTGTAAAATTGTTTAGTTTATAAAATTTTCTATTTTGTTACCACATTGAAATAATCACTAAATAAGATAAAGCAATAATTTTATATATGTTAGGTTTGAGGTGGTTTTATGTTAACTGAAAAAGAAGTTGACAAATTAAGAAAGGTTATTTCAAATTTTGATGTTGTCGAGGAAGATTATGAATTTTATTTGCTTAAGAGAGGAAATATAAATAAAACAGATTGTGCTATCTCAAAAAATAGTAAGAAATACATCCTTCAAAAAATTAATAATTACGTTTTCAAAAAACCGGAAAAATTGATCAGAAATATAAAAGAAAAATTCGGAAGGTGAATATTGGAGATGTATGCATTTTATAGATGGCCAAGTATATGACCATATAAATGAAGATAAAAAAGGGGGAAAATTAGGTTATGAAGGAGGAAGAATTTTTGGTAAATTCCAAAAAATGATGGGGGATATTTCTCCGAAAGATTTGCATGTTATAATCCCTAATTTTCAATATACACCAGTTAGGTTTAATGATTTTTTAAAAGCATTAGAAGAAGATAGAAAGGGCAGGGCAAAATACTGTAAGAAAGAAATAAATTTCTTCTTATCAAGAGAATATATAAAAGATAAATCTAGAGAAATAATAGACGATTTGCCATTAAGAGTAACTCATAATGACACAAAAATAAATAATGTTATTTTTTCTGTTCCGTCAAAAAAAAAGGAAAAAGGTGTAGATAGGGAAAAAGCTAAGGCAGTTATTGATTTAGATACCGTTATGCCAGGCACAATAATTTACGACATTGGAGATCTCTTAAGATCATCGGCATGTACTTCGGATGAAGATTTGAAAAAGATTTATTCTGATTTAAAACAAGAACATAAACTAGATAAATAGTGATTAAAAAAATAAATAATAATAGTGACCAAAAGGTATTTAAACTAAATAGTGGTGGCAATGTCAAGAGGTGACGGCCGCCTCAGTGCCTAATTCTGAGAGATAGCGATGAAAAGAAGACACGATAATAAAACTGATGCGTATAAAGATATTTCAAGTGCTCTAAATAAAGTTCTTGAAAATAAAGCATTTGAAGCATTTGACAGATGGGATAATTATGGATGTTCAAAATCTAAAAACGAATTGAAAAAATATTTTTTAGAAGAAAAAAATAGGGAAAGGCATAAAGCCATATTTAATGAACTTTTTGGATATGAAGAGAATATAATATTGAGTCATCTTGGAAATTTTTGTGGTGTGGGATGTAAAAATTCTCAAAGAGTATTAGATAATATATTCGAAGATGAAGAAAAAAGAAAACTTTATTCTAGTTGGTATGAAGGATATCGTAGAGCGTTAAAAGAGCATAAGTAATATTAACCACCCATTCCTGCTAATCCAGGTGGTAATCCTCCTCCCATTCCTCCTGCACCAGCACCTCCGGCAGCTCCGCCTTGTCCTCCACCTTTACCCTTACCTTTAATAACATCATCTATTCTCAATATCATCATAGCAACTTCTGAAGCAGAGTTTATTGCCTGTCTTTTTATAGATAAAGGTTCTACTATTCCTGCATTAGTGACGTCCTCAATCTTATCTTCAAATAAGTTTAGTCCTGCTTTATCTTCCCCGTCATCATGCCTTGACTTTAACTCGGTTAAGGTATCTATAGGGTCCATTCCTGCATTTTCAGCTAAAGTTGTCGGAACTGTTTCTAAGGCATCTGCAAATTTTTCTGCAGCTAACTGTTCCCTTCCTTCAAGACCATGGCTAAACTTTCTTAGCTCTTTTGCCAATTCAACCTCTACTGCTCCTCCACCAGCAACCACTCTTCCGTCTTTAATCACGGAAGCCACATCTCCCAACCCATCTTTAATTGCTCTTTCCATCTCATCTATGACATGATCTGTTCCACCATGCAATAATAAAGTTAAAGCCTTAGGGTTATTACATCCTCTAACATAAGTAAAAGATTCGTCGCCTTTCTCTACTATTTCTACCACACTAGCTTCTCCTAATTGACTTTCTTCAATCTCTCCTAAATTGCTAACAACCTTCCCGTCAGTTGCCCTTGCTAACTTTTCCATATCAGATTTGGCCACTCTTCTACAGGCATAAATTCCTTCTTTGGCTAGATAATATTGGGCTAGATCGTCTATTCCTTTTTGACAAAATATTACGTTGGCTCCGCTATTTTTAATTTGGCTAACCATTTCCTTTAAGGCCTCTTCTTCTTCCTTAACAAAAGACTGTAGTTGCTGAGGACTACTAACTGAAATATTAGTGTCGCTTTCAGGAGATTTAATTTCTAAAGGGGTATTGATTAAAGCTATCTTTGCATCCTCTACACTTGAAGGCATATCTACCGAAACTTTCTCCTTATCTAAAACAATCCCTTTAACTAAATCCGTATCCTCAATGCCATTTCCTTTTGCTTTTTCTATTTTTATGTTGTTCAAATTTACCTTCCCGTCATTAGCTATCTGCTTTACAGCCTCTACTATCAGTCCTGCAAATTTTTCTCTTACAGATTCTGCCCCTTTACCTGTCATAGCAGTTTTAGCAATTTGTCCTAGCAATTCTTCATCCTCAATTTTAACTTCTCTGGTAAGATTATTGAGAATTTCTTGAGCCTTTTTACTGGCTAGCCTATATCCTTTAGTTATGACTGTTGGATGAATTTTCCTATCTAGCAATTCTTCTGCATTTTCTAAAAGTCTTCCTCCCAACATAACTGCGGTAGTTGTTCCGTCTCCCACCTCATCTTCCTGAGTATTTGCTATTTCTACCATCATTTTTGCGGCCGGATGATTAACATCCATCTCTTCTAAAATTGTTACTCCGTCATTAGTTACTGTAATTTCGTCTGCAGAATCAACTAGCATCTTATCCATACCTTTAGGCCCCAATGTAGTCTTGACAGTATCGGCTACAACTTTAGCTGCCATTATATTATTTCTTTGAGCGTCTTTACCTGACTGTCTTTCTGTATCCTCGGGCATTATAAAAATCGGTTGTCCTTGTCTATTATTCATTTTATTTTCTATTATATTTAGATTAAGTATATTTATATTATTTGAAACATTTTTAAATTTTATTGTTCTGTATTGCTATGAATTATCCGAAGGCTAATTTTCTCCTTTGTTCTGAAGAAGATTTCCCGGGTGTTAATTCTAGTGATGCACCCTTATCATATATCTCTTTCTTTTTCATCACTTCAATTAGGTTGTCTGCAGAGCCTCTATACTTCCCGTTTAATCCTTCTCTAAAAGACTCGAAATAATCCATCGCATTTCCTATATATCTAGAGGTTTTTTCATCTACAGGATAATTCTCATCGTCCCCACAATAGTGTAATACTGCTGCTGCGTTTCTTATACATCCCGAAAATGCTGAAAATAAAATCCCTTGTTTTAAATCGTCCTCACAGGGCATACTTACTTCATCATATCTAAGCTGGCCCCTTAATTTTTCCCTTACCATTAAATAACTTTCTAAAACTTCTTCTACCATCTCATTAGGTTCCCATCTACTTCTAAAAATTGGGTCTCCAAAAACCGCAAGGTCCCTTACCCAGCCTCCTACTTCAACACCACCACCATCTATTAGTCTAGCATCATTTTCTAAACCTTCTGAAAAAACTACACCATGATGAGGGAATACATCCAGTTCCCCGTCAACAATACTTAATAATTCCTTCTTTGAAACATACCTATTATCTAATTCTTCAAAATAACCCCTTAACTCTTTAATCTGTTTTTTGCTAAGATTTTCCCCTCTTTCGTTCAAAACTTTTTGTACATATGTAGAAAATCTATCGGCTCTTTCTTTTGCAACATCCTTACCTGTTGCCTCTTTAGGAGTTCCATGTTTTAATAATTTCAAATTCTTTTTAGACCTTTCTTCTCTTTTTAATGCTTTGGAAACTTCTGACTCTCTCAGATGTAGGAGGGCTATAGGATATAAAATATCGCTAATTGATGGCTCCCCTCTAGTAGATTTCCATCTAATTCCTCCTTGTCCACTTTGCTCTTGAGCTATCTTTTCTAAATCACTTCCGGGAATAAATTCTTTTATTAAAATTCTTTTATTTTCGGGAAAGTCTAAGTTATACAATCTGGGATAGGTCCTAATCTTTTTTCTCTCGTCAAAATGCGTTTCAAGTTTTGTAACAGTATGTTCTCTCCAAAATTCTTGCCCAGAAATATTTTTTTCTGACACTCCATCAGATTTAAAAGGGTATTCTTTTATAACTACATTTCTAGGTATTGAGTTTGATGTCCCTTCATTAGATCCATCATCTGTAACCCTATATAGTAAAACTTTATTTTTTGAAATATCATCTCCCGGAAGGTAAAATCTCTCTAATCTTGCCTCTATCTTGCTTTGAAATACATTAGAAAACACTCTTGACACCAATCTTTCATTTTCTTCATTATCACTTTCTCCTAACTCATTATTTCTACAAGAAATTCCAGGTTCCATTTTAGAACTCATAAAATATTAATTTAGAATTATTATGTATATTTAGCGCTATCCTTCTTAACATCTCAGCAATTGCCCCAAAACCTTCTTTATCTGAAAGCTTATTGCATAAAGACATTACTTTTTTCTTCTTCATAATAACATTTTTAGCTAAACTCTTTTCCTTTTTTAGGAATGCCTTTATAGATTCCTCATGATTTGAGATTATAAGATCTAAAATCTCTTTTAATATTTCATTTTTATAAAGCCTTGGTTTTTTAGGTAGGTTTTTAACTTCATCACCTATATGTTCTATATTATACGCTATCCAAAATGTGTTTACAAAGTCCTTAGGGGTTATTTCCATACTTGTCTGCATTGCAGGATTATTTATTCCCTGATTCATCAATCTCCAAATCAAAAAATAACATTTATTTATGTCTTTATCTATCTCTTCAAACTCAGATAACCCATACCTAATATCTTCTCGGCCTTCTGTAACTTCTTTTAAAATAAACAAGATTTCTTTTATATTGTTATCCATCCTCTTTAAAAATTTTTTAATATCTATGTTATTAACATCTATCAAATCTTCAAATATTGCTTCTCCGTTTTCTTTTTTAACTATTTCCAAATTAAGGAATTTTTTTGCTATAGACTGAGCCATACGTAGCCCTTTTTTTCCTCCCTGGACTTTAATTATTTTATTGCCATTTATATATGCAGAAATTATATCCCTTGCTATCTCCTCTCCATATTTCTCTTTTACATTAATCTCTGTCTTTTTCTTAGATTTTCCGGGATTCACAAACTCAGTGCTTATTATCATCTCCCCGTTAGAATTTTCTATAAGTGAAACTTTGTCTCCTTTATCTAGGCCTGCTTTCTTTATCCAGTCGATAGGTAGAGATATAGCATAACTAGATTTCCCAAGTCTTATAAGATTTCTTTCGTTCATTTTTGGCTGGTTAAATTTTATATTTTGTATGAGTTTATAAGCTTATTGATTAACAATTCTCCATGCGAAATAAAGGTAAAAGTATTTAAAAACTATATTGTTTTATAAAGCATATATTAAACTATATATATCTGTATATATTAACTCTGTTAACTGTTTTAAATAAGGTATATAAGATATATACTGTATATCCATTATTATTAAAAATATTTTTATCTATTTATAATTTACAGCGAGGCTTGGCTGGATCCCTCGCTGTTTTTTATTTTTGGTTTATTGCCTAGTAAATATATTAAGGGATAAAAGTTTACTGAAGGTTAATTAAATAGATTTATTTAAAAATGAAATTATGGAGGAAGGTTTTCCCATACTTGACTCTACAGAATCTTTAGGTGAATGCATGGACACCTTAAACAAGAGCGAATGGGATGTATGTATAGTTTTAAACAAAGGTATTATCTATTCCATACTTGACAGTGATGATCTGATTAGAGAATATATAAAGAAAGGCAGTAAAGAAGTTCCATTAAAAAAACTGGACTGTAACGGAAGATTTGCCATAATTAAACCTGAGACAGATATTGCGGAAATAATTTATATGATGAAAGAAGGGATAGAGTATTTTATTGTAAAAAGTAACCCTTT
>Ga0207421_10005097_pt1 | contig 14867 bp, 9 predicted proteins | sample SodLakKL_010_SED_4_FD_187542 | JGI IMG/M metagenome (GOLD analysis project Ga0207421, IMG submission 187542) | Alkaline sediment microbial communities from Lake Tanatar, Kulunda Steppe, Russia - 8KL_010_SED (SPAdes) (version 2) | ecosystem: Environmental > Aquatic > Non-marine Saline and...
CACCAGGTCGAGGAAATACTCACGGGTGTGGTTGCGCTTCATGAGCGTGAGGATATTGTCCGAGCCGCTCTGCACCGGCAGATGCAGGTGCCCCACCAGTTCGGGGACCTCGGCGTAGGCGTCCACCAGGGACTGATTGAAATCCAGCGGGTGAGAGGTGGTGAAGCGTATCCGCTCGATGCCATCGATGGCCGCGATGTAGTGGATAAGCAGCGCCAGATCCGCCCGCTCTCCCTCATCGGTGGGGCCGTCGTAACCATTGACGTTCTGGCCCAGCAGCGTGACTTCCCGCACCCCCTGCTCTGCCAGCTCCGCGCACTCGGCCAGCACATCTTCAAACGGCCGACTGATTTCTTCGCCCCGGGTGTAGGGCACCACGCAGAAGCTGCAGTACTTGCTGCAGCCTTCCATGATGGAGACGAAGGCCGTGGGGCCCTCTGCTCGTGGCTCGGGCAGGCGGTCGAATTTCTCGATCTCCGGGAAGCTGATGTCCACCACCGCGCGACCGCTGTCGCGGGCCTGTTTCACCATGTCCGGCAAGCGGTGCAGTGTCTGCGGCCCGAACACCATGTCCACAAAGGGAGCGCGCTCGACGATGGCGGCGCCTTCCTGACTGGCCACGCAACCGCCCACACCGATCAGCGTCCCCGGCCGGGCGGCCTTGAGTTCGCGCCAGCGGCCCAGCTCGGAGAACACCTTCTCCTGGGCCTTTTCGCGGATGGAGCAGGTGTTGAGCAGGATAACGTCGGCTTCTTCCGGCGTTTTGACCCGCTGATAGTCACCCTCGGCGGCAAGCACATCCACCATCTTGATGGAGTCGTACTCATTCATCTGGCAGCCGTGCGTTCGAACGTAAACCTTCTGTGTCATAGTTTGCAGAATACTAGGGCCGTACCCGCCGAACAATCGGCACCCGCCACTCGCTCAGCGGCCGTAGCGGTCCTCGAGACGGGTGATGTCATCCTCACCCAGATAGCTGCCGGACTGAACCTCTACCAGCTCCAGCGGGATATGCCCCGGATTCTCCAGGCGATGAATCTCGCCCAGCGGAATGTAAGTGGACTGATCCTCACCCAGCAGGAATACGTCTTCGCCCCGGGTCACCCGGGCGGTGCCCCGAACCACCACCCAATGTTCGGCCCGATGATGATGCATCTGAAGAGAGAGCTGGCAGCCGGGTTTGACCACGATGCGCTTGACCTGGAACCGCTCGGCGCGGATCAGCCCCTCGTAACTCCCCCAGGGACGATGCACCTGCCGGTGCTCCACCGCCTCATTACGCCGGTCATCCTGGAGCCGCTGCACGATGGCCTTGACGTCCTGAACCCGGTGACGGGGCGCCACCAGCACCGAATCCGCGGTCTCCACCACCACGCAGTCCTCCAGCCCGATGGCCGCCACCAGGCGGCTCTCGGCACGCAGGTAGCTGCCATGGCTGTCCTCAGCGACCACGTCGCCCAGTAACACGTTGCCGTCGGCATCCGGCGTGCCGGCCCCCATGAGGGTTTCCCAGGAGCCCAGGTCGGTCCAGCCGGCATCCAGCGGCACCACGGCGGCATTGCGGGTGGCTTCCATGACCGCAAAATCGATGGAGTCACTGGGGCATTGCCGAAAGCCCTCATCGGCCAGGCGGACAAAATCCAGATCCTGCCCGGCGCCGTCCAGGGCGGCCCGGGCACCCTCCAGGATCGCCGGCGCGTGGACCTCGAGTTCTTCCAGAAACTGCGCCGCCCGCATGACAAACATGCCAGCGTTCCAATAGAAACCGCCCTGTTCCAGGAATGCCTCGGCGCGCTCCGCCTCCGGTTTCTCGACGAACCGTGCCACTCGGTAAACCGGGGCCCCCTCACCGAGGGCTGTCCCCGCTTCGATGTAGCCGTAGCCGGTTTCCGGCCGGTCGGGCACCACCCCGAAAGTCACCAGCCAGCCCGCCTGCGCTGCCTGGACCGCTGTTTCCAGTGCCGCCCGGAGCCGCGCGGGCGCATCGACCAGGTGGTCCGCCGGGAACACCGCCAGTACCGCCTCCGGCTCGTCCCGGACCGCCTGCAGCGCCGCCACAGCCACAGCGGGGGCGGTGTTGCGTCCCACCGGTTCCAGCAGGATCCGCGCCGGACCCAACGGGTTGTCTCGGAGCTGTTCGGCCACCAGAAAACGATGATCCTGATTGCAGACCACCAGGGGGGCGGCGAGCCGGATGTCGCCGGCGAGCCGGTCCAGGGTCTGCTGCACCAGGGTTCGCCCGGTGGCCGCAACGTCCAGAAACTGCTTGGGGTAAGCCTCCCGGGACAGGGGCCAGAGCCGCGACCCCACGCCGCCGGAGAGGATCACGGGAATGACCGGTGGGTGTTCCGTCGACCGGCTCATGCTCCGTCGCCCTGCTGGACCGGCGCCACCGACGGACGGCCGATGGCGTAATAATGAAAGCCGAGCCCGGCCAGGTATTCCGGATCGAAGAGATTTCGGCCATCAAAGATCACCGGTTCCGACAGCCGGTCGGCGATACCCCGGAAGTCGGGGCTGCGAAAGAGGTTCCACTCGGTCATGATCACCAGCGCATCGGCGTTCTCCAGAGCCGCCTCCGGACTGTCGCACAGCACCAGGTCGTCGCGGTCGCCATAGATCCCGCGGGTTTCTTCCATCGCCTTGGGATCGAAGGCCTGGACCACCGCTCCGGCTTCCCAGAGCGATTCCATCAGCCGCCGGCTGGCGGCCTCCCGCATGTCGTCGGTATTGGGCTTGAAAGCCAGCCCCCAGATCGCAAACCGCCGGCCACTGATCCGGCCCTGGAAGTGCTCGCGAATGCGCTGAAACACATAATGTTTCTGGCGGTCGTTGACCTCTTCCACCGCCTGCAGCAGTTGCGGGACGTAATCCACGTCATGGGCGGTCCGGGCCAGGGCCTGCACGTCCTTGGGGAAGCAGGAGCCGCCATAGCCGGCGCCCGGGTAAATGAAGTGATAACCGATCCGGGGGTCCGATCCGATACCGATTCGGACTCGCTCGATGTCCGCGCCGACGCGATCGGCGATATTGGCCAGTTCGTTCATGAAACTGATCTTGGTGGCCAGCATGGCGTTGGCGGCATATTTGGTGAGCTCCGCCGAGCGCACATCCATGCTGATCAGTCGATCGCGATTGCGGTTGAAGGGCGCATAAAGGGCATGCAGCTGCTCCAGGGCGTGTTCATCGTCGCTGCCGACAATGACCCGCTCGGGCTTCATGAAATCTTCCACCGCGGCGCCTTCCTTCAGGAACTCCGGATTGGACACCACGGCATAGTCGAAGGCTACGCCCCGCTCGGCGAGAACCCGGTCAACGGTCTCACGCACCCGGTCCGCCGTGCCCACCGGCACCGTGGATTTGTCGATAATGACCCGGTAGCCATCCATGTGCTCGGCGATGGTGGCGGCCACGGTGACCACATGACGCAGATCCGCCGAGCCGTCCTCGTCCGGCGGCGTGCCCACGGCAATGAACTGAAACTCCCCGTGCCGGACCCCCAGAGCGGCATCGTCGGTGAACCGCAGCCGCCCCGCCTCGCGATTGCGCTTGACCATGGTCTCGAGGCCCGGTTCGTAAATGGGGATTTCGCCCCGGTTGAGGCGCTGGATCTTGCCGTCATCGACATCGACGCAGACCACGTCGTTGCCCACTTCCGCAAAACACGCGCCGGTAACCAGCCCGACGTAACCGGTGCCGAAAATGGTGACCCGCATTGTCCCTCCCTGGTGCCGTCAGTCGGCGGTAATGGCCGCTTCCAGTGCGACTTTCATCATGTCCTGAAAGCTGTTCTGGCGCTCATCGGCGCTGGTGGATGCCCCGGTGATGACGTGATCGCTGACCGTGAGGATGCTCACGGCCCGCTTGCCGGCCTCCGCGGCAGCCCCGTAAAGCCCCGCAGCCTCCATCTCCACCGCCAGAATGCCGTGGGCTTTCATTTTCTCAAAGAAATCCGGCCGGGGGTTGTAGAAAAGCTCCGACGAGAAAACATTGCCGACCCGATGGGGCAGATTGGCGCTCCGCGCGGCACCCACGGTGGCTTCCAGCAGACCATAGTCAGCGATGGCGGCGAAGTCACAACCGCCGAAACGGGTGCGGTTGACGCTGGAGTCCGTGGACGCCCCCATGGCGATAATCACGTCCCGCACTTCCACATCCGGCAGCACCCCGCCGCAGGTGCCAACCCGAATGATCTTCTCAACCCGGTATTCGTTGAATAGCTCAAAGGCGTAAATGGACATGGACGGAATACCCATGCCCGAGCCCATCACGGACACCGGCTGCCCCCGATAATGCCCGGTATAGCCCAGCATGTTCCGGGTGGCGGTGACCTCGCGGGCGTCCTCCAGATACTGCTCCGCGATGACTCTGGCCCGCAGCGGGTCGCCCGGCATGAGGACGGTCTCGGCAAAATCACCGGGTTCGGCGCTAATGTGCGGCGTGGCCATGGATACTCTCCTTGTCCCGAGAAAACAGTGAATCAGCCGCGAACTTTACTGCCCGGGCCCCGCCATGACCAGCCGCGGAACACGTGCAACCGCCGACCGGGCCATGCAGAATGCGGTTTCATTAACCGCGGAGCGGCCATGAACGCCAACAATGCCCTTGCCCTGTTCGATCTGGACGGGACGCTGACCCGGCGGGACACCCTCAGCGACCTGCTGGTGCGGCAGTTCGGCCTCATGCGCTGCATCGCGGCCGGGATTCGGCTGTCCCCTGCCCTGCTGGGGGTGCTGGTGGGCGCCGTTCACCGGGACGTGGCCAAGGTTCAGGTCCTGACCCACTTTTTCGGGGGCATGCCCGAGACGGAGTTCGAGGCCATGGGCCGCCATTACGCCCTCAACCACCTGGAAAAACTGCTCCGTCCCCAGGCCAGGGAACGACTGGACTGGCATCGTGCCGAAGGCCATCGAGTCATTGTCATTTCCGCCTCGGCGGTGGACTGGATCCGGCCATGGACCGATGCGCAGGGTATTGAAGTGCTGGCGACGGAGATGGAGCGGCGCGACGGAATGATCACCGGGCAACTGGAAGGACCGAACTGTCGGTGCGAAGAAAAGATCAGACGGTTGAGAATACGGCTCGATCCGGATGACTATCATCCGGTCTATGCCTACGGCGATACGGAAGGAGACACTGCCATGCTGGCCATTGCCGACTATCCGGTCTATCGAGGGCTGCGCTGACATGGATGCCAGGAGTATTCCCGCACTCATTCGGGCCGGGGGAGAAACGACAGAGCGCCCCGCGCTGGTGGCTTACACGCCGGATGGGCCGCGCGAGGTCAGTCATGAGCAGCTGCAGGCCGGTATAGAGCGGCGCGCGAAGGCATTGTTGGCCGAGGGACTGGAGCCCGGTGGCCGGGTGATGATTTTCGCCGCCAACAGTCCCGAGTGGGTGGAAACCGCCCTGGCCACCCTGACCGCCGGCGGCACCGTGGTGCCGGTGGACGCCCAGATGGGCGAGAGGGATCTGGCCCACGTGATCAGCGATGCCGGTCCCTGGCGTATCTTCACCAGCGACGACCTGCGGCGCCGCTTGCCGAATGCCGTGGCCACCGAAAGAATTCATATCCTGAAACCGGACGAAACCTCCGAGGCATCCCCCGCCAGCGAGGATGCGCCGGATCCGGAGTCGAGGGCCCCGACGCCCGATACCATCGCCGCCATCTTCTACACCTCCGGCACCACCGGCCCCCCCAAGGGCGTACCGCTCACCCACGCCAACATCACCACCAACGTCAGCGCTCTGCTGGACGAGGGCATTGCCCACAACGGGGATCGGGTGCTAGTCCCTCTGCCCCTGCATCACGTTTACCCGTTCAGCATTGGTCTGATCACGACCCTTAGCATTGGCGCCACCATGGTGCTGCCCCAATCCCTGGTCGGGCCACGCATCGCCGAAGCATTGCGGGACAGCGAGGCCACGATTCTTCTGGGGGTGCCACGGCTTTACTCAGCACTCTGGAGCCGCCTGGAAGCCCGCCTCACCGCCGGCCGCCGGTGGCGGCAGAAAATCCTCAACGGCGTGATGGGCGCCTGCACGTTTCTGCAGCGGCGTCTTGGGGTGAATGCCGGGCGAGTCATTTTCCGACCGGTCATGAAACGCCTGGCGCCGTCACTGCGCCTGGCCGTCAGCGGCGGTGCGGCGCTGGATGCCCAACTGGGCGAGCGGCTGCAGGCGCTTGGCTGGACGGTGGCCACCGGTTACGGACTGACCGAGACCTCGCCGATACTGACCATCAACGCCCCCCGGGACGCCCGCCTCGATACCGCCGGCCGACCGCTGCCCGGGGTTGAGGTCAGCATTTCCAATGGCGAAGTGGTGGCCCGGGGGCCCAATGTCTTCGACGGTTACCTGAACGAAGCCGAGCCCCGCCACGAAGTCATTGACGAACAGGGCTGGTATCACACGGGCGACTCCGGGGAATTCGACGAAGACGGCTATTTGCGTCTTTCCGGGCGGATTTCCTCCACCATTGTGCTGCCCGGTGGCGAAAACATTGACCCGGAGCGCATCGAAGGCGCTCTCAGTGAACAGCCGGCCGTGCGCGAAGCAGGCGTCCTGGAGGTGGATGGCCGGCTGGCGGCGGTGCTGGTGCCTGAGCCCGGTGATGCCGAGGAAACTGAGGAAGCCCGGGACGAGCGCCTGGATGAGGCCGTCGGGGAGGCGATGAGCCACCTCCCCGGGCACCATGCCATCGGCGATGTCCAGGTCAGCCCGGACCCGTTGCCGCGAACCCGACTTGGCAAACTGCGGCGCCACCGCCTGGAGGAGCTTTATGAGCAGCTGCAGTCCGGTGAAAAAGTCGCCGAGCAGGCGCCCATGGACCCGGAAGACATGGCGCCGGAGGACCAGTCATTGCTGGCGGATCCGGTGGCCGCGGCCACCTGGGATTTCCTCGCGGAGCGATTTGCCAACGAAAGACTGACTCCGGACAGCCGACTGCACCGGGACCTGGGACTGGACTCCCTCAGCTGGGTGGACCTGGGGATGGCGCTCCGGGAGCGCGCCGGCATCGAGCTGGGAGATGACGCCATCGGTCGTGTTGAGACCGTCCGCGATCTGTTGCAGGAAGCCATTCAGGCGGATCAACCGGACGGTGAAGCCGACGCCGGCGGATCCCTGATCGATGCCCTGCAGGCGCCTGAGTCTCTGCTGGACGATGAGGACCGCCGGCTGCTGGCGCCGCGGGGCCCGGTCCGCCATGCGACCGCCCGCCTGGCACTGGGGATCTGCAACCTGCTCAACCGCTTCGTGGTCCGCGTGGAAGTGGAAGGCGAATGGCCAGCTACGGGCTCCTACCTGATCACCGCCCGCCACATCAGCGCCTACGACCCCATTGCCCTGATCGGGTCCATGAGCCGTGATCGCATCGACCCGCTGTTCTGGGCCGGCTGGACTGGAATGATGTTTTCCTCACCGCCGCGGCGCTGGTTCAGCCACACGGCCAGAGTGCTGCCCATTGACGCCGGCGCCGCGCCCCGGCGCAGCCTTGCGCTGGCCGCAGCCTGCCTGGATCGAGGCCATCCGTTGATCTGGTTTCCGGAAGGTCAGCGGGGCAGCGGGGAGGGGCTGGAACCTCTGCGGCCCGGGATCGGGCTGCTGCTGGAGGCCCATCCGGTGCCGGTGGTGCCGGTCTGGATCGAAGGCACCGATGAGGTGTTGCCCATCGGGCGGTTCATCCCCCGCCGTGGCCGGGTGCGGGTGCGCATCGGCGAACCGCTGTCATCGGAGTCATATGGAACGGATCGCCGCCGCATCCTCGATCAGGTCGAGACCGAAATGCGGCGGCTGGGCGAAGAGGAGAAGGACGAGTCCTGAGCGGACCTCAGAACGGGATGTCGTCGTCGAAATCATCCGCTGGCGCGGTCTCGCCGGATGACTCTGACGCCGCCGGCGGTTGCTCGCGTCGAGCGCTGCCGCCACGATCACCGCCACCCATGCCGCCAGGGCCGTCCAGCATCTGCATGTCATTCACCACCACCTCGGTGGTGAAGCGATCCTGGCCATCTTGGCCTTGCCATTTGCGGGTCTGGAGGCGTCCCTCGACGTACACCTTGGAGCCTTTTTTCAGATACTCGCCGGCAATTTCCGCCAGCCGGCTGAAAAACACCAGCCGATGCCATTCGGTGCGCTCCTGCTGCTCACCGGTCTGGCGATCTTTCCACTGATCGGTGGTCGCCAGCCGCGCGTTGGTCACCGCACTGCCGGACGCGGCATAGCGCACTTCGGGATCCGCGCCGAGATTGCCCACCAGAATGACTTTGTTTACGCCCCTTGCCATGGAAGCCTCCGTTGTCAGGTTGCCTGGCAGCCAATCACTGCCTTCGATGTGGTGATCACTGTACCCCTTCTGTCCCGACAGCAGAAACGTCACCCGACCAGAGGTCAGTCAAGGGCGATGAAACCCCGGCTTTCCAGCTTGAGCAGCACCTGCTGGGCGGCCTCTTCCGGCGTACAGTCCGTGGTGTCAATGGTGAGTCCCGGGGCCTCCGGCACCTCGTAGGGGTCATCAATGCCGGTAAACCCGCTGATCTGCCCCGCCCGGGCCTTGGCGTAAAGCCCTTTGCGATCCCGGCGCTCGCACTCCTCCAGGGGCGTCGCCACGTGGATCTCGATAAAGCCGCCATTGGCGCTCTCCACCATATCCCGGACCTGGCGACGGGTACGGCGATAGGGCGCGATGGGCGCACAAATGGCCACACCGCCATTGCGAGTGATCTCGGCGGCGACAAAACCAATGCGCTGGATGTTCAGATCCCGGTGCTCCCGGGAGAAGCCCAGCTCGCTGGACAGGTGCTTACGCACCAGATCGCCGTCCAGCAGGGTCACCGGCCGCCCACCCCGCTCCAGCAGTTTGACCATGACAGCATTGGCGATGGTGGATTTGCCGGATCCCGACAAACCGGTGAAGAACAGCGTGACCCCCTGCCGGGCTCGAGGCGGGAAGGTATTGCGCAACTCGGCGACCACTTCGGGATACCCGAACCAGTCGGGAATCTCCAGGCCTTCACGCATGCGCCGCCGGAACTCCGTCCCGGAGATGTTCATCACGGTTTCCCGGGTCTCATCCACTTCGTCGATGGGGGCGTATTCGGCGCGCTCCTCCACATAGACCATCATCCGGAACGGCACCATGCGGATGCCGATTTCATCGCCGTAACGCTCCACCAGCTCCTGCGCCTCGTAGGGGCCGTAAATGTCTTCACCATCACTGCCCTTGCCGGGGCCCGCATGATCTCGGCCGACGATGAAGTGCGTGCAGCCGTAATTGCGGCGGATGATGGCATGCCACAGGGCCTCCCGGGGGCCGCCCATCCGCATGGCGAGGGGCAGCAGCGACAGGGCCGTGGTCTGTTCCGGGTATTTCTTGAGCACATGCTCGTAACAGCGCACCCGGGAGTAGTGATCCACATCGCCCGGCTTGGTCATGCCGACCACCGGATGGATCAACAGATTGGCCTCGGCCTGCCGAGCGGCCAGAAAAGTCAGCTCCACGTGGGCCCGATGCATGGGATTGCGGGTCTGAAACGCCACCACCCGCCGCCAACCACTGCGCTGGAATCGCTCACGCAGTTCCGCCGGGGTCATTCGCAGATGGGGAAAGTCATAGTGAGCGGGGAGATCCAGCACCTCAATCGGCCCGCCCAGGTAGACCGGATGACTCTGCTCCTTGAGATAGGCCACACCGGGATGCGCCGGGTCGTCAGTGCCAAAAACCGCCCGCGCCTCGGCGTCGAAATCCGGGCGCCAATGATCGGTCACGTGCAGGATCGCCAGCACCACGCCCTCCGGGTCGCGAAGGGCGACGTGGTCACCCACGGCAATCCCCTCGGCAAAGCGCTCGGAAACATCCAGCGTCACCGGCATGGGCCAGAGAGTGCCATCTTCAAGGCGCATGTCAGCCAGCACTCGCTGGTAGTCAGCCTGGCCAAGAAACCCGTCCAGGGGAGAGAACCCCCCCACCGCCAGCAGCTCGAGATCACAAAGCTGGCGCGCCGTCAGGTCCCAACTGGGATATTCCACGGCGGCCTGGCGGGCGGCCTGAGCCGCCTCCGCGGCCAGTCGCAGATCTTTCAACGCCCCGCCGTGGGGTGGAATCAGCTGAGTCATGAAGCCTCCATGGACACCGATTGGTCATCCGTTGATACCGGCGCCCTTAATCCAAGCGCCACCAATAGCCAGAGCGCCGCTGCCGCGGCGCAGAAAAGGAAAACACCCTGAACCCCGAACCCCCCATACACCAGGCCGCCCAAGGTCCCCCCCAGAAATGCTCCGAGAAACTGGGCCGTGGAATAAACTCCCAGCGCCGTGCCCCGAAAGCCTTCCGGTGAGAAGCGGGTCAACAGCGACGGCAGGCTCGCCTCCAGGGTGTTAAAGCCGACAAAGAACAGCCAGAGCGCGCCCAGGACGATGATCAGTGAATCGGTGAAGCCGGCCATCAGCAGCTGCGCACCGATCAACAGCGCGGCCACGCCCGCCAGCAGCCGGTGCAGGATCCGGCGACGCTCGCCGACCGCCAGAATCACCGCCATGCCGGCCACCGAGAGCACCAGCACCGGCACATAAACCATCCAGTGATCCGTCCGAAGCACTCCCAGACGCGATTCAAGCACCACGGGCAGAACCACGAAGCTGGCGGTGAGCACCAGGTGCAACAACAGCACCCCCAGATCCAGCCGCAGCAGATCCGGGTGACGAAGCACCACCGGCAACCCTCCGGCCCGGGCGTTCACCTCCGGCCGGAAGGTCGCTTCGCCGCCGGCGGGAACCAGGAGGAAAAGCAGCGCCATGGCCACCAGCGCGAACACGGCGGTGGCCCAGAACACGCCAGCCAGACCCGTGCCCGCCGCAATGGCCGGTCCCAGCACCAGCGCCACCATGAAGGCCGCACCCACGCTAATGCCGATCAATGCCATGGCCTTGGTGCGCTGGGTGTCCCGGGTGAGGTCCGCCGCCAGCGCCATCACCGCCGCGGCGATCGCGCCGCCGCCTTGCAGGATGCGACCGAGAATCACGCCGTAAATGGTGTCCGCCTGAGCCGCTACCACACTGCCGAGGGCAAAGATCAACAGACCGGCCACGATCACGGGCCGCCGACCCAGGCGATCGGAGAGCATGCCGAAGGGAATCTGCAACAGCGCCTGGGTCAAACCATAGGCGCCAATGGCGAGGCCGATCAGAGCCGGAGTGGCCCCGGTCAATTCATCCCCGTAGAGGGCGAACACCGGCAGGATCAGGAACAGACCCAGCATGCGCAGGCCGAAGATCACCGCCAGCCCCGCCGTGGCGCGCCGCTCGGTGGTGTTCATTGGCCCGGCACCGGATCCTTTGCTGGCGTGCACGGCAGTTCCTGTGGGTCAGTGGTTGCGCAAGGGCGGTATACTAGCAAATCGTATGGACGCCATAGTCATTGCGGGCGCGCGCACCCACAACCTGCGCGATCTTCACCTCTCCCTGCCCCGCGGCCGCCTGATCGTCATCACCGGTCCCTCCGGCTCGGGGAAGTCGTCGCTCGCCTTCGACACCCTCTACGCCGAGGGGCAGCGCCGCTATGTCGAATCCCTGTCCGCCTACGCCCGTCAGTTCCTGTCCATGATGGACAAGCCGGACGTGGACCGCATTGAAGGATTGTCACCGGCGATTGCCATTGAGCAGCGCGCCACTTCGCACAACCCGCGGTCCACCGTCGGCACCGTCACGGAAATACATGACTACCTGCGGCTGCTGTTTGCCCGCGCGGGAACCCCCCATTGCCCGGATCACGGCCACACACTGAACGCCCAGAGCATCAGCGAAATGGTGGACCATATCCTTGCCCTTCCGGAGGGTGAGCGGGTCATGCTGCTGGCGCCCCTGGTCCGGGGCCGTCGCGGCGAGCATCGCGACGTGATCGCCGATCTTCGCCGGCAGGGCTTCGTGCGGGTCCGGGTGGACGGACAGGTGATGGAGCTTGATGAGGTCCCGGCGCTGGACTCCCAGCGAGCTCACGATATTGACGCCGTGGTGGACCGCTTTCGAATCCGGCCGGATCTGGCCACGCGCCTGGCGGACTCCCTGGAAACCTGCCTCTCCCTCGGCAACGACATCGCCCGACTGAGCTTCATGGATGAGCCTGACCGCGAGGACCGGGTCTTCTCGGCCCGCTATGCCTGTCCCGAATGCGGTTTCTCGCTGAGCGAACTGGAGCCCCGTGGCTTTTCCTTCAATAACCCGCGGGGAGCCTGCCCCACTTGCGATGGCCTGGGCGTGGAGCAGTTCATCGATCCCGCCCGGGTGGTGGTTCAGCCCAGTCTCTCGCTGGCCGCGGGCGCGGTGCGCGGCTGGGATCGGCGCAATGCCTATTATGGTCAGATCATCCAGGATCTGGCCCGTCATTATCAGTTCGACGTGGAGACACCCTGGCAGGACCTCCCTGAGTCCATTCGTGAGGTCGTCCTCTACGGCAGCGGTGACGAGGCGATTGCATTCCGCTATGCCGGAGCCCGGCAGGGCACTGCAGAGGCGCGACATCACCCCTTCGAGGGAGTGATCAACAACATGAGCCGGCGTTATCGGGAGACGGATTCGGCGGCGGTACGTGATGAGCTGGCCCGCTTCCTGACCCGCCGCACCTGCCCCGACTGCCAGGGGAGCCGCCTGAACGCCGCCGCCCGGCATGTGGAAGTGGCCGGATGGAACCTGCCGGCCATCAACCGCCTGTCAATTGGCGAGGCGGCGGAAGTCCTGACCGCCCTGCCGCTGGAGGGCGCCCGTGCCACCATCGCCGAGGGCATCGTCCACGAAATCGGTCAGCGGCTGACATTTCTGGTGAATGTGGGCCTCGATTACCTGTCTCTTGAGCGCAGCGCCGATACCCTGTCCGGGGGCGAAGCCCAGCGCATCCGGCTGGCCAGCCAGATTGGTGCCGGGCTGGTGGGCGTCATGTATGTGCTCGACGAGCCGTCCATCGGGCTCCATCAGCGGGATAATGAGCGATTGCTGTCGACGCTGCGGCATTTGCGCGATCTGGACAATACCGTGATCGTGGTCGAACACGACGAGGAGGCCATGCGGGCCGCCGACCACCTGGTGGACATGGGGCCCGGCGCCGGCGTCGAGGGCGGTGCCGTCATCGCCAGTGGCACGGCCGAGGCGGTGATGGCCAACCCGGCGTCGGTGACCGGCGACTATCTGGCGGGCCGACGATCCATCCCGGTCCCCGAAAACCGCCAGCCGGCCATTGAGGGACGCGGCATTCGGATTCGTGGCGCGCGGGGGCACAACCTGCAGACGGTGGATGTGAATTTCCCGGCGGGTCTGATGATCGGTGTCACCGGCGTTTCGGGTTCAGGCAAATCAACGCTGGTAAATGCCACACTCTATCCCGCAGCGGCTTCGGCGCTGAACGGCGCCGATCTGACCCCGGAGGACTGCGAGGCCGTGGAAGGCCTCGAGCATTTCGACAAAGTGGTGGAAATCGACCAAAGCCCTATTGGCCGGACGCCGCGATCCAACCCGGCCACCTACACCGGCGTTTTTACGCCCATTCGGGAGTTGTTTGCCGGCACACCGGAAGCCCGATCACGGGGCTATGGTCCCGGGCGGTTCAGCTTCAATGTTCGCGGGGGACGCTGTGAGGCCTGCCAGGGCGAAGGCGTCCTGCGGGTCGAGATGCACTTTCTCCCGGATGTCTACGTGCCCTGCGACGTCTGTGAAGGCGCCCGCTACAACCGCGAGACGCTACAGATCCGCTACCGTGGCTACACCATCGCCGATGTGCTCGGCATGAGTGTCAGCCAGGCCCGTGAGGTGTTCGCCAGTATCCCGCCGCTTGCCCGCAAGCTGCAGACCCTGGAGGACGTGGGGCTGGGTTATGTGCGGCTGGGGCAGAACGCCGTGACCCTGTCCGGTGGTGAGGCCCAGCGGGTGAAGCTGGCCCGGGAGCTGTCCCGGCGCAGCACCGGACAGACACTCTACATTCTGGACGAGCCCACCACTGGCCTGCATTTCCAGGACATCGCCCGACTGTTGGAGGTGCTCCACCGCCTGCGTGACGAGGGCAATACCCTGGTGGTCATCGAGCACAACCTGGACGTGATCAAGACCTGCGACTGGCTGATCGACATGGGACCGGAGGGTGGAGCCGGTGGCGGCGAAGTCGTGGCCACCGGCACGCCGGAAGCCGTTGCAGCGGACCCGGGCTCTCACACGGGTCGCTACCTCAAGCCGCTGCTGGAGAAAAATCCGCCCTGATCAGGGCAGCAAGTGGGCGACCGCGTCCCGCTCTTCGACAAGCTCCTGCTCCGTAGCACTCATGCGCTCGCGGGAGAAGTCATCGATGTCCAGGCCCTGGACGATCTCGTACCGGCCTTCAGCGCAACGCACCGGGAAGGAGTAGATAATCCCCTCGGTGATGCCATAGCTGCCGTCTGACGGAATGGCCATGCTCACCCAGTCGTCAGCCGGCGTTCCCAGCGTCCAGTCCCGCATGTGGTCAATGGCGGCACTGGCGGCAGACGCTGCACTGGACTGCCCACGGGCCTTGATGATGGCCGCGCCCCGCTGCTGAACCGTCGGGATAAAGCTTTCTTCGAGCCACCCCTGGTCCACCAGACTGGAAGCCGCCTGACCGCCGACACTGGCGTGGCTGATATCCGGATACTGAGTAGCCGAGTGATTGCCCCAGACTGTGAGCTGGCGGATATCGGTGACGTGGCTGCTGGTACGGTTGGCCAGCTGCGCCAGCGCCCGATTGTGATCCAGGCGGGTCATCGCCGTGAAGCAGCGGGGATCGAGATCCGGCGCATTACGCTGGGCAATGAGTGCGTTGGTATTGGCCGGGTTGCCAACCGCCAGCACCCGAACATCGCGACTGGCCACGT
>Ga0207421_10005098_pt1 | contig 14867 bp, 15 predicted proteins | sample SodLakKL_010_SED_4_FD_187542 | JGI IMG/M metagenome (GOLD analysis project Ga0207421, IMG submission 187542) | Alkaline sediment microbial communities from Lake Tanatar, Kulunda Steppe, Russia - 8KL_010_SED (SPAdes) (version 2) | ecosystem: Environmental > Aquatic > Non-marine Saline and...
CGAGCCGATGGACGTCTTCGAGCGGAAGGCGGTCCACCAGTTGGTGGCGGATATCGATGGGCTCGAGAGTCGCAGCCAGGGCCGTGAGCCGGCGCGGCGGGTGATCATCGAAGCGGTGTGAGCCGACGAGCGAGCTCGAGGAAGGGCCCCGACCATGTCGGGGCCCTTCCTTCGTGTCCGGATGTCCCGATCAGGCCCTCGTGGTGTGCCCGTTCGGGCTGGCCCGAACGGCCGCAGTGTCGGGGACCGGCTGGTGGCGTCAGCGGGTCGAGATGGTGCGACGGTTGGCACACCCGCCCGCCGTTCGCGGTGCCTCGCCAGGCGTCGCGAAGGCGCCCTCCCACGATGGTTCGGCACCGGATGCCCATGGAACGGCTGGCATCGGCCCGAGGTGAGGCGGAACACGAGTATCTCGGGGTGGACGGTCGTCGGAGCCGGAGATCGGTCCGTGCAGATGCGCCGAGCATGCCCGTGAGTACGCGTCTGGCGTAGGGATCCGGTGGGCCACTCTCCGCCGGAGAGCCGGCTTTCGGGCCGGGGACGACCTACCATGTGTACAGGATGACGTACAGGAGCGGCGATGCCGGAGACGATCAGTGAAGCGCGGACGCGGTTGCCTGCGCACGTGCGGCGCTTCCGTGACCAGGGCCTGGACGCCGAGCCGGTGGTCTTGGGTGACCGGCGTCGACCAGACGCGGTGTTGCTGCCCTACGAGTTGTTCGCGCTGTTGTTGGACATCGCCGAGGACATCGCCATCGCCCAGCGCATCCGGGAGCGCGATGCCACCGACGATGGGAAGCGGACGACGCTCGCGGACGTTGCGAGCGAGGTCGACATCGACCTCGAGGCTCTGTGACCCCCCGGTTCGCGCGGGTGGTGTGCTGCCAGGAAGCGGTGGACGACCTGCGCGGCCTCGTCCAGCGTGCGCCGGCGACGCTCACCGAGGTCTTCCGCCTACTCCGGTCGCTCGAGGCCGGTGGACGCTCGCCTGTGCCTCTGCACGACCATGCCAAGACGGGGGATCTGGTCGACTGCGCCAAGGTCGTCGTCGGGGTGGAGGGCGAGCCCGAGCATCGCATCGTTGTCCGCGACCGCGGTGGCGGGGCGTTCGAGGTCTGTGAGGTCAGCGCGGTCGAGGACCGCATCGGTGACCTTCCCTACCTGCTGGCCGGGCTCCGTCTGGCTCGGCTCGAGGATCCGGTCCACAAGTCCGACACCCGGCGACGCGTGGAGCGCATCCGTCGGTTGCGCAATCCGTAGCCCTCGCTGCCCCTGACACCCAGGCTGCGGCCGTGGGCCTGCGCGTCGAGGTTCAACGTGGACCCGGCAGGGTCCCCTATGCACTAGCCCGGTGTGCGTTGGGGTTGCGAGAGAGCCAGCATGATCGAGGTTCCACGTGGAACGTCGGATGTCCGGGGTCCGGCACGGGGTGATCGCAAGTGGCGGTGCTGAACTGTTGTTGCCGATGTTCCACGTGGAACCAAGTCGAAAACCGGGTGGGCTCCCTACGAGTTGATCGTCCCGGTCAACCCGAGACGCTGCTCGCGGCACGTCGCTACCCGTGACCATGAGCTGACTCGTCCATGTTCTACGTGGAACATGAGGGGTCGCGCATACACAACGCCATCACCGGTCCTGTAGGCGGCGCCCTTCCCTCCGGTTGCGCCCAGGCCACCTGCGCCCATCCCTCCGGTTGGGCTTCGGCAACCTCCGCCGAGCGCACGGGGGCGACGGGTACGGGGCGACGGGCAGGGGGTGACGGACCGGGGTAACGGGCAGGGGGCGACACGGGTGCTGTGGGGACCCGGCCGTGGGACGAGATGGTCGTCGCCCCCTCCTGCTCTCCGTGCTGCTCGGTGGAGACCTGGGTGGTCACCGTTGTCGCGGCTCGCCGGTGATGGGAGTGAGTGCCGGACTCGGATGGGATGTGCGAGGCGGTGCGTGCCGGAACCCAACCGCGCTGCGGCAACGTCGGCGGCAAGATCGGCCGGACGAGGCGTGCCGATCACCAGGGGATATCCACAGGGTCACTCGTCCAATGCGCTCCGTACACAGGGTTGCTGCCGGCGCGAACCCGGCACAGATCGCTCGTTGACAGCCCGCAAAGTGCCGTTCATGTGCCAGTGTTACTGGATGAGGTCCGAGCCTGCCGTGGCTGGTCGCCCGGGTATCCACAGGGAGATGGTCAACCTGTGGATGACGAGGATCACTACCGATGGTCGCTGTTGATGGAGCCAGGATGGGAGCCCGGACCCGAGGTAGGGGGGCCGGGTGTCGCCCCGGATCCCGCGGGGTGTCGGTCGATCCGGGGCCTGCCGGTTTCACTGCAGCGCCCCGTGGCGGAGGGGGTCCAGGTGACGGCGACGGGCCGATCCGTCCGGATCCGGTGCGGCTTCGCTGCGTCGTTCCACGTGGAACATCGCGACGCGGTGTCGAGGTATCGAGCAGCTAGCATCCACTCATGGAACCCTCAGCACTGGTCGATGAGCAGCTCGAAGCCTTCACACGGCTCGTCGAGTCGTCTCCGCACAACCTCGTCTCGAAGCGTGCCCGCGACGAGTTGCGCTCCCGACATGTGCCGGAATGTGTCGCGCTGGCACGGATGTTGCCCACGGGGAGACAGCGTGTCCTGGATGTCGGGTCCGGTGGCGGGTTCCCGGGCGTTGTTCTTGCCATCGTTCGCCCCGAACTCGAGGTCCATCTCCTGGACAGTACGCAGAAGAAGACCCGCTTCCTCGAGGAGGTCGGCGCGGAACTCGACCTCGGGATCATCGTGCACCGAGGGCGGGCGGAGGCCTTGGCGCGGCCGCCTCTGGCGGATTCCTTCGATGTGGTCACCGCCCGGGCCGTCGCCCCGCTGGACCGCTTGATCCGGTGGACGGTGCCGTTCCTGCGGGTGGGTGGGTTGCTGTATGCCGTCAAAGGCGAACGTTGGCAGGAAGAACTGGCTGGGGCGGAGGCCCAACTGCCTCGCTCCGGGGCCCGACTGGTCGCCACGCCGGACGAGGCAACGGTGGACAACACCATCGAGGATGCGCCCCGCATTGTTATGATCTCCCGGGATCGGTGAAGGCGTGGCGTCATCGGTATGGAGCGGCCTCACGCGGTCCTATCGATGGGTCGCGAGATCGCGTGCTACCCGGTCACTTCTGATGGAACAGGACTTTCGTGGATTATTCGAATGCCGCAGAAGTATCGGTGATGGAACAGGAGGATGTGAAAAGCACAGCTTCCGGGGTCACGGTCTGTATCGCCAACCAGAAGGGTGGTGTGGGCAAGACGACCACCGCGGTGTCGCTGGCCGCGGGCCTGGCGCTCCTCGGTGCCCGTGTCCTGGTGATCGACCTCGATCCGCAGGGCAACGCTTCGACCGGCCTCGGGTGCCGTGTCGAGGAGGGTGACCCCTCGACGTACGGCGTGCTGGTCGACGGTGATGCCGTCGCCGACGCCGTTCGCCCCACCGAGGTCGATGGTCTGTGGTTGCTGCCGTCCTCGCTCGACCTGGCGGGAGCCGAAGTCGAGTTGGTGCCGGCCTTCTCGCGCGAGATGCGGCTACGGCGGGCGCTGGAGCCCGTGGTGGCGCACTACGACATCATCCTCATCGACTGCCCACCATCGTTGGGTCTCTTGACCATCAATGCACTGGTGGCTGCCGATCAGGTGCTGGTACCGATCCAGTGCGAGTACTACGCCCTGGAAGGACTCAGTCAGCTGATGCGTACCGTTGAACTCGTGAGCGACAACCTCAACCGGGAACTCGAGCTCGGCGGGGTGGTGCTGACGATGTTCGACGGACGTACCAACCTCGCCCAGCAGGTGGTGGACGAGGTCCGGGCCTATTTCGGGGCGCGTGCCTACCAGACGGTCATCCCTCGGACCGTCCGGCTCTCGGAGGCCCCCAGCTTCGGTCAGCCGATCACCACGTTCGATCCCTCCAGTCGCGGGGCCCGGTCGTACCAGCGTCTGGCACGTGAAGTGGCGGAGCGGCTGGCGCTGCCGGTCTCCCACGAGGAGATGTCCGCACTCGACCGTCTACTCGGCGACAACGATCCGGCGAAGGCTTCCCAACAGGTGCCGCCCGGATCGAACGGCACGGTTCGGGCCGTCGATGCAGCGGACGACGCCCCGGTCGTCGATCCCCCCGAGCAGGAGGTACGACCGTGAGCCGTCGTTCCGGTCTCGGCCGCGGTCTCGCGGCACTGATTCCCCCGTCCGTCCCCGACCAACACGGGGATGGCGACCCGGCGCCGGAGGCGCCGGGCGATGGCTCCACGACCGCGGCGGCCGAGTCCTCGATGGCTGTCACCGAGACACCGGGGGACGAACCCGCCGTCGCCCCGTCGCCGGATCCCGATCCGGACAGCGATCGAGCGAGTTCGGCACCCCCCTCGACGGCATCGCCCGACATCGACGCCCCCGGTGTCGCCGTTGCCGACGAGCCGGCCCGTCCCGCGACGACCGGTGCATCGGACGGAAGTCAACGGAAGACATCAGGATCCAACCCCGGAGCGGGCGACGACGGGGTTCCCCCACCGGTCGTCGCGGACCGCACCCCTGATCCGGTGGCCGAGCCGACCGATGTTCCGACACCGACCGACCTGCTGGCACCGACCGATGTCCCCACAGGCCCCGAAGTTGTCGAGGTCGGCTCACCGGTGGGCCAGGCCCGCGTCCCGGCGGCTGCGGCCACGTTGGCCGAGGTCGCGCCGGGATCGATCGTGCCCAACCCCCGGCAGCCTCGCGAGGTCTTCGATCCCGAGGAACTCGCCAACCTCGCCGTCTCGCTCACGGACATCGGGGTCCTGCAGCCGCTGGTGGTCCGACCACTCGAGGATGGCAGCTACGAACTCGTCGCGGGCGAGCGCCGGCTCCGTGCGGCGGTCATGGCCGGGCTGGAAACGGTCCCGGTGGTGATCCGTCACACCGAGGATGCGGACCTGCTCAAGGAAGCACTGGTCGAGAACATCCACCGGGTCCAGCTGAACCCGCTGGAGGAAGGTGCGGCCTACCAGCAACTGCTCGAGGAGTTCGGGGTCACCCAGGAGGACCTCGCCGCACGTCTCGGGCGCTCGCGCCCGGCGATCAGCAACGCCATCCGGCTCCTGCAACTACCACCCGGTGTCCAGCGCCGGGTGGCCTCGGGAGTGCTGAGCGCCGGTCACGCCAAGGTCCTGCTCGCCATCGAGCACCCCGAGCAGCAGGTGCGTCTCGCTGACCGCATCGTCGCCGAGGGCCTCTCGGTACGTGCGACCGAGGAACTGGTCCGGCTCCGCCTGCTCGACGAGCCGAGCCGTGCCTCGGCATCCCGACGACGGCCCACCACGGCACCGGGGTTGGTCGAGCTCCAGGACGACCTCTCGGACGCACTCGAGGCGCGGGTGAAGATCTCGATGGGAGCGAAACGCGGCAAGCTCGCGATCGAGTTCGCCTCCGTCGACGACCTGGAACGCCTCGTGTCGATCATCGCGAACGGTCTGGAGGGCGGCCGCGACGTCGCCGCGGTGCCGTCACCCACGGGGGACGGCGGTGCACCCGAGCGCCCGTGAGCCGCCGCGAGGCGACGGACGGTGGCGACACAGCTCCGCGGTGTTGCCCCGCGGCGCCTTCCGTGACCGGTGCCGCGATCGGTTACGACGGGTCGTTGGGGGCGGCCGGGACGCGATGCTCCACGTGACCGTCCGCATGTCCGAGCACCGCCAGGGTGGCCAATTCGACGAAGAGCCCGTTGGCGACCACACCGGGGATCAGTGACAGACTGACCTCGACGAGGGCGGGATCCTCGATCCCCGCCGGATAGTGCGCGTCCACGATCGCGTTGCCGTTGTCGGTCCGGTACGGCGAACCGTCGGCGAGACGCCGTTCGGTCGGACGCACACCCCGCTCCCGCAAGGTGTGCATCACGAGACCGAGCGCGAAGGGCACCACCTCGATGGGCAGCGGGTAGGTGTCACCCAGCCGGTCGACCGCTTTGTCCGGTGTGGCGATGAGCACGAACCGCTCCGCCATCGACGCGACGACCTTCTCGCGCAGCAGCGCTCCACCGCCACCCTTGGTGGCGGTCAGCTCGGCATCGAACTCGTCGGCGCCGTCGACGGCGAGGTCGAGGTGGACCACCGAGGCGGGATCGAGCAGCTCGATCCCGAGCGTGCGGCAGCGCTCCGCGGTGTCCTCGGAGGTCGGCACCCCGGCCACGTGCAACCTTCGCGCGGCCAGCGCCTCGAGGAACCATCGCACCGTCGATCCGGTCCCGAGCCCGAGGCGCATGCCGTCCTCGACCAGATCGGCCGCCGCGGCCCCGGCCGCGCGTTTGGATTCGTCGCTCGTCATCAGATCGGTCACGCCTCGCCGTTCCCGCGCCAGTGCGAGAGCAGCAGGGGAAGCTCGCCCAGCCCTTCCAGCACGAGATCGGGTTCCACACCATCGGGCAGGTCCTGGAGGTGGCCCCAGGGGCCGCGACGCAACCAGCAGGTCCGCATCCCGAACGCCGCGGCCGGGACCACGTCGTTGTCGACGCGATCACCGACGTAGATCACGTCTTCGGGGTCGTTGGTGTCGAGCCGTTGCATGACCGCCTCGAAGAAGCCGACGTCCGGCTTCTCCACCCCGAGGTCCTCCGAGATGGCCAGCTGATCGTGGGGGATCTCCAGGGCCAGCAGTTGCGCGGTGCGCCGTGCGGGCTGGTTGCCCGCGAGGACCACCGTGAACCCGAGGCTCTGCAGCTCTTCCAGGCACGTGCGCACGTCGGGGTAGAGGTCGTCGTCGTGGAACCCCCCGTAGCGCCGTTCGTGTTCGTCCTCGAAGTCCTCCCAGTCCACGTTCGGTGCGAGGTGCGGGAACACCGCATGGTGGTCCTCGCCCTGGGCGATGGCGGCACCGAGCACGGCGGCGAAGGTCAGCGGGGACACGCCCAGCAGGCCCGCCCACACCGCCCACACCCGGCTCTCGTCGATCAGGACCTCGCCGATGTCGAAGGCGACCACCCGGGGGGCCGGACCGTCGGGGTCGGGCAGTTCCTCGGGGTCGAAGTCGAGGTCGGTGAGGTCGTCGAGGTCGCCGGGGAGCTCGTCGGTGGCGACCCCTCCGGCGTCCGTGCCGGGGTCGGGCCGGTCTCGGGGTGTGGTGGGTGCCGGGGGCTCGCTCAGGTCGGGAGCGTCGCCCCCCTGCCGAGGCTCGGTGCTCATGCGCTCGCCTCCGCCGCGGCGTCACGTAGCGCGAGGGCGACCAGCCGCTCGCACAGGGTCCCGAAGTCGAGGTCCGCGGCGGCGGCAGCCAGCGGCACGAGCGAGGTCCCGGTCATCCCGGGGCAGGTGTCGAGCTCCAGTAACCACGGGACCCCGTGGACGTCGACGATGAGGTCCGCGCGGGACAGGTGGCGGGCCCCGATGGCCTCGTAGGCGGTCGTTGCCGTGGTCTGACAGGCCGACCGGACGTCCTCGTCAAGTCGTGCGGGCGCGTGGAACTCGGTGGCACCGGCGGTGTAGCGGGCCGCGAAGTCGTAGGCGCCCTCCTTCGGCTGGATCTCCACCGGTGGCAGCGCGACCCCGTCGAGCACGGTGACCGCGACCTCCGTGCCCGCGACGAAACGTTCGATCAGGACCACGTCGGCATAGCTGAATGCCCCGATGATGGCCTGTGGCAACCCGCTCGCGTCATCGATGATCGAGAGCCCCAACGACGATCCTCCGGTCGCGGGCTTGACCACCAGTGGGGTCCCGAGGGCGCTCGCGATGCGTGCCACCGCCGCACTCGCGCCCATCTCACGGAACGCCTGTTGACTGAGGGTGACGCGTTCCGGGACGTGGAGACCCGCACGCGCGTAGAGCCCCTGGGCGATCGGCTTGTTCCACGCGAGCGAGGATGCCAGCACGTCGGGCCCGGTGTAGGGCAGGCCGATCAACTCCAGCAGCGACTGCACGGTGCCGTCCTCGCCGGCGGAGCCGTGCAGCGCCAGGAACGCGACGTCGAACCCGCCCTGCTCGAGGTTGCGCACCAGGTTCGCATCCACGTCGATGCGGGTTACGTGGTGGCCGCGATCACCCAGGGCATCGGTCACCCGACCCCCGGAACGCAGGCTCACCTCACGCTCCAACGAGATGCCCCCGGAGAGCACCGCGACGGAGGCCGGCTCGGTCGTCGAGGTGGTCATCGCTGGACTCCGTTGGTAGGCGTGCGGTGCGCATGCGCTGCATGTGCTGCATGTGTTGTCGGTGCTGCATGTGTTGTCGGTGCTGCATGGGTGACCGGTGGCGCATGTGCTTCATGTGCTGAAGGTGCTGCGGGTGCTGCGGGTGCTGCATGTGGAGCCGGATGGCAGGTGTCGGGGTCAGCCGCCGAGTCCTCCGGCGGGTCCGTCGTGGCGCGGCCGGAACTGGGGGGCATCGTCGCCATAGACGGCCCGGACCAGATCGAGCTCCGCGTGCAACAGCTCACCCAGGCGGGCCACGCCCTCGTGGATACGTGCCACCTCGGGGTAGCTGAAGCAGAGTCTGGCCTGGTCGCCGCCGCTGCCGTCGGCGTAGAACCCGCGTCCGGGAACGTAGGCGACCCGCTGGGCGATGGCCTTGGCGAGCAGGTCGGAGGTGTCGATGCCGCGCGGGACGGTGAGCCAGATGTAGAACGCTCCGCCGGGCACGGTCCAGTGGACCCCGTCAGGCATCTCCGAGGCCAGGGAACCGAGCATGATCTCGGCCTTCTCGCGGTAGACCTCGGTGAACCGCTTGATCTGTTCGCGCCACGGTTGGGTGGTCAGCCACGACTCGACGATCATCTGGGTGAGGTTCGACGGGCACAGGTCGGCGGCCTCGCGCAGCAGGATCAGCTTGTCACGGATCGGTCGGGGCGCCGCCACCCAGCCGGTACGCACCCCCGGGGCGAAGGTCTTGGAGACGGTGCCGACGTAGATCACCCGCTTCGGGACCAGCTGGCGGATCGACGGATAGGTCACCCCGGTGAAGTCGAGCAGGCCGTAGGGGTTGTCCTCGACGATCATGAGGTCGTGCAGCTCGGCGAGTTCGGCCAGGCGGTGACGTCGAGGCACCGACATCGACACGCCGGCCGGGTTCTGATGGTTGGGGATCGTGTAGACGTACTTGGCGCGCCGCCCCTCGCGGGCGAGCTGCTCGAGCATCTCCTCGAGCAACTCGACCTGCATCCCGTCGTCGTCCATCGGGACGTGGCGGACCTCGGCCTGGTTGCTGGTCATCGCGCCGATGCCACCGACGTAGGTCGGACCCTCCGCGAGCACGATGTCGCCCGGATCGAGGAAACAACGGGCGATCAGGTCGAGCGCTTGCTGCCCACCCACCGTGATCACCAGGTCGTCGGCATGGCACGGGACACCCTCGTGGTGCATCACCTCGGTGAGCAGGGCGCGTAGTTCCGGTCGTCCCTGACCACCGCCGTACTGCAGTGCGGTCGCTCCGTGGTCGCGGATCACACGGGCGACCACGGACTCGACCGCTTCCATGTCGAGCGCCGAGGTCGCGGGCATCCCGCCGGCGAAGGAGACCACCTCGGGGCGCGACGCCACGGCGAACAACGCCCGGATCTCGGAGGCGCTCATGCCCCTGACCCGGGCGGCGTAACGTTCGAGGTAGGGGTCGGTGTCGAGCCGCACGCGCATCTCCCCGGTCGTCGACCAGCCGTCCGGCACCGCGGGGTCCGCCGGTAGCATCGAGCGTAGCGACCGGTCGCGTCGGATCGGCGCGTTGTCGGGCGGCCGGGCAGCCGGCAGGACCTGACGAAGGTCATCGGCAGACGGAGGCGTCGTGGTGGAAGAACTCCCGAGGCATGTCGCACCCGGCGGACTCCGGCGGATGGTGATCGGCTTCGCGTGTGGCTTGGTGGCCGGCGCGATCATCGCGCTGGTGCTTCCGCGCGACGACGGGCCGCGGCGGCGCTCGCTGAGCTTCGACACGGCCCCTGACCCGGCGCTCGACCCGGCCCCTGACCCGGTCCTCGACCCGGGCACCGGCGCAGGCGAGCGCCGAGGGAACTGAGGCCATGTCCCGCAGGAAGGTGGCCCTGACCTCCGCCGAAGTGGACCTGCTGCCCTCCGCATGCCGTTCGTGTCTCTTCTGGGAGGACGGCAGCACCGGACCCATCCTCCCACCGGCGCTGCGGGCCCGTCACGAGACCCCCGCCGAACGCAAGCGCGCCTGGGTCTCGGCACGGGTGGCCGAGGGCACCCCGCCGGGGGCGGTCCTGGTGGTCGACGACGAGGTCGCGGGCTACGCCCTGTTCGCACCCGTCGGCGGGTTCGCGCCCCGGAGTTCACTGTTGCCGCGGGTCAGCCGCGACGCCCTGCTCCTGGCCACGATGTGGGTCGCCCCGGCTCACCGGGGGCGCGGCCTCGGGCGGCTGTTGGTGCAGGCCGCGCTGAAGGAGGCGCTCCGCCTCGACCTCGCGGCCGTGGAGGTGTACGGCGATCGGCGCTGGCACGAACGGGCGTGCGTCCTGCCGGTCACGTGGCTGCTGCACGAGGGGTTCGAGGTGCACCAGGAACACCCGCGCACCCCGTTGCTGCGCTTGGAGACCCGCCGGACGGCCAGGTGGGCGGGCTCCCTGGAGCATGCGTGGGAGGAGGTGCTCGGCCGGATCCCGCGCCGTGTGGGGGTCCCCGGCGGCGAGCCCGCCCCGGGCCGCGTACCCGTCCCGGACGCGATCAGGCCCGTGCGGGTCCCCGACCCGACCGATGACCCGAGCGGGCTCTCGTCGCCGTGATCCTCCGCCCGGTGTGCGATGGGACCACGGTGAACGTCTCGACGTCGAGACATCCAGGGGGGAGCCGGTAGCCTGCCGCCATCGCCGAGTTCCGCTCGGCCCGTGTTCCCCGTGGAACGTCACCGGATCTCCCCGGACGGTGACTCGCCGCGCCGGACATGCATCGAACACCGTGTCGGAACCGTTGTGCGCGCCTACCTCGATCTGTTCAACCATCCCGATGCCCGCTGGCCGCTGCTGAGCTCCACGCTGGCACGCCTGACGCAGGGGATGATCGTCCTCGCGCTGGTGTACGCGCTGCGTGCGGGTGACTACAGCTACACGGCGGTGGGCCTGGTGACCGCCGGTCACCAGATCGGTGTGGGGCTGGCATCGCCGATCCAGGGCCGGCTGGCCGACCGCTTCGGCCAGCCCCAGGTGCTGATCCCCGACGCGGCGGCCTACCTGGTCGGGACGGCCGCCCTGGCCTGGTTCGTCGGTCACGGCGGAGCGGTTCCGCTGCTGGTGGCGGTCGCGGTGGCGACCGGGGTGTTCTTCCCGCCGATCGGGGCCTGCTCACGGGTGTTGATGTCGCGGTTGTTCCCCGGTGGTCGGATGCGCGAGACCGCCTTCGCGGTGACCTCCATCGCGGTCGAGATCGGGTTCATCGTGGGGCCGCTGCTCGCCATGGCCATCACCTTCAGCATCGGGGCCGACTGGGCGGTCGTGCTGGCCGGGGTGGCAGCTGCGGTCGGATCGGTCGGCTACGCCTCCACGCGAGGTGCCCGCGAGATGCCTCGCCGAGAGCCGGGAACGGCCCGGACCGGGGCATTGCGATCACCGGGTGTGCGGATCATGGTGGTGGCGTTCGCGGCCATCGCGGTCGCGTTCGGGGTCTTCGACGTGGTGGTCCCCGCCGTCGCGGAGTTCGCCGGTCAGCCCCGGGCAGCCGCCTGGCTGATCTCCTCGATCGCCTGCGGCAGCCTGCTCGGCGGTCTGGTGTACGGCGCGAGGAGCTGGCCGGGATCGATCGTCACGCGGCTACGGGTGGTCAGTGCGGTGTTCACGGGGGGCCTGTTGGTGATCCCGTTCTCCACCGGGTCGCTGCCGCTGTTCGCGGTGGCGCTGTTCATCGGCGGGGTCTTCCTGGCGCCGACGACCATCACGGCGTTCCAGTTGATCGATGACCTCGCGATCCGGGGCACCCAGACCGAGGCCCAGTCGTGGACCCAGTCCGCGGTGGTCCTGGGCGTGGCCGTCGGCACGGCGCTGACGGGCGCGTCGATCGACCTCGGCGGCTCGTCGACGGCGTTCCTGGCCGGTGCGGCATGTGTCGGGCTCGGTGCGCTGATCATCAACCTCGGGAGCAAGGTGCTGGCACGTCCACGGGTCGACGAGGTCGACGTCGACACCGTTCGGGTGAGCTGACCGGGTGAGCTGACCGGGTGAGCTGACCCGGTGAGCTGACCGGGAGGCCGCCGGGCCGCTCGGCGTCAGGCCACGCCGACGGGCTGGCCGACGAGGAAGTTCACCAGGGCGTCGCTGAGGGCGCTCGCGATGCGACCCTGGTAATCCGGTCGGGTCAGCGCCAGACCCTCCTGCGGGTGGGTCAGGAACCCGGGCTCGATCATCACGGCCGGGGCGCGGCTCTCGCGCAGGATCGCCGTGGTGGAGGGATGGGTGCGGCAGTTGGGGGTGCCGGTCAGGGCGACGAGCCGCTCGAGCGCGAGATCCGCCAAGGTCTGGCCACGGTCCGACTCGTGGCCATCGACGCCGAAGTAGTACGCCGCCGCACCGCAGGCATGGGACGAGGTGGTGCCGTTGGCGTGGATCGAGAGGATGACCTCGACGTCCTCCGCGTTGGCCTGCATGGCCCGCGCCGAGGGTGTCGGGCTGGTGGTCGGCCCGCGGCTGAGCACCACGTGGGCACCGAGGGCGGCCATGAGCCCTTCCACGCGGGTCGCGATCCGCCAGGTCACCTCGTGTTCCGGGGTCCCGTCGGGGGCGTACAGGCCGGGGCTCTCCCGGCTGTGTCCCGGATCGATCATGATCCGCGAACCGGCGACGGTGAGCCGTGGGGGCCGGCGCAGGGCCTCGCGTTCGCGTACCGCGTACGCCGGCGCCTCCTGGTGCTGGCGGTGCAGACGGAGCAGCACGTCGGTGGTCGACGGGCCGGCGAGGCCGTCGACCGGGAGCCCGACGTTGAGTTGGAACTCGCGGACCGCGTCGAAGGTCTGCGGCCCGTACAGGCCGTCGTCGTAGCCCGCGTCGAAGCCGAGCCGGTTCAGGCGACGCTGCAGGTCGCGGATGTCGTCGCCGTGGAGTACCGGCCGGGTCACGTACAGGATCCGGTCGCCCAAACGGAAGGAGGCACCCACCAGGGCCCGCCAGGTGTCGTCGCCCACGATGCCGTCGGCCGGCAGGCTGCGTCGCTGCTGGAAGGTGCGGACCGCACCCTCGGTCGCCCGACCGAACACCCCCGGGTCGTCGTCCAGGGCATAGCCGAGCTCCCCGAGGCGACGTTGGACGTCGGCGACCTCGGGGCCTGCACTTCCCAGCCGGATGAGTTCCACGTCGCTGAGGGTAATCGGACCGACGGGAAGAGCCGAGCCTGCATATGCGGTCGGACGACCGCTTGCCGTGACCGGTCCCCGAAGCGCCCGGCAACGGAGGCCAGCCTCATCGCGAGCCACGAGCGCCGAAAGTGCTCATCGAGCCGGCGATGCCCTCCACGGCGGTTCGGTGACGGTCGACGCGGCCTCGGTGACCGCCGCATCAGGCACTACCGTCCCGGGCCCAGAGCCGAGGAACCCACCGTCGAGCAGGTACTCGTCTATGCGGGCACGGTGACCTTCGCGATCACCGGTGCCCTGGTGGGGATCCAGAAGCGTTTCGATGTGGTCGGCATCCTGATCCTGGCCGTGGTGACCGCGGTGGGCGGCGGGTCCGTACGCGACATCGTGGCCGGGGTGACCCCACCGGTCGCACTGACCGACGAGGTACTGCTGTGGTTGCCGTTCCTGGTCGGGTTGGGGGTGTTCCTGCTGCATCGACTCTCGCAGCGGCGCTGGACCACCACCCGGCTGCTGTACGGCTTCGACACCGTCAGCCTCGGCTTGTTCGCCGCGCTGGGAGCCGAACGTGGGTTGCAGGTCGGGTTCGGGTTGTGGGGCGTGGTCTTCGCCGGCGCGATCAGCGGGGTCGGGGGCGGGATCATCCGTGATGTGTTGTCGGGTGAGGTGCCCGGGGTGATGTACCGCTCCGGTGATTTCTACGCCTCCGCGGCGGTCGCCGGGTCGCTGGTCACCTTCGCCCTGTACGGGGTGGCACCGATGACCGCCGTCGTTGCCGGGGCCGTGGTCACCGTGATGGTCCGGGTCGGCAGCCGGCTGGCCGGACTGCGCCTGCCGGTACCCCGGAGCGAGGCGTGAGTGCCGGTCGGGTCGCGGACGTCGCGCGTTCGGCTGCTCAGACGGGGAGTTCCGGGACGGCCACGCGGTCACGGTCGGTGATCGGTCGCAGGACCCGGGCCGGGTTGCCCACGGCGACCACCCCGGCCGGGAGGTCGCGGGTCACCACGGCGCCGGCGCCGACGACCGTGTCCTGCCCGATGGTGACACCGGGACACACGATCACGCCGCCACCGAGCCAGACGTTGTCACCCAGGGTGATCGGCGCCCCGGATTCCCATCCGGCGCGCCGCGCCACCGGATCGACCGGGTGGGTCGCGGTCAGCAGTTGGACCCCCGTGGCGATCTGGACGTCCGCTCCGATGGTGATGATGGCCACGTCGAGCAGCACGGCGCCGTAGTTGACGAACGTGCCTGCGTCGATGGTGATCTGGCTGCCGTAGTCGCACCGGAGGGTCGGAAGGACCGTCACGTCCTCGCCCACCTGACCGAGGAGCTCGCGCAGGATCCGGTCCCGTGCCGCGCGCTCGTCGGCGAACCCGGGCGCGTTGTAGTCATCGAGCAACCGCTGGGCTCGGAGGTTCGCCGCCTCCAGGTCCGGATCGTCGGCCAGGTACAACTCCCCGCGCAGCATCCGTTCCCGCATCTCGCCCACCTGAACTCCTTGGTCCCGAACGGCGTCCGGGGCTGTCGTCTGGCGGACCGAGCGAAGCGGGTGACGCCGGCCGGGGCAAGGACCGCCGCCCCCTCGTCCCC
>Ga0207421_10005099_pt1 | contig 14864 bp, 7 predicted proteins | sample SodLakKL_010_SED_4_FD_187542 | JGI IMG/M metagenome (GOLD analysis project Ga0207421, IMG submission 187542) | Alkaline sediment microbial communities from Lake Tanatar, Kulunda Steppe, Russia - 8KL_010_SED (SPAdes) (version 2) | ecosystem: Environmental > Aquatic > Non-marine Saline and...
ACCTAAATTGAGCGATTGTTTTATATTCCAAGGCGACAATGGATGTTATCGCTTGTATTTTGGAAAAAAAATATAACACCTGCTAAAAATGCCCAAGGTCATCTGTTGATTAGTTGTTTTTGAATTGGTTTCTGAAAACTTGCTTGCGGTGACTCATCAAATTCATTATCGATGCATAGGATTCATAAGTGCTTAGGGTTTAGCTTCAATTATTGCTTCAGATCAAACGATCTGACGCTACATTGTAGCGGGAATTGGTACTGGGTCGCGGCAGTGATCCCATAGCGTTGCAAGTTGAAGAGTATCCATCGCGGCCCTTGAAACTTTGAGAATAATCTTATGCCCGGTGATTACGATCTTGGCGGCAATATCGATAAGTTTTCGACGAACCGTTGTGGCATAACTCCTAACCGGTATCACCTCTTTGAGCACATCTTGTTTGAAAGATTCAAAAAGCAAAAATGCTATCAACATGCAATAGTAAAATGCCGAATTGGCGGCAAAACGCTTGAAAGGCAACTGCTCAAAACCAAAATCTTTAAGACCACGATGTGGCAGTTCATCAGCCCCTCTGCTATGGTGGCTTTGGATAATCGTTTCTGGTTCGAGCCAGTGCTTACGCTCAGCCTCGGTGCATGTTGTCAGCATTGGCGAATCTGCATCTAAATTCGTGATAATAAGATTGTCGGGCCTGGCAAAAGATAACAAGCCCTGATTGTTTTCATAAACAGGACGGGTATAAAAGGTGCGATAGGTATAATCCCAGGAATCGCAGCCCCAATCGAACTCAAGATATTCCCAAGACTGTTTTTCATGGTCGTATCGCCCCCATTGTTCGGCTGGCTGACTGGCAACATATTCTTTGACACGACTGTACATCTTGCCGGAAACAATGAATCCTACTGCCAATTCGTCCAGAACCGAAAGTATCTTTTCGTCCAGGAAACCACTGTCCATACGAATGACTATGAACACCTTATCACCACAGACCGAGCGAATCAAGGGCACCATCCGCTGGATCATATTAACTACGGTGTTGCCGTGATTACTGTGTTTTTTGCCGCCCCGAAAGACGGCATCAACAATCATGCTATTCCAAATCATCTGCAAGGGCTGAAAGCCTTTTTTCTTCTTATAGGTAGGCTCTACACCATGACGTTTTTGAGCTTCGTCATTATCCATGACCATGGCGTCAATGGCCAATTCGACTATGTGTGGCAGAGATAATGCCAACCGCCAGAGAAATAGCTGATTCAATATCTTTCTAAACAATCCGCCGTGCCCCCATGCGAATAACCCAAAGAAGCGTTTTATGGTATGTGAGGATGCCATATCTTTCATATTCGTTTCGATGGTGGCGGCGTATCCCTTGTCTTGCGCAAGCATGTCAAAGTGCCTTATGTGTCGGCTGGTTCCATCGAAAAGAAAACAGAATATTTGCAGGAATAGTTTTGTGATGGACAATCCTTTGGCACTTTTCCTCAAACTGCCGAACGATTCGTCCATTAGAGGCAGAATATTGATGTTTTTCAGATAACGCACGAACAAAGCAAGGCCACCTCGGCCGCTAATGATATCATTGGTAACCTCTACCTTTGAGATTTGATGCGGGTGTGATTTATCACTCATGTTTGCCTCCATAATAGATACATTTCGATGATTGTTTGTTAATGACTATTTACTATAATCATTCCCATAAGCGAGGCAAGAATTAATTATATGAAATAGATATTCTTTATTATTATTCTTCATGACAGCAATACGTATGCCAGCATAGTACATTCACCCAATGAGTGAACTGATGCGAAGTATGATTAAGGGCGAACCCTAGACATCTACACATCCCAAAAGCCTCTTGCTTGCAATTTGCAATATATGGATTCCGATAGAATCGCTCAATTTAGGTTCGATAAAAAATTGCGACGGGTTAATCCTGGCTTAACGAAACTATGGAAATTATGTCCCATGATTTGCATCCAATTTTCTACTGTTTCTCTATTTTTAGAAACTGAAATCCAGGCGCCTCATCAATGATAAACTCAACTTGATTCTGATCGTTAACTGCCACATCGCGACTTTCCCCAGTTAGCAAATCAGTTAACTGTAACTGTGTACCAGCCGGATAAAAGTGCAGGGAAAGAGACCGGCGAGACTGTTTATTATGTAGTTCACGAAATACAGTCAAATACCCAGACTTGGTTTCGGGGTGATAGTTTTGAAATCCGGACCAACTGGCGTTATCAGGCATATCGCCAATACTGAAAACATAGCCTTCATACATTTTATTGCGATGATCCGTGTAAGGCTCCAACAGCATTTTGATTTGATCACGAGCCGATTCATCAAGATATTGAGTCTCAAGAAAAAATATCGGAGTGGCCATCAGTGTGATTGCAAGATTGTATTTGTGTGTAGATTTTAAAGCATCCGTCGGAGCTTCCAAAGGAGTCAGGTCTTTGTTTTGAAATGTAACCTGAATCTGGTTCAAGTTCATGTACTTGGCAAGGAGCCAGGCATCACGCAATTGCTTGTAAGGATCATATAGCACGTCCAAGCGTGTGCCATGTGTCTTGCGATTGGCCAGATAGAGATTCCCGACATCCCGTCCGAAATAATATCCCATCCTGGGGGGCGTTTCAGTTACATCCCAGTTGACAACTGCTGTATAGTCAGATTTCTTTACAATCTCACGCCCCTTGCCATAAAGATAATCCAAATCATCTTTTTGCTCAAGGTTGGCAAAGTCCAGCTTAAATGCCTTGAAGTTGCCGTTGTTATAATTAGCCTTGATCTGTTCCGCAGGCGCCCTCCACGCAAACCAAAGCCCCAATTGCACACCAAGCTCTTCGGCCCGGTTACGCACTCGGCAGAAACAACCGTCCGGATAAACCGAATATGTCCCCTCAAATTCTTCTCCCGTATGCAAGTTAAACCGCCCGCTACGCTCTTTAGTTGGATACCACCCCTTAGTTGGATGCCACTGATCGCCTTTCCGCCCTCTATTATGCTGCCAGCCGTCATCAATTTGAAGTAAATCCAACCCAATTTCTGCAACACTTTCAAGCTCCCGCAGGACATTCTCTTGGCGTGCTTTGTATAAGCAGGGGTGCCTGCGGTCCTCGGTCCCCCAAGTATTGGCTATGATCGAGATATCTCGCTCATTAACAGGAAAGCGAAAACGGTCGAATTCCTTGAGCGCAAATTGAGCTGAAGTGGAATCCCCTTCATACAGAACCGTCCATGTCGCCCAGCAGAACCGATAGCTCTCGGACTTCAAATCTGATGGTCGCATGCCCGCTCCGCTGGCCTTAACCACCGAACCATCAAGTCGGAAGTCACCGGTTACAAGTTCACCATGCTCCATACGAGTGTGTTGATGAGATTCTTTGACCACGATAATCCCCGCGTTGTTATCCTCTATCACAAGCCCGCTTGCCCAATCAGCAGCACCAGGTGAAGATATAAGCTCTTGACGAAGGATCAGCTCCTCCATATCGGCTTTGATGCCCTGCATATATCCAAAGGCGTTCACTGATTCGGGTTCTGAGGCTAGTCGAAGGGTTTCGACAACATCCGGCTGAAATAATGATCCGCTCCATTCGGCGTCTTCACTTTCTCTTAGCCATAGCTGTGTACGGATGCCGGGGGCGTTAGGATAGGCCCATATGACATATTTTAGATGTAGCTTTGGATAGTGAATTTCAGCTTCAACAGCCAAATGACGGGTTGTAAATTGTTCGTCATCGTCAATATCGACCTTCAGCGATACCAATGTACCTTTTCCCAGATCACCGAAGTTCCAGTCTGCATGATGTGAGGATTCCGACGCCGCCCACTGCCGGCCCGTGTTAATATCCTTAAGGCCGGTAGTAACGAGACCACGACCGGTCCACTTCCAGGACCGCGAAATACGACCCGTTGAAACATGTAGCAGATTGTCCTGTGTTTCCACACGAGCGCCCTGGTAGGTTTCATAAAGTTCAGGAACTGTTTCAGCCAACAAGATGCTTGGCATCAAAAACACGAACATTGATAAAATTGCAAAAAACTTAATCATAATTAATTCTCCTTAATAATCAATCTCAATTCTCTGTTTCCAGAGACCTTTTTGCCTCTTTATATCGCAAAAAGCAGGCAAATTCAAGAAATATCGCAAGCATTCAGGCAGTTTTTTCTATTTCTATGTGTCGAATTTGCAAAAACAGTTATTTATTGTTCATAAAAAGCTTGAATAGCTGTAGCTTCCGCTTCGGGGTCATATTCCGGATTTTTATCTGTTGGAACTGGCGCCCCAGTGTCTTTTCGCCAGGCTTTCAGCATCGCATGCATTTCCTTGGTTTTTCTTGGCAGAATTTCCGCCAAATTACAGCGTTCTCCAATATCATTTTCAAGGTTATAGAGTTCCAGTACGCCGTCTTCGAAGTACTCGTGCAGTTTCCATTTGCCCAGGCGCATCACCATACCCGGCCGTGTTCTAAACAGAGTGTCTCGGGTTTCTATATTGCCGTTTTCATAGGCCTGCAAATAAACAGGAAAATGCCAGTATAAAGGCCGCCGGGGTAAATCACCGTTTTCTCTCAATAAAGGCACCAAACTCAAACCGTCAAGCTTTTTGTCTTCAGGAACAGGCAACCCGGCAACATCGAGAAATGTGGGGAAAAAGTCGATACCGCTAAAAGGCGCTTTGCATCGGCTGGCTCGCCTCATTTTGCCGGGCCAGCGGACTATCATTGGCACCCGAATACCGCCTTCATAATACGAGCCCTTTTCCCCCCGCAAAGGTGATTGATGTGAGATATTGTAAATTCCGCCGTTGTCCGAGGTGAACAGGATAAATGTATCGTCCCGTAGTCCCAGGTCATCGACATTGATAAACAATATATTCGGCTGCTTGGCATTGATTTTTTCCTCGGCTGTGGCAAACGAACCGTTCAATGCGCTCCATGCGCCTGCTGAGGCCGCTGCGGTTAACCGTAAAAAGCTTCGTCTATCCATCTGTTTTCTCTTTCAATTAGTCAATGGTGGCCGTATAGTGCTGCATCCATCAGCCATTCTTCGGCCAGTTGGGCAAAATCAATCATCGTTTTCGGTTCAAGCCAGTCAGAAACAAAAATTGCAAGATCCTCGACATCCACAGTGCAGTCGCCGGTCAGGTCATACAGCAGATAATTATCCTGCGGGATGCAGATTCTTCCGTCCGGTCGGCCCATAAAATACAGATCTGCAATTTCGTAAACATCAAGGGCGTAATCGTATATCCGAACATCATCCATATCTCCGCCAAACGGGAAAGAAAATTCCTCGTTAAGGCTGTTGTAGTTTATACCTATATGCAAAGGACCGTCTGGAAGGGTTTCAGGATGCTCAGAGCCGCTCACCGTACCGTTGCGATGGCCGTCAAGATAAAGCCTTAATGCATCAGACAACGGTTTATCGGCATTATAAACCACTGTAATGTGGCGCCATGTCCCGTCGTCGACGGATTCGCAGCCATCGAGAGTCAATCCACCGGTTGATACCCCTATCGTCCCATCAGGTCTGAGCTGAACCCACCAGTCACGATTAAGTGCCGGCGTACCGCCCCAGCGGACAATGGTTCGGGGACTGGAATCCGGCTCGGCGCGGACCCATAAGCTTAAGGTGCGCGAACAGCCGCCAGTTACACCCTGGTAGTCCGGTACTTTTATGTAGCTATTGGCGTCAAACTCCATTGCCGTGCCGATAATACCGTCGGTATAAATTTCTTCTCCGAAGACCTGGCCGTCGTACTGATTGCCGGATGCGTCTTCGGAATCGCCGTTGAGCGGATAATGGGCAATTAGAGACTCCGTTGTATAGTTTAAACTAATGGCGGTAATCGTTTCCGGCGGAAGCGTCAACACAAAGCCGTTGTCGCCGGCTCTAATGGCCTGTGCAGATGTGGTCTCACTTTCGCTCCATTGAGTGTAATCGACAGACCCGCTCAGTGTCCCGCTGTCGAGCGTAAAGTAGTAATTGCTATGGGTCTGGGGCGTGTTATTTATTACCCAGACGACAATCCTGTTTTCTTCTCTGAAGGCGCGCGTGGTTAAAGTCTCGTAAATAACTTCTGTGCCTTGATGGTCCACTATCTCGATAGGACGGGAATTCGCTGTGGATTTTGTCATTTGCTGGCGAATCTCTCCGGCGAGTTCATCGCGCTGATAATTCCACCACACCATCTGGCTGAATCCTTCGTCGAAACTGTCAAGTACTGCGGCCAGACAACGCTCTGCTCTTGCAATTTCAGTATATACATCAAGATTCTCGGCGCTTGTCCAATGGACTTCCGAATGCCACTTGGGCAGTGAGCCGGCCGCATTGGCAAAATCCTGCAGCGACCCAAGCGGTCGCCACCTCGGATAATAGTGGGTTCCTGCAATATCGAGGCGGTCGCCCCAGTTGTTGTCAAACAGTTCGTTTAGCCAAGAGGCGCCGTTGGCAGGGCCAAAAGTTTCTGGACCAATAAGTAAGGGAACATTGAACCCGCGCTGAACGGCTAAAGCCTCGAGTTCGTCAATGGTTTCTTTGTGTCTGGCAGGCGTAATGTTGCCTTCGTTATATTCTATTTCATTGTCGATGCCTAAGACATCGATATAGAAGCCTTTATCTTCCATAAACTCGAGAAAGTCGGCCAGCATAATGGCATACTGATCTGGAATGATACCGTTTTCGTCTTTTACCCAGCCAGGAAAACTTTCTTGGCCGTCGAGCTTTTTTCCGGCAAAGAATATTACATCTGCGCGCGCGTTGCGTGCATGGGTCATTGCGTCCAGAGTTTCCTGGTAATAGCTTTCAATGACCATGCCCGGTTCAGGATGGGCCGGGCGATTATCTTCGCCCTGAATAGCCACTCGCAGGGTGGTCATTCTATCCTCGACGAACAGGGTTCGGGCGTATCGCCTTTTGATATCCAAAGCTTTTGCGTACCACTTGATATCGAATCCCCAGCCGTCAATCAATTGTCCCTGAATTTCGGGGTAGATAACCGCATAGTCACCTTCTAAATCAAGCAATGCCGCACTGGAATAAAGTTTACCGCTGTCCAAACCGTCGGTATAGCTGATTTTACAATAGTAATATCCACCATCGGAGCTGCCTGCATTCTCTAGCACCAGCGATTTGGAGTCTGCGCCAATGATTTCTTCGTCTGATTCGGGAGTAACGGCATCATCTGGCGACCAATACCACTGATAGCTAACCGAGTAACCCGGATCTGCCTCAACCTCAACCAGAAATTCGGCAGTATCGCCAAAGGCTAATACTTGTGATTCGGGCTGCTTTGTGATGGTTGCCGGCAGTTTGTAATCTGCAGATACCGAAATGCTGTCCCAGTGGATTCGGTCCGTGTTCGTCCGAAGGAAAAGCACCATCTGGTCAAGTCCGGATACATCAGAGCCTGTAGTAAATTGGAATGTAACATCGGCAGATGAAGTCCCGTCCAACTCGCTGACAAAGATTCCGTCGCCATCATCGAGGACGGTACTGGAAACTTGGATAAGACCTTCGGTGCCCAAGGATGGCCGGGTCGCGGCCTTGCCTGGTTTCTCACCGGCATCGAACAGATTGTTATAGTTTCCCGAACCTTTATCATCGCTCGGCAAGCCAGCCCACAGGCCGTACTGGACATCGGCATCCGCCGGCTGGCCTTCCCGCTGCAGGACAATGAAGTCGATTGTGTAGGTAGTATCGCCCTGCCAATCAACGCGCGTCGGGATGTAAGCCCAGCCCGGCCCGGGATTGTCGCCGCCGGCATTATTATTTGTCGTACCGACACTGGAGCTGATATAAGGGGCGATACCGCCGATTGGATTTCCGTCACTGTAAAGCAGGTTACCTTCAAAGTCATCGGAGCCTGTGCCAAATGTTGTGTAGCGCCTGCCTCCGGCATTATCCCAGCCCTGCCAACTTTCAAATTGTATCGACCAGAAATCATCGGCCAAGGTCAAAGTTGGGAAAACCAGCACAACCGCCAGTAGCAGTACCGCTGTAGTAAACCATGATTTATCCTTACTTGAGCGTTCTTTTGTCCAATTAAAACTACGCATATGTGATATTGTCACCAAAAACTCCTTTTATAGTTGCGGTATTTTATTGTCCCGCGTTTATGAAAGTGGAGTCGTTGCGGATTGTTGACAGCAGCGGATCCAGCACCCATTCTAAAGTTTTTCGTTAATTGTTGATTTATAACATATCAAGGGAACCACCAAATCCCTCCTTATAGGGGACTATAGTAGCTTTACAGAGCCAATGGCACTTAAACCCTTTATATTTATATGTTTATGGAGATATCAACTGGGCAAAACTTGGCGTTTAATCTGTTATTCGGGCAAATTCCGGCATTTGATGGGGTTTTACTGGATTCTGCCTACAAACAACCAATTTCGCCAAGGCACAATACTCTAACTTTGCTACAGTCTCCCTTATAGCTTTACGTTTAAGAATACTTTCTACTCTGGCATCCCCGTGCCTTCATAAAACCAGTATTGTGCCAACATAGCGTAGTCAGCAAATCCTACTTTGCAGTCGCCGGTGAAATCCATCTCAGGGCGAATTTCTTCGCTGCAGACTTTGGTTCCGCTGTCCTGATACACGATTTCGGAAATTGCCACCCCGGACAATGCGTAATCGAATATCCTGATTTCGTCGATCACGCCATTAAATGGTGAGCCAGTCTTGCCGTCCGAATCAACAAAAACACCGCCTATCACCAGTTCAGCCTCTATTCCTTGGCCGAGACTAAAGGCTGGTTCAGTAGCATCTAATAATCCGTCACGGTAAAGCCTGGCCCCGTTTTGATCAACCGTGAAAGCAAAATGCACCCATTGACCAACAGCAGGAGGCTCGGCAACAAGTTCTGACGGGGAACTCCAGTGATTGACATTAAGCCATTGGCCATCCGGATTAATCTGAAAGAACCACTCTGCACCTTGATCGGCTTGTCGCTTTGAAACCAATCCCTGCCACTCACCTGTTGGCCCGTCCCACTTAACCCATAGCGAAACCGTCATCTCACCGGGGGTGCCCTGTGCCGCCGGTGAGTCTGTTCCTGCTTTTGCAGCAGCATCGGGATAATCCGCCAGGTTCAATCCTTCGTTAACCACACCATCTACAAACGCATCGGCCGGCGGAACATTATCTGGTGTGGCATGACGCTCTTGGCCGCTGCTGTCGAGGTACTGTCCACCCTGGAAATCATCTTCATCCAGAGTCCAGTACGCCCACGGAGCTTGCTCGATGGGTACCTGCTGCCAGACACGAATGTAATCGCATTTCATTTCTGCGGGGTAGGTCTCGTCGCCGGGGTCGTCGGCCCAGCCGCCCACCGGCAGGTCGATTATCAGAAACACTCCATTTTCGATGTTGCTAAGTGAAGCCGAGTCGCCAAAGCCATATGTCTTCTCTCCATCCAGATACCAGTCGATTCCGTCATCCATCCAATGCATGCCGTAGGTATGATAATTTCCCGCAAGCGGTTCGGTTTGACGGCTGTAATTCGGAGATTCTTCCCAGTCCGGGCCGTAGCGGTCGGCAGTTGCCAGTGTATCAATTTCAGCGGGCTTTTCTTGTTCGAGCATCCACAGCGAAGGCCAGGTGCTTTGCTGCTGGGGTATTTTAAAGCGTGCCTCTAAATAGCCCTGCCTGAACCAGAATTTGTTCCGGGTATGTATTGCTCCCGAAGTGTAATCTAGATCGACGCACTCGTCAAATTCTTCGGATTCGACGCACCACGGATCGGTTATAGTTCTTTGGTCAATAGCCTTTATGACAAGTTCACCGTTTTCCACAGTAACTTGTTCAGGCTGCATATTTGCTCTGTGAATATGGTAGCTTCCCCAAGGATAGTTGTAGCTCCATTTTGAGGCATCCAGCTCGGTCCCGGAGAATGTGTCTTCGAAGACAAGCTGCCATTTGTAGCCTGGGGCGGGGTCTATCGGGGGCTGAACAGTGGCAGCTTTTAAGGTTTCTGTGATTGCCACAGTAGCTGCCAGCACAGCAATTAAAATTATCGCGCATTTTTTTTCCATAAATCCTCCTGCATATTATTTTGAGGCGAACTTAATGATGACATGAGAATACAACACCTACCCCCATAATATTTCGATTTATTCCGAACATCTGTACTGTTAGTATTACATAAACAGGGTACTTTGTCAAGAAAAAAAAGCCGTTTTCAAGGCTCATCTTAACCGCAAAAGCCTTAAATGCTTACTTAACAGATTGAAACTACTTCATGACAGAAGAAGTTTCCTCTTTATCGAAAGCCATAAATATGCTATACTAAAAAATTGGGATGAAGTGCGGAACATTGCATTATTTACCCGAATAATAAAAAAGAGCCTTTAATGAGTTTGAATCATTTTGGAGTAATAATGAAGACACTTTCTTTTAAATCAAATTTGGTGATGTTTACCGTTTTGACCGCCAGCCTGATACTTCCGAACCTGGCTTTGGGTGGACAGGAGGGAATTTTCAGCTTCACATGGACTGGCACAGATGCTTCAGAAGATGCCGGCGGTCGGCGTTATACCACATGGGGAGAAAACACGGACGGTAACTATGATCAGGCAACGATAGATCTGATCGGACCGAATATAGCGGCCAGCAATTCTAACCCCGAATCACACGATAATCCCGGCCCAGGCTGGTTTTATATTCCAACGGGAGTTGACTGGCAGCCCCGCACGAGATACTCGGTGGACTTCGTTGTTGCCAATCGTTTCGGCCATTCAGGTTTCAATTACCCCACAATAGAGTATGGCATGTGGGCAGGCCTGCCTGACGATGATAAGGGGCCGGGTAATTATAATGAATTACTCGATTCAGCACAACGCCCGGGTGATGCCGCTCTCGAACCTTCGGTGGGCACGGAAGGAAATTTTTCTGCCGTATTAGATGATGGTACAAGTGCGTGGGCCAGTAATTTTATCGGTGACGGCGATATTGCTTTTTCATTTACTACAGGAGAGAATGTTCCTGAAGGCGATATGGTCGTCTTTCTGCGTTTCGGCGATGATGGCCAACCAGACGAAAAGAGAACGATGTGGAATCTCATAAAAGTATCGAAAGAGTCTGTAGTTATCACCAGTCAGCCGCAGTCGCAGGTTGTTAATCTCGGAGAGGAAGCCCAGTTTGAAATCGAGGTAGATCAATATTACGATAATGTTACCTATCAATGGTATCGTTCAGAAGATGATGCTGTTACGCCCGAAGATGATGAATTTCTTAGCGGTGAAGATTCCTCCAGCCTCACAATTTCAAATGTCCAGGCCGAGCACGAGGGATACTACTACTGCAGAATTGAAGCAGAAGATGAAGGCGACGGGGTCGTCTCTTATTCCAATACGGCTATACTGGGCATTAGACAATGTATAGGTTACTGGACTCTGGATGAAGATGATTTCCAGGATGGACACTACCTCGACAGCAGCGGCCAAGAAAATCATGCCGTGCCAAATATAGAACCAGATACGAATGTTTTTGTTGAAGGCGTGCGTGGCGAAGGACTGAATCTGTCAGCGGATCCGAATGCCGCAGCTCTGGTCAAGATGGACTCCCCGGCAAAGCTTACCGGCCAGATGACACTTTCGGTATGGGTTAAATGGGCAGGTCCCATCGACACATTTGAGGGTATTGCCGCCAAACGAGAGGTGTATGTTGGCGACGAATGGTTCTGGAATGCGGCGTTTGATGGCGGGCATTTGCGCCTCGGCACGCTCTGTAATGACCAAAGTATTGATTCGCCCGGGCTGACGAAAAACAGGTGGACTCATCTGGCCTTTACCCTGGATGAAGAAGGGGCAAAGATTTACCGAGATGGACTGTTGGAGATATCTAAGGCCGGTTTTAAACTTGGTGACGGCACTGATGCGCCGCTGGTTATCGGAGGGAATTATTCTTATGAAGACCAAGTTTATTCGACTTTTAACGGAATAATTGATGAGGTTAAGATATACAATTACGCGTTGTCTGAGCTTGAAATTGCGGATATATACTACGATGTTTCAGGAAGGGAGCCTTGTGTCAATCCACCGCCAGCTTCTCTTGACATAAACCAGGATTGCATCATAGATATGCGGGACTTGGCTGTTTTTACAGATTTCTGGTTGCAGAGCGGGTAGTCTGGCCAGTTCGACCACTAACAGTTCTTAAGGCATAGTCAAAGCCGCTTTTCTCTACGTAAAGTGGTTATACTGTTTACAGTTGGCCGCTTCTAAGCATTGGCCAATTCAATCAAAACTAAACAAATCGGATTCCGGCTCTTCATGGGCTTCTTCCATAAAGCCTGCTATCTGGGCGACGACATCCGGATACTCATCGGCAAGGTTGCTGGATTCGCTGATATCATTCTGGGTATCATACAGTTCGATAGGGCCATAGCGATTGTCTTTAACATTCAATCGAACGCCCTTCCACTTCCCGTAACGGACTGCCTGCTTGCCATTTTGTTCATAGAATTCCCAGTATAAGTATTTGTGCTGCTCCTGTTGCTCAGGCCTGCTCAGAAGTGTCGGCAGATATGAAATTCCGTCCATATACTCGGGTATCGACTTACCGGCCAGTTCCAGCGCTGTCGGGGGAAAATCCCAGAATGCCGAGATATGATTGGTGCGCCTGCCTGCCCTGATTTTGCCAGGCCACCATGCGATAGTAGGTACTCGGATACCGCCATCGTAAAAATCACGCTTTCCTCCGCGGAAAGGCGAATTGGATTCGTGCACACTGTAGTGATAACCGCCCTCTGAATAGGAACCGTTGTCCGAGGAAAATATTACGAGGGTATCCTCATCTATCCCCAGTTCGCGAAGTTTCTGAAGAACTTTCTCAACGGTATGGTCGGCGTAACTAATCATACCGGCGTAGGTTGCGGCCGGATGACTCTGGCAGGTATATCCTGCATTCGGCTGCGTCCATGGATTTTCCTCAAACTGGCCCATGTAAGGCTGGCGGAACTTCTCTGGAACAGCCAGATCTGCATGAGGCTGCTGAATTGCGAGATGAAGGAAGAAAGGCTGGCTTTCATTGCCGCGCTGTTCAAGATATTCAAGCGTGTCAGCCAAAAACTCATCGCCAGTGTAAGTTTCACCGTATCTTCCGCTATTTTCCGGATAATCAACAGCATTGCCATTGCGGTACAGAGTGGTTGGGTAAAACCGATGCGCCGCTCCATGAGCCAAAAATCCGAAGAAATGATCAAAGCCCTTTTCATTGGGAAGCGTTGCGTTGTTCGAATTGCAGGCCAGGCCGGACTTGCCGATCATAGCTGTATAATATCCGGCTTCCTTAAGCTGAGTGGCGATTGTAATATCGTCAGGATCGGGACGGAACTCAATTTGGCCGTTTCCTCGCTGCCAGAGGTGCCCGGTATGCTGACCGGTCAAAAATGCAGCCCTGGAGGGGGCGCAAACCGTGCTGCCGGAGTAGTGGTCTGTGAATATCATCCCTTCTTCAGCCATCCTGTCAAGGCCCGGAGTTCTGAAACGCTTTTGCCCCATAATGCTCAGGTCGTTGTAACCAAGATCGTCGGCCATAATGAAAATTATGTTGGGTTTGCTGCCTTTTACCTCGTCAAGAGAAACCGAAGGAGCTCCAAAAGTAAAAAGTGCGTTTGGACTATTGTTGCCGAAAGCCTCAGTTATTTTGCCAGGCGCCACAGCCATCGCTAATGTGCCAAAAGCCGTAGAACGCAAAAAACTGCGGCGAGTAATGTTTTTTTCTTGGTTTTTTGATTCCATATAATATCTCCTGCTTATGAACTATTTCGCTGCTTTTGAAGGATATTTTTATGATATTCATTAGCATGCACCTTGAAATACATGCTCGGCAGCTTCGGGTAATCGCTAAAATTTCACTTTGTCAACCTGGAGAAAAATATGCACTGCTAAAGATCCGTGGAAATATCATAAGTATGAGTATAACAAATCCACAAAACATAAGCAAGAAAACAATAATTTCTTGTTTCATCGGGGGTGCCGGCGGCAATAGCTCATGAGCTCGCAGCATTTATAGGCTTACCGGAGATGCTTCTATATCAGGTGGGCAGAGTCAACTTATTTTAAGAAGAGCACTTGAGACTTGATGGAACATTAAGCCGCTGGAATTATAGATTTGTTATTTGCCGAAAGCACTATATGCTCTGTAGTTACAGCAAATCAAGCGAGTCCCTTGTGCTGCTTGCGGTATTTGTAAGGGTTAACTCCCACCTGGGAACGGAAATATGCGGCAATATGCTCGGTACTTGAAAATCCAAGACACTCCGCAATTTGATAAATTTTCCAATCAGTTTCTATCAAAAGAGACTTAATTTTATCTATTTTGATTTTTTTTATATAAGAATGAACGCCACAGCCTAATACTCGTTTGAATCTGGTATGGACTGACCTGCGCGAAACTGCCAAATGCGCTGCAACATCATCAACAGTAATTAGGCTGTTACTGTTATTAAGCACAAAGCGAACTGCCTCTAAAACAATCGGATCGGATATTGATAAAATCTCGCTGGATTGCCTTGGCACCACATGGCTTGGCCCTATGAGAATTCGCTGAGCGGGTTTTTTATTATCTTTCATCTTTTGGTCCAGTATTTCCGCCGCGTGATATCCTGCCGCATCAACATTTATAGCCACGCTGGACAATGCCGGAAGCGTGCTGTCGCAGACAAATTCATCGTTATCAACACCTACAACCGCTACCTCATCCGGCACCGAAACGCCGGCGAAATAGCACGCCTCTATTGCCTGACGTCCACGGTCATCATTGCAGCAGAAAAGGCCGACGGGTTTGGGCAACGATTTCAGCCACTGTGAGACTTTTACCTGCTCTTTGCCCCACTGTCTTTGTTTTTT
>Ga0207421_10005100_pt1 | contig 14864 bp, 16 predicted proteins | sample SodLakKL_010_SED_4_FD_187542 | JGI IMG/M metagenome (GOLD analysis project Ga0207421, IMG submission 187542) | Alkaline sediment microbial communities from Lake Tanatar, Kulunda Steppe, Russia - 8KL_010_SED (SPAdes) (version 2) | ecosystem: Environmental > Aquatic > Non-marine Saline and...
TTTTACTATCAGAATAATGTAATTGGCACATTGAATCTTTGCCGTGTGATGGATGAGTATAACGTGAAAAATATGGTATTCAGCTCATCAGCCACTGTTTACGGCAATCCAAGTGAATCCCCTCTTGTAGAAGAGAGCTCCATTTCAGCAACAAATCCCTACGGACAGACGAAGCTTACCATTGAATATATTTTACGGGATCTTTATCAATCCGATGAGACCTGGAATATCGCCCTGCTTCGATATTTCAATCCTGTTGGAGCGCATAAAAGTGGTGAGATCGGCGAAGATCCATCCGGAATACCCAACAATTTGATGCCTTATGTGACACAAGTTGCCGTGGGCAAATTAAAGGAGCTTACAGTTTTTGGCGGGGATTACCCCACTGAGGACGGAACAGGCGTTCGTGATTATATCCATGTGGTTGATTTGGCCATTGGCCACATCAAAGCCCTTGAGAAGCTCGATGAGAATCCCGGAGTGATAACGTACAATCTGGGAACAGGTGTAGGATCCAGCGTTTTGGATATTGTACATGCTTTTGAAAAGGCAACCGGCAAAAAAATTCCCTATACCATTTCAGATCGTCGTCCCGGCGACGCCGCTGTCTGTTTTGCAAGTACAAAAAAGGCGGAAAATGAGCTTAACTGGAAAACCGAGAAGAATCTTGAAGATATGTGCAAGGATTCCTGGAACTGGCAGAGTAAAAATCCGGATGGGTATAAATAGGCATTCTAAACAGAACTAAATATATCTGTGAAAAACCTACTCTTTGGTATTATTATTTTAATAGTTGGCTGTTCGTCAAGTCAATCTGAATTTGGGGAATCGGTTTCATCCGAAGATCTTCTTAACGAGATTATTGACAAAATGGAAGTAGAGTCAATTAACAGAGAGTATATTGATTGGGATGACTTTCGGGAGCAAGTTTTTTTTGTAGCCGATAGTGTAGCTTCCGATACTACTTCATTTTATGGATATAAACGGAGCACATTGATTGCCATGAGGAAGGCTTTTGAGCTTCTGGATGATGGCCATAGTTTTTATCGCACATCATATGGAAACAGAATAAGAGTCACCTTCGTAATAACAACGCTCAGATTTAATTAATGGAGTCAATACATTCTAAAGTTAATTCATCCATGGAAAGGATTCGTTGATTTAGTTATGTCGATTTACCCATCGGAATTGGGTTCTATCCCTTTGTGAGATTTTTTACCGATGGGTTTCTAAAATAACCGCATTTAACATAGGGCGCTGCCCTATGCTATTGCTTGCGCCCGCTTTGGGGCTTTGGTTTCTATTCATGACATGAAATCCCGTCTGCCAACTGCAGACTGCAACTGCCTACTATAAAACCGCCTCCACGAACCATAGGCCTTTTCACTTTTGCCTTTTGCCTTCTCACTCCCCCGATCCTCGCCCCCCAAAGTATTAAGGGTAGAGTGGAAGACTATCAAATCTACAATACCGAAAATGACTGATCCGGCTCCATTGCCAGTACTGATTCAGTCATCAAATCAATGAGCGCCTTGATATCTTCGATAGAAGCGGTCTCTACTGGAGAGTGCATGTATCGTATCGGAACTGAAACAAGAGCACTTGGAATTCCTGTTTTCTGATAGAAAATACTGTCTGTATCGGTACCCGTTCGTACACTTGTAGCTTCATGCTGAATTTCGATTTTCTTCTTCTTGGCAGCCGACTCTATCAGTGAAACTACTCCCGGATGATTCGCTCCACCATGCTGAACGGAAGGCCCCTTTCCAAGCTTGATCTGTCCGTGTTCGCGGCTGTCAATGCCGGGTGAATCTGTTGCATGAGTCACATCTGTGACAATCGCGGCATCCGGCATGTGGCGATAGCTCATCATTCGTGCACCAAAACCTCCTACCTCCTCTTGTACGGAGTTTAGCGCAATCACATTTACCTTCAGGTTTTTCCGTTTTGCTTTAAGGTTTTTCATTACCTGCGCAATGGCAAATCCACCGATACGATTATCCAGCGCTCTTGCCGTGATGATCTCATCATTTAAATATTCAACTTCATCTGTGTAAGTGATAGGGTCACCAACCTGTACCATTTCAAGAGCTTCATCACGGCTTTCTGCACCGATATCAATAAAAATATCTTTCCACGAAGGTTGCTTACCGCCACCATTTTTATTGTCCTGCAGATGGATAGCCGTATTCCCGGTTATTCCTGTTATTCTGCCTTCTCTGCTATGGATATACACTTTTTTGGCACGGGCGATGGTTGAATCACTTCCACCCAGTTTGTTGATATAAATAAATCCATCGTCACTGATATGCTGCACAACCATTCCTATTTCATCCGCATGAGCTTCAAGCATTACGGTCATTACATCATGGCTGGTTTCCAGCTTTCCTATTGCGGAACCATACGCGTCTGATTCTACTTTATCAGCATAGTTTGAAAGATAATCCATCCATACCTTTTGTCCGGGTGATTCATAGCCGGTCGGACTCGGTGTGATCAATAGTTTTTCAAGAAATTCTGAAGTCTTTTTATCAAACATTGTTTGTGATTAATTTGGTGTTATTTTTCGTGAAGATAACCAATTATAAGGAGCAATCATGCCGTAATTAATCCATTAATTGCTCATTATTGGATGCGATTTCTCTTACATTTAACAGCAACAAAAAATAAAATAACTACTTGTGAAATTTAATTACCAAGAGTCAGATTTTTTCCACAAAGCACAAATACCCGTTCGATTCAGAGATATAGATCCGCTGAACCATGTAAATAATGCTGTTTACAGCTCCTATTTTGAAGAGGCACGAATTCAGTTCATCAGATCAATTCCTGAGTTTAGAAATTCGATGGAACAAGGTCATAGCTTTATATTGGTACATTTAGACCTGAATTATATAAAACCTGTGGTGTATGGAGAACAAATCGTTGTTGGATCTTCCATTAAGTCCATCGGAAATACCAGTGTAACGGGCATACAGGCCATTTTCAATAAAGATAGCGGAGAGCTGAAGGCAGTTGCTGAGACAACAGGAGTATGGGTAAGTCTTAAAAATAATCGTCCGGCTAAACTCCCTCAATTACCGAATTTAGAAGACTACTTATACGCAGAAGATAATGGATAAAAGTACTCAGTATAAAATTTTTAATGACCCAATTCATGGGTTTATTACCGTACCAAAAGGGATTGTTTTAAAACTGATTGACCATCCTTATGTACAACGCTTGAGACGAATTCGTCAACTTGGTTTGGGTTATCTTGTTTTTCCGGCTGCTGAACACTCCCGGTTTTCCCATGCAATTGGAGCACTGGAGCTGGCACAACGCGTTCTTAAAAATCTTCGCGAAAAAGATACCACCATCAGTGATGCAGAGGTAAGAGGAACATTAATTGCCGTTTTACTGCACGATATTGGCCATGGTCCTCTTTCTCACACATTGGAGCATTCATTGATCCGTGATTTTAATCACGAGAAAATGAGCCTGAAAATTATGCATAAGCTCAACGAAGAATTTAGCGGTGAACTTGATGTGGCTATACAAATATTCACAAATCAATACCCTAAAAAGTTTCTTCATCAATTAATCTCGTCACAGCTCGATATTGACCGGTTAGATTACCTTAAAAGAGATAGCTTTTTTACCGGAGTATCCGAAGGTTCGGTTGGTATTAACCGTATTCTAAAAACAATGCGTGTAATAAATGGAAATGTAGTCATTGAAAAAAAGGGCATTTATGCCATCGAGAATTACATCTTGTCCAGACGTTTAATGTACATGCAAGTATACCTTCATAAAACGGTTTTAAGCGCAGATTCCTTGCTCAAAAAGATCTTCAGCAGAGTTCAGTTTTTACTCGCAAATGGCGAGAAAATCCATACGCCATCAAAGCCTCTCTCCTATTTTATTTCAGATGCACATTCTGCAAAAAAACAGATCTCTAACTCCGTAATGCAGAATTACCTTGCTTTAGATGATCACGATGTGTTTATCAGTATTAAATCATGGGCCCAGGAAAGTGATCCCATTTTAGCGGACCTGTCTAACCGATTTTTGAACAGAAATTTATTCAAAACAACTTTTCTGGATAAGAAGAAAAGATCGATTTCGGAAGCATCCATTTTAGAAAAGACTTCAAAACAGTTAAAAAAATCCGGGCTTCCTCATGATGAACAATCAGCTTCGTTTTATTACGAGTTTGATGAAAGTTATAGTGAAGCGTATAAGTACGAAAACGAAAGCATTTGGATACTTGAAGATAATGGTCAGGCAGTAGAGTTCTCAAAAGCAGCAGATACCAAGCACATCATAGCTCTTACTAAGCCTGTGGTAAAACCTTACGTAGTGCACCTGAATGGCATCTTGGAGCCTTAGATCTTCATTCTCGGTTGACCTTAGATGGGGGCACAAGAGAATTCTTGCGCCATCCCAGGGGGATTTTAAAGGCTTAGATCTTCATTCCTGGAAGTCGTCTTAGATTAGGGGCACAAGAAAACTCTTGCGCCATCCACGTTAGATTCGGTCGTAGGTTATAAAGGTGAATTCCGGGTGTTCTTCTCTCCATGTTTCTTCCCATTTCTCACCAATTTCATGACGGTATTCAGGAAAAAAAGTATCCCCTTCATACTCCTTTTTGATCTCTGTAATGATCAGTTGGTCAGCCTTATCAAGTGTCTGATTATAAATCTCACCACCACCTATGATAAACACTTTTTCTTTCTCAGAAAGTGACTCCAATGCTGTCTCAATAGATTCAAATGTAGGAACATGGTCATAATCCTTACTTCTTGAGAGAACTAAGCTTTCACGTCCCGGAAGTGGTTTTTCGTTCAGTTCTTCAAATACAACACGTCCCATTACCAACGGGTGACCCATCGTTGTTTTTTTAAAAAACTGTAGATCTTCTTTATAGTGCCAGGGTAATTCACCGTCTTTGCCAATAACCAGATTGGGATCGTGAGCAGCAATTAAAATCAACTTCATACAGCTACGGGAAATTTGATGGATGGTTGTGGCTGGTAATTTTTGATCTCAAAATCATCAAACGTTAACTGATCCAGTGGTTTTTTAGCAATCGTGAGTGTAGGCAGTTCTCCCGGTTCACGGGTTAACTGTTCTTTTAGTCCCTCGATATGATTCTCGTAAATATGAGCATCCACAATAGTATGAGCAAAAGTGCCGGGCTCTAACCCTACTTCCTGTGCTATTGCCATTGTTAATGCTGAATAACACGCTAGATTGAAAGGAATACCCAAAGCAATATCTCCAGATCTTTGGGTCAAATGACAATTCAGTTTTCCGTTCTGAACATTGAATATATACATCACATGACAAGGAGGTAATCCCATTTCATCCAAAAGTCCGGGATGCCAGGCACTTACGACAATTCTTCTGCTGTTCGGATTGGTTTTAAGCATATCCACTGCCCGCTGTACCTGATCGTACTCCTCATAATTCCACTCAGGGTTTGATTCAGTATTGTTTCCGGGATAGCTTTTGCCTGATGAGGATTTCAAATACGGAAAACGTCTCCAAAGAACCGGATATATTGGGCCTACATAACCGTCTTCTTCAGCCCATGCATCCCAAATATGACAATCATTTTCATCACGCAACCATTGAATATGATCTTCTCCCCGAAGGTACCAAAGCATTTCTAAAATAACGGATCGGAAAAAAACCTTTTTTGTAGTCAGTAATGGAAACCCTTTTGATAAATCAACTTTATAACTTTCAGCAAAACAAGACAGCGTTTTTGTACCGGTGCGATTGTCTTTTTCCACACCATTTTCCAGCACATTCTTAACTAAATCAAGGTATTGTTTCATAATGTCGTCAAGTTAGAAAGTAAGATTATCATATAAGAACCTATTGGTCCGTCATAATTACAAATGCTTCTTTTGCAGCTTGTTGCTCTGCTTCTTTTTTATTTTTACCTACTCCTTTACCCATTACTTTTCCGCTTACACGTACGGCAACTTCAAATGTTTTATCGTGTCCGGGACCTTCTTCAGAGATGATTTCATATTCGGGGAGCGGCATTTTACGGGATTGCATCAACTCCATCAATACGCTCTTATGATTTTCTACTTTGGATTCAATCTTTTTAAGATCGATCTGACCTGAGTATATATTCAGAACATAATCACAAGTAAATGCATAGCCTTTAGTAAGATAAATCGCAGCGACCAATGCCTCGAAAACATCCGCAAGCACACTTTTCGAGAATTCAATTTTCTGAACTTCTGCGCGAACTCCTACTTCAAGAAGTTCATTAACCTTCATCTCTCTTGCTATTTTTGCAAGTGTTTCACCCCTGACCAATTTAGCTCTCAGCTTTGTCAGGAAACCTTCGTTTTCTTCAGGGTAAAGTTCAAACAGATATTCGGAGATGATCAGATCTAATATAGTATCTCCCAGGAATTCAAGCCGTTCATAGGTCTCGAAAGCTTTGTATCTGTCGTCATCAATGATAGATCGATGACGCAGTGCCTGATTAAAAATCAGGCGATCTGTATCGGATATAGTAAACCCGATAATCTGTTCCAGGTGAGATAATGGATTAGAAGTCTCCGGCACATTTTCAGGCTTATTCTTTAGCCATAGCTTGAGTCTTCTAATCATAAAATTATTCTTCGAATTTCTTGAATATCAGAGTGGTGTTATGACCGCCGAATCCGAACGCATTATTCATGGCATAACGGACGTCTCTTACCACTGATTCATTTGGTGTGTAGTTAAGGTCACACTCCGGATCAGGTGTCTCCTGGTTGATCGTTGGAGGAACAATACCGTGATAAGCTGTAAGCAGTGCTGCGATAGATTCTGCAGCGCCTGCAGCACCCAACATATGTCCGGTCATGGATTTTGTTGAGTTCAGGTTTATTTTGTAGGCATGATCACCAAACACTTTTTTGATGGTATTTGATTCTGCCAGATCCCCAAGTGGTGTAGATGTGCCATGCATATTGATATGATCAATATCCGTTGGTTTTATATCGGCCATCTTCAAAGCTCTGTTTAAAGCCAGCGTAACGCCATTTCCTTCAGGATCGGGAGCAGTTATATGATAAGCATCAGCTGAAAAGCCGTACCCTACTACTTCACCGTAAATACGTGCACCACGATCTAAGGCGGAATCCAGAGTTTCTAAAAACATCATAGCAGCCCCTTCTCCCAATACAAATCCGTCTCTTTCTTTGTCGAAAGGCCGGGATGCTTTTTCAGGATCATCGTTTCTGCGGGATAGAGCCTTCATAGATCCAAATCCGGATACACCAATTTCCCATACACATGCTTCACTTCCACCACAAACAGCCATTTCTGAATGCCCGTTTACAATAGAATCGTACGCTAAACCGATGTTTTGGGATCCGGTTGCACAAGCTGAAACAGCACAATAGTTTGCACCTCTAAACCCATATTTAATCGAGATATGGCCCGATGCCATATCCGGAATTAACATGGGAATAAAAAATGGATTTACCCCTCTCGGGCCATGTTCATGGTGCGAAATTGCCTGGTCGTAAAACGTTTTCATACCTCCAATGCCTGTACCAACAAGAACAGCAACATCGTCCTTGTTAATTTTGTCCAGGTCAATTTTGCTGTCAGCAATAGCTTCATCAGCACTAATCATAGCATACTGTGAAACATTATCCAGCCTGCGGCCTTCTTTGCGCTCGAAGTATTTACTTGAATCGTAATCTTCGAGTTGCGCAGCAAATTTAGTGGGGTAATCAGATGTATCGAAGTGTTCGATGTCTCGCACACCGCTTTTACCGGAAACCAGCCCATTCCAAAAGTCGGGGGCTGTGCTTCCTACGGGTGTTAATGCACCGATGCCAGTTACAACTACTCTACGTCCAGTCATTTTTTATGATTTGTTCAGCTTATGATTTTTCCTGAAGATACTTCACTGCGTCGCCAACTGTAGCAATGTTTTCTGCATCTTCATCAGGAATGCTAAGATCGAATTCTTTTTCGAATTCCATGATTAATTCAACTGTGTCAAGGGAATCTGCTCCTAAGTCGTTAGTGAAATTTGCTGCAGTAACAACTTCTGATTCATCAACGCCAAGTTTGTCGATGATGATTGCTTTTACTTTTGATTCTACGTCTTGTGACATGTCAGTATGTGATTTATTTGAGGTTTATTAATAAAAATTTTTAATGTCGGTTGATAATACGACATATCGTTGTAAAATAACACGATTATACAACGATTTATACATATTACATTGCCATGCCGCCATCAACACGAATTACTTCTCCTGTAATGTAAGAGCTTAAATCCGATGCTAAAAATGCAGCGGTATTAGCGACCTCTTCCGGTTCGCCAGCTCTTCCCAATGGAGTTTCTGCCTTGATAGATGCTAATACTTTTTCATCTAAATTCCCTGTCATTTCTGTTGTGATGTATCCCGGAGCAATAACATTTGCCCGGATACCGCGACTTGAGAGTTCTTTAGCGAATGATTTAGTAAAACCGATAATCCCGGCTTTAGAGGCAGAGTAATTGCTCTGGCCTGCGTTCCCGGAAATTCCTACCACCGATCCAACATTAATAACTGATCCGCCTCTCGCGCGCATCATGGGTTTTGCTACGGCTTTACTATAATTAAATATACTCTTTAAATTCGTGGTAATTACATCATCCCACTGATCTTCACTCATTCGCAGTAATAAATTATCTTTTGTGATCCCCGCGTTGTTTACCAACACATTTAGCGAGCCCCACTTTTCCACTACATTGTTCACCACTTCTTCGGCTTTTGTAAAATCAACAGCATCTGCCTGATATGCAATAGCATCGACCCCATTTTTTTTGAGTACCTCTACAACTTCATTTGCTGCATCTTCTGAACGTGCATACGTGATGGCAACGTTAGCCCCGAGTTTTGCAAATGTTTCTGCAATGCAGCGACCAATGCCCCTGCTTCCACCTGTTACTAAACAATTCTTTCCTTTTAAATCCATAATAATTTATTCGTGTCCTGATATATTAGCTTTAGAAACGGTTCTCTTAACCAAACCCTGTAGTACTTTACCCGGGCCTACTTCAATAAAGTCTGTAATTCCGTTATCCGACATCGCCGTTAATGTTTGTGTCCATCGAACCGGGTTAATTAATTGCTGCACCAGATTCTCTTTTATTTCAGCAGGATCAATAGTCGGTTTTGCCGTTACGTTACTATAAATCGGAAAGTCAGGAGTTTTTACAGTCGTATTTTCCAGCTTTTCTTTTAATCCTTCAAGGGCCGGCTTCATAAGAGGTGAATGAAATGCTCCGCTTACCTGGAGTATCTTCGCCATTCTGCAACCGTTTTCTTTAGCCAGTTCAACGGCTTTTTTTACCGCATCAATATCGCCTGAAATAACCAGCTGTCCCGGACAATTGTAATTTGCAGCAACAACAGGTTTTTGAATAATGCCTGTAGCTTTCTCGCAAATTTCATCAACAATTTTATCATCCATTCCAATAATAGCGGCCATAGTACCGGGGTGAACCTCTCCTGCTTCCTGCATAAGTTTACCACGTAAAGCGACTAATTCAAGTGCCTCAGAAAAATCGATAGCCCCGGATGCTGTCAATGCCGAAAATTCTCCCAAACTATGTCCCGCAACCACATCAGGTGTGATATCTAATGTTTCGAAAAGCGCAACGGAATGCAGAAATATTGCCGGCTGCGTATATTTTGTTTGCATCAATTCTTCCGATGGGCCTTCAAACATTATATCAGTTATTGAAAAACCAAGCAAGTTATTTGCTTCATCAAACATTCGTTTTACGGTGGCATTGGAACTGTAATGCTCCTTTGCCATGCCTACAGACTGTGAACCTTGTCCCGGAAATAGAACTGCCTTCATTACTTCCCCCATTTTAAATAGATTGCACCCCAGGTTAATCCGCCACCAAAAGCAGAAAGAATAAGATTATCCCCTTCATTAAGTTGATCTTTCCAATCGTGTAAACAAAGTGGAATGGTCCCCGAGGTTGTATTTCCATATTTGTTAATATTGATCATCACCTTCTCTTTATCAACCCCCATCCTTCTGGCAGTGGCGTCAATAATTCGAAGATTGGCCTGATGGGGTACTAACCAGGAAATGTCATCCGGAGAGAGATTGTTTCTTTCCATTATCTCCAAAGATACATCAGCCATTCCAACTGTTGCCTTTTTAAAAACGCTTTTTCCATCCTGACGCAGGTAATGTAATCTATTCTCTACTGTTTCAACAGTTGCAGGATTTATACTTCCTCCTCCGGGTTGATACAGCATGCATTCATCATCACCCTGAGTGTGGTGTACATAATCAATTATTCCTGCTTCGGAATCGGAGGCTTCCAACACTACAGCGCCTCCGCCATCACCAAAAAGAATGCAGGTTGTCCGATCAGTATAATCGAGGATTGAGCTCATTTTATCAGCACCAATCACCAACACCTTTTTTGCTCTGCCGGATTCAATCATATTTCCTCCGTTGGTCAGTGCAAACAGAAACCCGGAGCATGCCGCAGATAAATCAAAAGCGTACGCATTATCAGCACCTATTCTTCGCTGCACAAGACAAGCTGTAGCTGGAAATAAATAATCCGGCGTAACGGTGGCAACAATTATAGCGTCGAGTTCTGAGGCGTCCAGTCCGGCATCGTTTAGAGCATCGTTAGCGGCATGTTCTGCAATAAAAGAGGTCCCTTTATCAGGGTCTTTTAAAATTCTCCTTTCTGATATACCTGTACGGGATCGGATCCACTCATCATTGGTATCAACCAAATCCTCAAGATCTTTATTGGTCATGATATGATCCGGCAAAAACTTACCTACACCGGTTATCTTAGCACGTATTTGAGACATTTAGAAAAATTTAAATATTGAGAGAAGTAACAATTTTTTCATTTAAACGACTTTCAACGCAATGGGAAGCGTTTAAGATCATATTTTTTATGGCAAGAGGTGTGCTACCACCATGCCCTACCAAACTTACACCATTCACTCCGAGAAAGGGAACTCCTCCTACGTGCTCGTAGTCAAATGTGTGTACTGCTTTTTTAAGTACCTGGAGTATATGATTATGAACCTCTTTTTCTACATCCATTTCTTGAATGGCATTTTCAAAAAGATGTTCCAGAGCATGGGGAACAGACTCGCCAAATTTGAGCAATATATTTCCGGTAAAACCATCGGTTAAAAATACATCCGTCTTACCGGAGAGGATATCTTTACCTTCAATGTTACCCGCGAAATTAGGTAAATCTTGCAGCATATTGAATGATTCCCGGTGAATATCACATCCTTTTTCCGGTTCTGAGCCAATATTGAGCAGTCCAACTTTTGGGTTATCAATCCCCATTATTTCTTTGGCATAGATACTTCCCATTTTTGCAAACTGGAAGTACATTTCGGGCTTTAACTCAAGGTTAGCGCCCGCATCAACCAATAAACGCATACCGTTTACAGTGGGAAATACTGCGGCAATAGTTGGACGTATCACACCTTCAAGTTTTCCCAGAAAAAGTGTTGATGCCATTAATAAAGCACCGGTGTTACCCGCACTTATAAAACCATTTATGCTGCCACTTTTCAGGGCTTTAATTCCCAGGTTTATGGAAGAGTTCTGCTTTGATTTAACAGGTGCAGAGGATGGATCATCCATAGATACAATTTCAGGTGCATCCAGAATTTCCACCCGATTGTGATCGTATGAGTGTTTTTTCAACTCATTTTTAACCAGATCAATCGGTCCAACAAATAAGATTTTTAGAGTAGCAATCTCCTCTAAAGCCATTACTGCCCCTGAAATAGGATTTTCAGGGAAATGGTCTCCACCTACTGCATCAACTGCAATCACCATAAAATGATTTAATTTATTTTGAGATATTCAGAACTTGTCGCCCGCGGTAGTGTCCGCACTCCATGCATACGTGATGGTAACGATGCATTGCGCCACAGTTCGAGCATTCTGCGAGAGTGACATCATTTAAGCTTAGGTGTGCTCTTCGTTTGTTTTTGCGAGCTTTGGATGTCTTTCGTTTTGGGTGTGCCATCTAATTATTTTATTTAAATATTTACTTTAGTTTTCTTAACTCTTCCCATCTTGGATCGATGGAATCAGAATCTTCTTTTATATCGCCAAATTTCTTAGTCTCAAACTCTGTCGGAACTCCTTCTTCGTCTAAATAATCAGGGTGAATTTTCCGTGTTGGAACACCTAATAACATTGTATCACGAACTTCTTTATCAATATCCAGAACTAAGCTGTTTTTGGGAATTTGACGAACTGCGCTTTCTGCAGTTTCGGACTCTTCCACGTCGCCAGGCTCGAACAATATATCAAATGATCCGGTAGAATTTAATTCAAACGGTTTCAGGCTCCTGTCACAAATCAACTCTAAGGTAGATGTAACAGTGAATGAGCATTTTATAAAGTGGTCTGTCCGGTAAAATGACACATCAACTGATGCTTCCAGAAGATGCATTTCCTCTTCAAACTCAAAATAGTTTTTTGGAAGATCGACGTGCTTTTCGCTTGCCCCTTCCGGTAATTCCTGAATTTTGAATGTAAGTTTTGACGTTTCCACAATAGCCACTAAAAATAGGGAGTTATCTTTTGTAAAGCAATTCAGTTAAACAAACCAAACAACCGTTGTTCTACTAATTCTATAACCTTACCGAGATCTTCTTTATTATTTACAAAATCAAGATTATCTGTGTCAATAATAAGCTTCTGATGCTCATATCTATCAATCCAGTCTTCGTAAAGTTTATTTAACCTTTCGAGATAATCGATCCGAATTGTGTTTTCATAATCCCTTCCCCGCTGCTGAATTTGTCTTACCAGCGTAGGAACCTGTGCGCGTAAATATATAAGCAGATCGGGCGGACGCAGATAAGAATTCATTTCATGAAACAGAGCACTGTAATTTTTGAAATCACGATCACTCATTAAATTCATGTCGTGAAGGTTTTTTGCAAAAATTTCCACATCCTCATAAATTGTACGATCCTGGATTATACTAGTCCCTGAAGAAAGCATAATTTTTTGATGACGAAATCTACTTGAGAGAAAATAGATCTGAAGGTTAAAACTCCATCGCCTCATATCTTCATAAAAATCTGATAGATAGGGATTATCGTCTACAGATTCATAGTAAGCTTTCCAATCAAAATTCTGACCTAAAAGATTAGTCAGGGAAGATTTTCCTGCACCAATATTACCCGCAATGGCAACGTATTTATGTTTATTTCCTGAGCTGTCTGTCATCTTATTTTCCTAAAAGGCGATACATCGCTTTTTTATAATTTTCAACACCGGGCTGATTAAATGGATTTACTTCAAGCATATATACATACACGGCCGTAAAGAGCTCATAAAAATAGATGAGGCGACCCATTTGCTGTGCATTCAGTTTATCTAAACCAACTCTTACAACTGGCACACCTCCTTCTATATGCGCCTGACAGGTCCCCTCAAGTGCACTTTTATTAATTTCGTGTATGGATCGTCCGGTAAGATAATCTAATTGATCTACATCATTGTGAGCAGCAACAAGGGTGAGATCAGAAAATGGCTTATCTATCACAAGCAGAGTCTCCATCATATTTCGTTGCCCTTGCTGTATCATTTGGCCAATGCTATGTAAGTCAGTTGAATATGAGGCCGTTGCAGGGAACAACCCCTTCCCTTCCTTACCCTCACTCTCTCCAAGTAACTGTTGAGTCCATCCGCAGAAGCCGGAGAGCTCGGGTTCAAAAGAGCCAATCACATCTAAAGCGTATCCTTTTTTGTGCATTTTAAACCGAAGTGCTGCATAATTTAAAAGGCTTTCAGGATCAGATTCATTGGTTTTATACTCGGCAACTGCCCCATAAAAAAGTGTTTGTATATCAATACCGGCAACGGAAACAGGAAATAGACCCACCGGAGTCAGTACAGAAAATCGTCCGCCAATATCGTCAGGGATTTCATATTTATGATATCCTTCTTCATCAATAATTTGATTTAGAACCCCACCGGTTGGACCTGTTGTAGCCGTAATTCGATTTTTGGTCTCTTCACCATATTGTTCGTGCATCCAGCTGCGAATTGTCCGGAATGCAATGGCTGTTTCGAGTGTAGTACCCGACTTTGAAATAACGTTCAGATAAACACTTTTTTCAGAACCGTCCTCTTTCGGCTGTTTTAAATAGCTCAAAAGCTGTTTAAGATAGTTTCCGCTCATATTGTGACCGGCAAATAATATTTCGGGACCACGGGAATCAAAAGGTTTTTTTAACGCTTCGATAATTGCTTTCGCCCCCTGATAAGAACCACCGATACCACAAACAATAAATATATCTGCGTCTTCACGGACAGACAGTGCGTGTTGCTCAATTCTATCGAGCTCAGCATCATTCGGCTGATCTAAAATTCTTCGCCAGCCGAGCCACTCATTTCCCGGCCCTGAACCTTTTTTTACTTTTTCAAATGCACCTTCAGCTCTTTTTTTGCCTTGATTAAATTCATCCTCTGTTATAAACCCACGTGCACCATCAATATCTACAGTTACCATTGCTTAAATTATCTTAAGGTTTTTGCTAAGTCTACCAGACCAAAATTTATATCTTTCTTTTTACCGAATGTCATTTTTAGCGGGGTTATTTTTATATCATTATTAACGATACCAACCATAACCTGACTATGACCTTCCTCCAACACCCTAATTGCCGCATGCCCCAGCCTACTGGCTAACACCCTGTCTCGAGCTGTTGGACTTCCGCCCCGCTGAACGTGCCCCAAAATACAGACACGTATATCATACTGTTTAAAATCGCCTCTGAGTTTATCCGCGAGTTTAAGAGCACCACCGGTTTCGTCACCTTCAG
>Ga0207421_10005102_pt1 | contig 14856 bp, 14 predicted proteins | sample SodLakKL_010_SED_4_FD_187542 | JGI IMG/M metagenome (GOLD analysis project Ga0207421, IMG submission 187542) | Alkaline sediment microbial communities from Lake Tanatar, Kulunda Steppe, Russia - 8KL_010_SED (SPAdes) (version 2) | ecosystem: Environmental > Aquatic > Non-marine Saline and...
CTCGGAGTCGGTTGTGGTGGGGTTGGACGACTCCGGTGCGGTCGGCGCAATCATGGCCGAAGCGCCGCATGGAACCGCGCCCGCGTTGCAAGGTCGCAACGTCGCAAATCCGATGGCGATGATCCTCGCAGCGGCGTGCATGTTGTCTTATATCGGCGAGCCGGCCGCCAAGCGCGCGAGCCGCGCGGTGTACGAATCGACCCTCGAGGCGGTGCACGACGGCACGCGCACCTCGGATCTGGGCGGCGCAGCCAAGACCAGCGAGTTCACCGATGGGGTGATTCGACGTGTGAAGACCAAGCTCGATATCTGGGCATCGCTGACCGAGTGATCATGCGCGCTGCGGTCGCTCGGCCGAACCACCGCCGCCGCCGGAGAACTGAAGCCCCACTGATGGCGCTGCAGTGATGGCGCCAGGCAAACAAAGGAAGACGAAATGAAGAGCGGATTAAGGGTGATCGTCGCCGACGACCGGTTCGGTGACTACACTGAAGAGAATAAGGTACTCGCGGAGCTCGGCATCGAGGTTGAACTCCTGTCGTCGACCGACGCGGAGCGCAAGGCGCAGTTGCGCGAGGCGGTCGGGCTTTTGGTAAATCTCTACCCAATGGACGCCGAGCTCATCGAACAGCTCGGGAGCTGTCGGGTGATCTCGCGCTACGGCGTCGGCCTCGACAATGTCGATATCGAAGCCGCGACCGCGCGCGGCATCTGGGTTGCACGGGTGCCCGACTACTCGGTGGAGGAGGTAGCGCTACACGCAATCGGGCTGCTCTTAAGCTGCGTGCGCAACATATCGTACATCGATCGCGCGGTCCGCGACGGGAACTGGAACATCCATCCCACCCGCCCTATGCGTCGAATCCAGGGCAGCACCTTCGGTATCGTGGGATACGGGCGCATTGGGCGCCAGTTTCAGCAGCGAATCGAGATGCTCGACCCCGGCCAGGTCTTGGTCTGGGACCCATACGTAGACGACAAGCTCGTGCGCGAGAGCGGGGCACGCGCAGTTTCGTTCGAGACGCTGATATCACAATCCGACTACATCTCGGTGCACGCACCGCTCACAGACGAGACCGAGGGAATGTTCGGCGCCCGGGAGTTTGAGCAGATGAAGCGCGAGGCGATCTTGATCAACACCGCTCGTGGGCGCGTGGTTCAGCATGAAGCGCTTATCGACGCGCTCGAGCGCGGGGTTATTGCGGCCGCGGGGCTCGACGTGTTTGCCGAGGAACCACCGAGCGACGCCGTTTCACGTCTCGCGGCGCTGCCGAACATCGTGATGACCGACCACTGCGGTTACTATAGCGAAGCCTCGATCTTGGAACTCAAGACCAAGGCCGCGCGCAACATCCTCGAGGTACTCAAAGATCGCTCACCGGTCTACCCGGTAAACTCCCTGTAGAACCCGCGCGCGCGGGCCGGGTGAGGGCTCGATTGCGTCGACGCACGTGACGGCGTATGCTTGAGATATGCTGGAGTGCGGCTTTTTCGCCGAGCGCAATCATCTCGTCACGACGGTTCATGTCCTGGTAGCTATACTCGGCGAGCTGCGGGCGGATTACGATGTCGGCGTCGGCGTAGCCGTGGGCGGTGGTGCGCTCGAAGGTTATGGCGAGGCTCATCGTGATCACATCGACGATGTTGCGCGGCACCTTGCCGTCGGCGAGCCCGTCGTTGAGGTCCACCGCTACCACGTAGTCGGCGGCGAGCTCGCGCACCGCTCCGGTCGGGAGGTTGTTGGTGATCCCGCCGTCGACGAGCACCCCATCGTCGTACTCAAGCGGCACGAACACCCCCGGCACGCTGCAGCTCGCGCGCACCGCTTTCGAGACCTTGCCGCTTGTGATGCGAAGCTCCGAGGCCGAGACCAGGTCGGTCGCGATCGCGCAAAACGGCATCGGAAGGTCTTCGATACTCGCTCCGTCAACCAGCTCATCGATAAGCTTCTCGAGCGGCTCCGGGTTGAGCAAACCCATGGTCGGCACCGTTGGTTTGGCCAACTGTCCCCAGTTGAGCCCGTCGGCGACCTCCAGAATATCGCGATACGAATACCCGTAGGCGTACAGCGCCCCCACGGCCGAACCGGCGCTGGTGCCGGCGACGCACTCCGCGATGAGTCCGTTGTCTTCGAGCGCTTTCAGAACTCCAAGGTGCGCAAAGCCACGCGCCGCCCCTCCCCCAAGCGCCAGTCCGAGTCGCCTATTGCCCAATAATCCGAACACAATACTCTCCTTCAGCAGTACTTTAGAGCAATGGAAGGTTCTGCGCAATCACGGGGCGGCTTGCGGGTGCACCATATCGAACGAATAACCGAGGTTGCACAGGAGGACTGGGACCGCCTCGCCGAACCGCTAGAGACGCCGTTTCTCGAGTGGGGGTGGCTGAGCGCGCTCGAGGAGAGCGGCAGCATCGCCCCTCCCTACGGCTGGCATCCTCGACACGTGACCCTGTGGCGCGGCTCGCGCCTGGTGGCTGCGGCGCCGCTTTACATCAAGGAGCACAGCGACGGAGAGCTGATCTTCGACTTCGCCTGGGCCGACGCCGCGTATCAGGTCGGCGCCGAGTACTACCCCAAGCTCGTCGGCATGAGTCCTGCGACTCCGTCGCCGGCATATCAGTTTCTGATTGATTCCCAGGAAGACCGCGGTGAGATCACCGCACGGTTGCTACAGGAGATTGAAACGCTCTGCGAGCGCGAGCTCCTTGCGGGAGTACATTTCCAGCACATTGAGCCGCGCTGGGCCGGTGAGCTCGATACTGCGGGATACCGGCGCTGGACGCACCAAGGCTACGAGTGGCGCAACCGCGGGTTCGCGTCGTTCGAGGATTACCTCACGCGCTTCAATAAGAACCAACGGCGCAACATCCGCCGCGAGCGCGCCTCGGTTTACGATAACGGCATTTTGGTGAAGACTCTTACCGCCGAGGAGATCCCGGCCGAGCTCTTCGGGACAATGGCCCGTTACTACGAGGCCCACAACGCACAGTTCGGTCCGTGGGCGGCCAAGTTTCTCAACCGCCGGTTCTTCACCGAGGTGGAGGCGCGCTACCGGGCTCGGCTCGTGTTGGTGGCGGCGTATCACGACGAAGTGGGTGCAGAGGCGCACGCTCCCGGCCGTGAGCCGATCGCGATGTCTTTCCTGGTCGCGAAGGGCGATCGACTCGTCGGACGTTACTGGGGCGCCGGCGAGTGGCACGACAACCTACACTTTGAGGTGTGCTACTACGCGCCGATCGCGTACGCGATCGAGACAGGACGTTCGAGCTTCGACCCCGGCATCGGATCGGCCCATAAGCTCAGGCGCGGTTTCGAGGCGGTGGAGCTCGCGAGCTTACACAAGTTTCGCGACCCTCGGATGCAGACCGTATTCTCGACGAATATCGAGCGCATCAACTCGCTGCAGCGACAGCAGATTTCGCTCATGAACGACCACATTCCGTTTAAGAAGCAGGAGAGATGATGCCGGCGTGCGGGTTTCAGCGGCGTTGGGACGTAGCCGGCGTGCGTGTGTGTGCGGCCGGGTTAGCGTGCGACGCGGCCGCGGCCGGCTCGACGCTGGAACTCGTTTGAGATCTTGAGAAACGGCGCCGGATCGATCACGTTCTCGCCGAGGTGGATCTCGAAATGCAGGTGCGGGCCGGTGGAGAGTCCGGACGAACCGAGCGTGCCGATCTGGTCGCCCTGCGCGACAACATCGCCTTCCGAAACGGTGTTACGACGAAGGTGCGAGTATACCGTCTTGAAACCGTACTTGTGCTCAACAATTACGTGCCACCCGTGGTTGTACTGGTCGTACGCGGCGCGCGTAACTCGCCCGTCGGCGCTTGCGAGGACCGGGATGCCCGGCGTGTCGGCAATATCGAGGCCGCGGTGCAGGTACCACTGACCGGTGAACGGATGCAGATGCGGGCCGAACTCCTGCGTTACCCGGCCACGACCACCGGCTACCGGCCACTTGTTGGGGATCGCGGAAAGCACTTCGTTGTGCGACGAAAGCACCGCATCGATACGCTTCAGCGGCTCAACGCTGCCGCGCAGAACCGCCGATAGCCGGCGGAGCTCCTCGATCTCGGGCACATCCCCCGAGCGCGAGTTGCTGTTGGCGCCGATGAGCTCTATTGCACCGCTTTCCACCCGCGAGTTCAAGCCGGGAGTCTGGCCTAAACCGACGAAAGCTTCCATAGTGCCGGTCATGGCGTTCTGCAAACTGTTTGAGCGTTGAGCGAGGTCCGTTACCTCGGTGAGGATGGCTTCAAGCGAAGCCTTAGCTTCCTCTAACTCGGAGGCGCGGCGGTCTAGCGTGGCGGTGGCTCCGGCGGTACTGGCCGAGAGATAGAAGATGCTGGAGCCGAGCAACGAAACCAACAGGCCGACAAAGATTACCGTAAGCACGTTCAAGCGGAAGTTCAGCACCCGATTCCCGGAGTACGGAACAATCTTCACGGTGATGCCTTGCCAGAGGGAAGAGCCGAGTGAGACTACCGCACGAATCGGCGCGGTTAGCACCTGTTGAAGCCGTGCTGGAGTTCTCGGTGTGCGAAACCGTCTTGTGTATCTCAAGCTTCCGTTTCCAGCCTTGGTTGCCTCGAAGTTTGGCGCTCCGTCTCAGCAAGTGAGCACCTATGCCGGTACACCTGCCCGGCACTATTCTCTATTATAGCGAGCATCGCGAAACAATACAAGGTTGCGCCCGCCCTGCCGCGAGCGCAGGATCCCGCGAACCCGCGCAGCCCCACGCGCAAAACCGCCGCCGCGCACCCGCGCGAACCCACCTTGCACGCAGCGCCTCCTTGACAGGCGCACGCCTACCTGCAGTATAGCCTAACAGGTACCACGCAAAGATGCAAACATCCAGAGGCGATCGGGACGAAAATTTGGAACCTACACCACCTACACCGCCTTCGGGCTCCCGCGGACCGCGGCCGGACTATAGGAGCCCGGACTCTTGGCGGCCGCAGTTACCGGCGCTCGTGTTTCTCGCGGTCTTGGTGTTTCTCGGCGTGTTTCCGCGTCTCTTGATCGCGCCGATGCTTGTGGAGATCGCCCGCGAGCTGGCGGTCACTACCGGTCAGGCGACGCGGCTGTTTCTGTTCGTCTCGGCGGGCTATACCGCGCTGATGTTGTTGTCGGGGTTTGTCTCGCAGCGCCTGGGACACCGGAGAACCCTGGTGGTGTCGGCCGCCGGCACCGGCGCCGGCGCGCTGGCGTTCGCGATTGCCGGCTCGCTTCCGGCGCTGCAAGCCGCCGCGATGCTGCTCGGCGCCGGCGCCGGGCTGTACGCGCCGAGCGGGATTTCTACCGTTGCGACCCTGGTCTCGGCCGAGGACCGCGGCAAGGCGCTCGCGATCCACGAGATGGGGCCGAACCTCGCGGTGGTGAGCGCCCCGCTGGTGGCCGCGGCGCTGGTGCCGGCGGTGTCGTGGCGGCTCGTGTTTACGGTCACCGGGTTGATCTGCCTATCAGCCGCCGGCGCGTACGCACGCTGGGGCCGCGGGAGCGATCTGCCGGGCGAGCCGCCCAACCTCAAGAACATCGCAACGGTGCTCGCCGACCCGGCCTTCTGGGTAGTCACGGCGTTGTTGACCGTCGCGGTCAGCGCGGCGGTCGGCGTGTACGCGATTCTGCCAAGCTTTCTGATCGAGGAGCGGGAACTCGACGCCCGCCTCGTGAACACGCTTATCGGCGTATCGCGCGCCTCAGGCATTGCGATGGTGTTTCTCACCGGAATCGCGGTTGACCGTATCGGCGTACGCAGGATGCTCGCGATCGTCTGCACCGTAGTCGGGGTGTTCACGCTCCTGCTCGGCATCGCGCGCGGGCCGCTATTGATCGCGGCTGTGCTCTTGCAGCCGCTTTTGGTTCCCGCGTTCTTCCCAACCGCGCTCAGCGCAATCGCGCAGGTCGGCCCGCCGCACCTGCGGAACCTCGCGGTGGCGCTCGTGATCCCGGCGGCGAACTTCTTCGGCACCGGGGTGTTTCCCAGCTTCGCAGGCTTACTTGCCGAAAGAGGCCGTTTTGCGTGGTCGTTCGTGATTTTGGCCGCGGTTCTTTTTGCGTCGCTCGCCCTTGTCCCCGGGTTCAGGCCCCAGGGGCGCCAAGACAGGAAATAGAACGCCCCAGCGGGGCCCACACAGCCCAGCACAACCCCGCACAGCCGCACGGAGCGCCAGCGTCCGAGCGGCGCGTTAGCGCTCCACCTTGCCCCACGGGACGATCGCGCCGCCGCGCTTTTGCCAGTCTTCGAGCGATCCGTCGTAGAGCCGTACGTGTTCAAACCCGGCGCAGCGCGCCGCGAAGTACGCCTGAGCAGCGGCGTAGCCGGCACCGCAGTAAAACACAATGTCTTTTTCGCGCGAGACGCCGTAGTACTCGAACAGCCGGCGCAACTCGCCGGGCGAGCGCTGAACCGGAAACTGCGCGGCGTCGTAGGTCTCGAGATACGGCAGATTTCGGCTTCCGGGGATCGCACCGTAGGCAAACTGCTCGGGCGGAAGCGCGTTATAGAGCTCAACCGAGTCCGAGTTGAGCGACGTCAATATATACGCGAAGTCGGCGCGGCGCTGCTCATTGGGGTAGGCGGTGAAGTTCCCACGCCCAGGAACCGGCTCATCGCGCGTCACGATTCCCACTACCTCGCGCCAGGAATGGAAGCCCCCATCCAACACCTGCACCGAGCGATGGCCGTAATACTCGAGCAGCCACCACACGCGCGCCGCGAGGTAGCTGCCGCCTTCGTCGTAGAGCACCACTCGCGAGCGGTCGTCGACCCCGCAGTCACGAAGTTTCTCCTGCACCTCTGCCCCGCCGAGCACCTGGTGCGTTACCGCCGCCCCGCTCTCGAGCCCCTCGCTACCGTCGAGCTCACCGGCCGGCAGGTTCACTGCATCGACAATGTGCCCGCGTCGGTATGCTTCGCGACTGCGCACATCTATGATGCGCAACTTGCCGGCAGCGAGAATCCGAAACAAGGCCTCTGCCGATATCGTGAACTCGTGTTTCATACCACTTCCTCGACCGGGGGTCGTTCGCGATTAATCCGCACGATAGGTGACCGAGTACGTGCGCGCCTCGCGCAGCGTCAGCAACTCGATGAGCCGGATCGAGAACCGGACCTCCCCGTCGACAACCTCACCACCCTCTTGGGCCACAAGCTCACCCTCCGGACGAACGCCAAGCTCTATGCGCGCATCACCGATGCGCTCCGACGCCTCACCCGGCGGAGCGTACTCCTCGAGCGCCCAGGCAAGATAGTCGCGGTACTCATCGGCGCTCATGCTGCCGTCGTCCGGCGGTAGCAGCGCGTCGGCGATCATTGTATCGTGCAACGGCGAAAGCGCCAGGATCTGTTGAACCGCTTCCTGCGTGAGCACCACCCGCAGCGTTCGCTCATCATCGTCGTGCGCGATCTCGAACAGATCCTCAGCTCCCCCGGCCGGCGTTTCAAACACGCGTTCGATATCGGCAAAACGCAGCGATAGCTTCAGCCTCCGCGGCTCCGGGCTCTGCACCGCAAGCGGCGTGAGCTCCGGATGCGTCTCAAACGCCGTCTGCAACTCCTCGGTGTCGAACAGATCGCCGTCTCCCGGGTCACCACCGATCGAGATCAGCAAATCCGAGATATACTCGTAGAGCATCGTGTCGAGGTCTATCGTCATCTCAGTACTACCTGCCCCGCCCTCACCGACCACGAGGTCTTGGTGCACGGCGCAGCCGCCGGCCGCGAGCGCCAGGGTTAACGCAATCGCCGCTGTTGCGGCGCGGATCATCACGGTACGCATGACGCTAAGCTATCGCAGGATTCCTCCCTCGTCAATTTGCCCCGTGGTCAACATTCTGGGCGACATTCTGGGCGACACTTGCCGCGTGCAAACGGCTGTGGCATACTCGCGCGCATGAAGGCCGTGATCCTCGCCGCCGGCTACGGCACCCGTTTCCTGCCGGCAACAAAAACCGTCCCGAAAGAGCTCTTACCGCTGATCGACAAGCCCGCGATCGCGTTTATCGTCGACGAGCTGGTTGCAGCCGGCGTCCACCAGATTCTGATCGTGAGCTCTCGTCGCAAAAAGGCTCTGGAGGACTACTTCGACCGCGAGGTTGAGCTCGAGAGCGTGTTCGCGGCCGAGGGCGCCGAGCGCAAGCGCGAGCTCATTGAGCCGCCGGAGGCAACGGTGATGTTCGCCCGCCAGCAGCGCATGCGCGGCACTGGCCATGCGCTATTGCAGGCCGAGGCATTTGTCGGCGATGAGCCCTTTATCGTGGCCTATCCCGACGATCTTTTCGTCGGCGCACGACTCCCGTCCGCCGAGCTTGTAGAGCGCTACCAGCAGACCGGCTGTTCGGTACTCGCGACGATCCACGACCCACCCGAGCTCGAGCGCTACGGCGTGCTGAAACTCGACGATGAGGGCCAGTACGTCCGCGATATTGTCGAGAAACCCGCACCGGGCGAGGCCCCCAGCCGCGAGGCTTCCGTCGGCCGCTACCTCTACACGCCGGACATCTTCGAGCACCTGCGATCAGGCTGGACCCTCCACCTCGAGGAGGAGGGTACCGACACCACGCTCGAGTACTTTCACACCTACGCACTACAGCGCCAGATGGAGCGTAACGGCGTGGTGTACGCACGCTGCTCGGCCGAGCGACTCGATACCGGAAGCCCCACCGGCTACCTGCAAGCTATCGTTCGCTACGCTTCGCGCGATCCCCGCTACCGCCAAACGCTGCTCGCCGAACTCACTCGCCTGTGAACCCCGCAGCGGTGTTGCCGGCATCAGCGATCATCGGCGCGCACCTGCCCGACCCGATTGAGTAGCTCAATTGCTCTGCTCTCGCAGGCCTGAGCCTCCTCGGGCCGGCCGTGTTTGCGGCAGCCGGCGGCGAAGATTCGACACTTGCGCGCGTACTCGGCGGCCGCAGCGGCTTCCAACGAGCGGTCCTGGCCGTCGTGGCTGCCGTGGCCGCCTGCACGGTTGCCGGCGAAGACGCGCCGTCCGAGGAGCTGTTCGAGAGCCTCGATGCGGAAGCCTTCGATCTGTGCGTACTTAGCCGAGAGCTGGTCCGGTGCGCCCCCGCGCTTCACGGTCAGTGTATCGGTGAGATAGCCGACCTCTTCGGCGGCGGTGATGCGTAGCCACAGCTCGTAGTCTTCGGCAACCTCGAGGTCTTCGCGAAAGCCGCCGTGAGCGTGGAACAACTCAGCGGTGATCATGGTGGTGGAGGGCCCGATGATGCATTTCCGAAGCGAGTCGTGGAACATAAACCCAGCGCGGCGGTGGCGCTGCTTACGCTGCGAGACCACCTCGCCGTCGCGCACCCACAGCTCGCGCGTGTGGCTGATCCGGCAACCCGAGGCGCGCATATAGGCGGTCTGGCGTGCCAGCTTGTCGTGACGCCAGAGATCGTCGGAGTCGAGAAACGCAAGGTAGCGACCGCGCGCGAGTTCCGCACCGCGGTTTCGTACCGCACCGGGCATACCGCAATGCTCGATCCGCACCGTTCGAAGCGGCGCGCCGTCGTGCGCTGCGAGGAACTCGCGCGTGTCGTCGTCGGATCCGTCGTCCACCACTATCATTTCAAAACGCCGGTAGCTCTGGTTCAGCACCGAGGCAAGCGCCTCGGATAGCGCCGCACGGCGGTTGTAGGTGGGAACGATAACCGAGACGAGCGGCGGCCGGCCGTCGGCCTGCCCCCTGTGACCTCGGGCGGCTTGCGTGCAGGTGTGGTCTCGGGTACCCTGGGAGCTCATCGCCTGAGGTCCCATCGCTTGGGTGCTCATCGCTCGGCCGCCTGGCCCCCGAGCACCGGCACCGTGCCGGCGTGAGCCGGGGCAGCGCCGGCCGTGCCGGCGTTAGGCGAGCCGGCGTTAGGAGGTATGCGCGGGATCTGGACAAGGAGAATCGCGAGGAGGGTGGTGCGCGTGGGTGCAGCGTGGTTTCGTCGTAACTGGTTTGTGGTGGGTATCGTGGCCGCCTTATCGGCGGGGGTGCTGTTCTCGGAGTTTGGGGTGCGCATCAACCCCGGCGGGGTCGCCAATCGTGTGATCATCGTCGTGATCTTTTTGGTGTCGGGCTTTCGACTTCCAACCGAGACTATCTCGAGCGGTCTCAAGGGCGTGAAGTTGCACGTGGTGCTGCAGGTGTTCATCTTCATCATAGTGCCGGCGCTGGTGTACTTCGTGATCACGCCGTTTCACGGCTGGTTTGACCCCAGCATCGTGCTCGGGATCTACGCGCTTTCGGTGCTCCCGACAACCACCAGCAGTTGCATTGTGTTCATTCAGCGCTCGGGGGGCAATACCTTCGGGGGGATGTTCAACAGCGCGCTCGCGAACACCATCGGCGTGTTCGTCTCGCCGCTACTCTTGTCGGTGATACTACAACAAACCGGCCAGGCGATCCCGCCAGAGGAACTGCTCGTGATCCTGCGCAACCTCGCGCTCACGATGCTGCTGCCGATCGTGGTCGGGCAACTCGCGCGACAGTTCGCCCACGAGTTTGCCGCGCGGCGCAAAGGCGCACTTGCCGATCTCGGTGGCGTTCTGATTCTCTGCGTGGTGTACTTGGCGTTCTCGCGTGCCGCGGCCAACCCGGAGTTTGCGCAGAACCTGGGGCGGCTCGCGTTCCCGTTTGTGTTTCTGGCGGCCGCGCACTGGTTACTCCTGGCCGCGGCCTACCTCGTTGGGCGAGCCTTCGCCTTCGGCGCCGCCGACCGCATCACGATCATGTTCGCCGCGCCGCAGAAAACGCTGCCGATGGGCGTGCCGCTGCTGTCGGCCTACTTTCAGGACCGGCCCGAGGTGCTCGGTCTCGCACTGCTGCCGCTGATCTTCTACCACTCGTTTCAGCTCTTCAGCGCGGGCATTCTCACGAGCCTACCGTTCATGCGCAGACTGGTCGCGAGCGCGCGGCAGGCCGAGCGCGCGGCAGGCCGAGCGCGACCACCGGTAGCAGCAGCACCCCACCAGGAGGACCACCGCGATCGGTCTCCTACAGGAACCGTATCGAGGCGATGATCAGGGCGGTGGCGCTCGCGATGAAGCCGAAACTCCAGTACACGAAACGTTGCATGGCCCGGAGCGTCTCGAGACTGCGCGTCTCAAGCACTTCAAAGCGCCGCTCTGCCTGTTCAAACCGTTTTTCCATCTGCTCGAAGCGCTTGTCCATCTGCTCGAAGCGCTTGTCCATCTGCTCGAAGCGCTTGTCCATCTGCTCGAAGCCCTGTTTCATCAGCTCACGCTGCGCTTTGAGCTCTTCCTCGACGCGTACAATACGCTCGGTGAGCGCAAGATCCAGGCGCTCGAGGGTAAGCTCGGAGCCGGCCTCGCGCATCCAGTCACGCAGGTTGCGCCTTACATATAGTCCGATGGTATCAAGCGTGCGCTCATCAAGTTCCATCGCGTTTCCTGATCCCGCCATTTATCACCCCTTGTTGAACACTAGTCTTCACCTAGATACAACCGGCGTGGCGGGGCTTTTGCTTCGCTAAACGCAAAACGTATCTACAGTTTTATAGTATCGCGCCGACCTCGAACGGTAAAGCGGTTTCACTTCCTATTTCACTTTCCGACAGTTCGATTGCCGAGAGCGTCCGCGTGCACCAAGTACCTGCCGAGTGCCCGAGCGCGCCGCGTACCTCTCGGGCGCCTGCCGGGCACCAAGCTGTCAAGGTTTGTGTGGACGGCGAGCCTACGACGTAGCTATTTTAAACGGGCTACGGTCAATCAAGAGCCGGGTCCGCGACGGCCTGCGTTTGCGCTCGCCGGAACCGATCACAACCATACGGAGGTATGTAACAATGTTAGCAGAAGGTAGCGCGGCGCCGGATTTCACGCTTCCAACCGGCGACGGCGAGCAGGTGAGTTTGAGCGGACTGCGCGGCAAGAAGGTGGTTTTGTACTTCTATCCCAAGGACAACACCCCGGGCTGTACGAAGGAGGCCTGCAGTTTTCGCGATAATCACGACGCAATTCTCGCGAAAGGTGCGGTTGTGATCGGCATAAGCGGCGACAGCGAGGTGAGCCATCAGAAGTTCAAGGACAAGTACAGCCTTCCGTTCTATCTACTCGCCGATCCGGAGAAAAAGGTCATCGAGCAGTACCAAGCTTGGGGAGAGAAGAAGATGTACGGCAAGATATTTCCCGGAACCTTGCGCGTGACATACGTGATAGACAAAGACGGCACAATCGTTAAGGCGTTCCCGAAAGTGAAGGCCGCCGAGCACGCCGCGGAGGTGCTCCCGTACCTGTAAGGCTTCATAAGCTCGCGCTGCGCTTAGCCACCCAGCCGCGCCCACGCGAGCCCGAGGTACTCGTACCACGCGCGTTCGGTGTTGCGAAGCGCCGAGGCGCTCGGAAGGAGCCCCCAGGCGCTATAGTCGCGTCCGGCGGCCCGAAAATCCGCCGGCGCCGGAATAACTGCAAGCCCCTCGCGCTCAAACAGGTACACCGAGCGCGGCATATGACTCGCGCTGGTTACGAGGATGACGGTGGTACTACCAACACGCTCGGGGGCAGTTGTGCGCCGCGAGCGTGGTCGGCCGGCCACCGCGGCCGCTACGGCCGCCGCTTCCTCGGCAGTGTTCCTGGGTTCTGAGTTCACCCTAATCCGCTCCGGGTCAACGCCGAGCTCCTCCGCTGCCCGCGCGTTCATCGCGGCGGTAGAGACCTCACCCACTCCCGCGTAGCCGGTGAACAGCAGCGGCAGTTCGAAGCGCCGAGCAAGCCTGACGCCCTCTATCACCCGTGCACGCGCAGACTCACCCAGCGACGCCCACGGGCCAAAGCCCTCGCGCTCGGCATGGCCTGCGCCAAGCACCACAATAAGCTCGGCTTCCGCGAGCTCGGCTTCCGCGAGCCCGGTTTCCGGCCCCAGGCGGGCGGGGTTGTCGTCGCTGTGAGCAGTGTCCGGACCACCGCTACGAGCCGAGCTTTGGGCGACCGGCGGATGGCGGCCCTCGAGCGACCACAGAAGCGCGTCGGAAAGCGGCGCGGTTGAGGCGAGCCACAAAAACGCAAGCGCGGCGCTGCTGAGCACAAACCCAAGGCGGCGGGCCCACGGCACCTCAGCGCGCCCGTCGGCCTCTCCGGAGGCCTTCCCGTTGGGCGCAGCGGGCACAGCGCGGGCCCGGGCAATCACCAACAGCCCCACGACCCCCACAATCAGCGTCAGCGGCACCGGGAACATGAGTCGCGATAGCAGTTTCTGAAGGACAAACATCAGCGTACCCGCATTAGCACCTAAACTCGCATTAGCACCTAAACTAGTGCCCCAAGCCTACGCGGTTTCGGGGCCGACGGTCCAGCGGCCGTCCGGAGAAAACACTACCAAGCGCAGTGTTGCTAAGACTAAATATTAGTGAATTAGTATTGAATATTGACTTATAAAGGCGATAAGCTATCGCTTGGGGGTCAGATATGTACAGCAAACGTGTTCTTATTCTGCTTTTCGGTGTTTCCGCAGTTGCTTTCACCGGGTGCGAAGGAATGTTCACGCCGGAAGTAATCAATGAAGTCAATGAACGGAACGACGGAGAAACGACGCAGCCGATCCATGCATACGTACAATTTGAGGGCCTTGAGGGCGAAGCTTCTACCGAGGGCTACGAAGGCTGGAGCCGGATTTTTTCGCTCAAAGACGGGGTCACGAACGTGCCTGGGTTGTTTGGCGGAGACGAACCGGGGAAGGCGGAGTTCGAGCCGATCAGGATCGTCAAGCAACAAGACACCGCATCGCCCGCACTGTTCCAGCATCTCGTCGAGTCAACACACATCCCTAGAGCGTCTATCGCGGTACTGCGCGACAGCCACGATGGCCCGTTTGAGTACTACCGCTACGACCTAGAAAATGTTTACATCGCGAAGTATCAGTTGGGGGAGCCGGATCATCATCACGGAACCCCGACTGTGGTAATTGAGCCGGCGTTTACAAAGATCACGATCACCTACACGCCGCTGGAGGACGACGGCTCGCCGGGCGCGCCGGTGACCGCATCCTGGGATCTACTCGCGCAGACGAAATAGGCATCGACACGGGCCCCGCAGTCAAGGTTCGCCTCGCGGTACCGATACGCACGGCGCGCTCAGACGCCGCACAGCGTGCTAACCGGCGCTAATCGGCACTAACCGCGACCGCGCGGCTCGCCGGCCCTCACTACCGCCGCCACAAACGTACGGAAGTCTTCGAGTCGCGTGGTGATAAGTTCATACACGCGGTGCCAGTCGATCCGCTCGTATTCGTGCACCGAGATGTTGCGGAAGCCCACCGCGCGACGGAGGCGCTCCGCAAGCTCCCGGTCAATAACGGCGAGATCGGCCAGGACGGTGAAGGTTTCGGCCATTGTCAGAGGCGCCTGCGACCCACGTTCGGCGATGAGATGCGCGGCGAGGTCAACAGATAGCTGAATTGCGCGCTGCAAGTTCACCGAGACGATGTCCTGCTTATCGTAATCGGCCGCGAGAGCCTCGGCGTCGGGCGGGGTGTGTGCGGTGATCCTCTCGAGGCAGCGGCGGATCGAGTCTATCTCAAGGAAGCGCTCCCTGGTTGCGCGCCGGATCATGCGGATGTTCGGGAGCATGTCGGCGTCGAAATCAAGCATTCTGATGATCAGTTCGGCTCGGACTGCGGGGGTGCGGCACAGGAGCAGCCGGCCGGTAGTGAGCACCTGCTTGAGAAACAGTCCGTCGGCACGCGCAAGATCACGCACCTGCACATCAACACCGGTTGCGCGTGATGCCGCAAGGCTCAGATCTACCAGGCGCTCGGGCGGCAGTTGCTCGCGCGCGTCTTTAGCCACCGCAAAATCCAGATCACTGTCGGCGCGCGCGGTACCGCCGGCACGCGAGCCGTAGAGGATCC
>Ga0207421_10005103_pt1 | contig 14854 bp, 13 predicted proteins | sample SodLakKL_010_SED_4_FD_187542 | JGI IMG/M metagenome (GOLD analysis project Ga0207421, IMG submission 187542) | Alkaline sediment microbial communities from Lake Tanatar, Kulunda Steppe, Russia - 8KL_010_SED (SPAdes) (version 2) | ecosystem: Environmental > Aquatic > Non-marine Saline and...
GCGGCCAGAACGACCGTGATGGCCACCATCAGGATGGTAGCGATTACGGGGGACACAGCCTCTTCTTTTCTATTCAGTCTTTTCATATTTTAAGTCCTCCTGCAGGGATTAACCTGCTAAAAAACAACTCTTACTCTTACTATATATAATTTTTGTATAAGTTCTAAAAACCTTTTATATTTGACCGGGTTCCTCTTCTGAAGAGCCGATCTCGATGAAGTCGTCGCATACCATCGCTAACATATTATCTATCTCTTCTGAATCCTGCTCTGAGACCGACATTATGAATGTATAACAGTCGTGAGAGCGAAGGTTCGAAATCAAAATATGAAGGAACTCCGAAAGTATGCGATTGTCGTTGTGTATAGCGAGAGAATCTATCGAATCTATCACAACAGTATTCTCCTCAGTCGGATACTTCTTCAGTAAATACTCGATCTTCAAGCTCAAGTTCTCCAGCATCGTGGGACTTTCAACATAAGTTACGCCTTCACGCTGTTTGTCTACACCCATAGTCATGTAGGAAACAGCGTCTACGAACTGAACCTTACTCTTATCGATCTCAAAAGCATCCAATACCTGGATTATAGTAGAAGAAGATATCGTAGAAGTCGTGTAGATCACCTGCATATCCCTATCCCTGGTAAAATCATCTGTCAAGGTGGTGATAACATCAAAGTAAGCTTCTACATCCACTTTCAAAGCTACCGCAGAACCCGGCTCTAAACTCCTCAGTTTATCGGTCAGTTCTTCAACCTTGATCACTGATATTCACCTCCGCGCTCTTTGCCCCCGCCTTTCAGCATCGGAACTAAAAGAACGCCAACGGAGGTGAGATCCAACACGTATTTAGCTCTAGAATGATCGGTACCTCTCATCTTCACTACTTGCAGCGTCCTCAATAAATCGCCCTGCCTCTCCAAGTTACCCATCATTATTATGCCGTCTGCGATCGCTTCTTCAACACCATATTGCGAGTAGCGCGAAGCCTCGGGCGATATCTCAGATACGAGCAGGGAAGTACAATCTTGAGAGGACAAAGTCTTCATTAGACTTAACATGAAATCCCTGATCTTCTCTTCAGTCTTGAGCTGGAAGCATATAGAGGTTACAGAATCGATCACCAATCTCTTTATATCCTTCTCTATCACGATCTCTTCTATCTTATCTATCAGCTCGTTTATCTCTTCAAAAGAGAACTCGCTTTTATCTTTTAAACCTAATTCTTCATAAATATCTGGCGTATCTACAAAGTTCAGTTTTCCTTCCTCTATCAAAGAAGGATCGAAAAAATCGTAGGGAACGACGTTGTTCAACATCTTCTCGGATGCTTCAGTGACGGAGATAAAAAGACAGTTTTCATCTTTTCTAGCTCCGTGAACTAAAAACTCAAGGCTCATAGTGGTTTTACCCGTACCACAGCTGCCTGTAACAAGAACAGAATTACCTCTCGGTATGCCGCCGTTAAGTATAGTATCTAAACCTTCTATGCCTGTGACGCACTTTTCCCTCTTCTCGTCAGGAATTATCGTGATATCTTCTTTTGCTTCCATGCCGTTGTAGGAGATATTTCTTTTTAATTAAATATTACTGTGCTTTTAGAGTTTCGCTTTTCAACAAAGATTTTATATTATCTCAAGTATAACAATCTCGTCAAGGAGTAGATTTTGATGTTGTTTGGAAGTTCGGGGATACGCGGGCTGGTTAATGAGAAGATAACTCCTGATCTCGTCAAAAAAATCGGTGTAGCGGTGGGTCAACACAACGATAACATAATAGTAGGACGAGATACCAGGCCCACTGGAGACATGATCTTCTCAGCACTCGTAGCCGGGATAACTTCTACCGGTGCCAACGTAGAAAACGCTGGTATGATACCGACTCCTACCCTTGCACATGCCACAAAGAATTTTGACTGTGGGGTCATGATAACAGCCTCCCATAATCCCGCTCCATACAGCGGAATAAAACTTTGGAATCCTGACGGAAGTTCCTTCGACACGGAACAGATGAGAGATATAGAAGAAAATATAGATTCAAAAGCTAAATTGTCTTCATGGAAGGACGTCGGAACTGAAAAAATCTATCAAAACGCAATCGAAGAACACGTGGAAGAGATATTGAATTTGGTAGGAACCGTACAAGATTTAAAAGTAGCTGTGGACTGCGCGAACGGCGCGGGCTGCGTGATCACTCCCTACATCCTCAGTGAGATGGGATGCGAAGTCATAACTCTCAATTCACAGCCGGACGGGACCTTTCCAGGTCACGCTTCGGAACCTGTTGAAGAAAATCTTACCGAACTATCAAATCTCGTGAAAAACTCTAACACAGATTTAGGGATCGCACATGACGGGGATGCAGACAGGATGGTAGCTTTTGATAGAACTGGAAGATATTTAGGGGGAGACGAACTGTTGGCTCTTTTCACCGACATGTACTCTAGATCAGTTGTAGTTCCTGTCAATTCATCCATGGTGATAGACGAATTAGCCGATGAAGTAAACCGCTCAAAAGTAGGCGACGTCTTCGTCTCGGAGATGCTGAAAAAAACAGATTCCGATTTTGGAGGAGAACCTTCAGGTACTTGGATATTCCCAGAGATCAGCTACGGGCCCGACGGCATATACGCTGCGGCTCTATTGACTGAATTGACAGAAAAAATTGACCTGGTCCAAGAAGTGAATAAACTTCCAAGCTATCCCAGGTCGAAGGACTCAATCGAAGTAGAAAACAAAGAGGAAATAATGAAAAAGTTAGTATCCTTCTATAAGGAGAACTATGAAGAAAAGAACTTGAATTTAATAGATGGTATCAGATTCGAAGATCATAGAGGGTGGGGCCTGATCAGAGCCTCGGGTACAGAACCCAAGATCAGGATGACCGTAGAAACCAAGGAAGAAGATGACCTTGAAACTTTGATGCAAGAGATGAAGGATAGTATACAAAATTGTTTGGAGGAGATAAAATGAAAGCTTTTATATTGGCTGCAGGAAAAGGCACGAGGATGAGACCTCTCACGGTCAATACTCCGAAGCCTTTACTACCTGTAGGCGGAAAACCGATACTTCAGCACTTGATAGATAATATAGAAGAAAGAGTCGATGAGATAATCATACTGATTGGATGGAAAGGTGAAAAGATAAAAGAAACTGTTCATTCTGAAAAAGCGAAAATAAAATTTACTAGACAGGAGAAACTTCTAGGCACAGCAGATGCTATTAACCACGCTGAAAAATTTATGGATGACAGCTTCATCTGTATGAACGGCGATGTGATAGTCCCAAAAAGTAGTCTTCATGAGTTCATCGACTTTTTTGAAGAAAAAGAAAATTCCACCATCGGGATGGCAAGAGTTGAAGATCCTGAAAGCTATGGTGTAGTCATCACTGAAGGTGATGAAGTAACCGATATAATAGAGAAACCGAAAAAACCTAAATCTAATCTAATCAACGCGGGGCTATACGGCTTCACCACAGATATATTCAAGGCTATAGAGGAAACTGAAAAGTCTTCTAGAGGAGAATACGAGATAACCGATTCTCTTCAGATCTTAATAGACCAGAAGCTCCTTGGTTTCGAGATCAAAGATAAATGGTATGAATTGAGCAGACCGTGGGATCTTCTTTCCGCTAACAAAGAACTTATGGAACAAACATTGGAAGAAAATATTAAAGGCGATGTTGAAAACAACGTTCATATCGAAGGAAAGGTATACGTTTCAGAAGGCGCATCTATCAAAAAAGGAGCTTACCTCAAAGGTCCGATATATATAGGGAAAAAAGCGGAGATAGGGCCCAATTGCTACATCAGACCCGCTACTTATATCGGTAACAATTGTAAGGTCGGAAATGCCGTGGAAGTGAAGAACAGCATAGTCATGGAAGGAACTCAGATACCACATCACAACTATGTCGGAGACAGCGTTATAGGTAAGGACTGCAACTTCGGCTCAGGCACTAAGGTCGCTAATCTCCGATTGGATGAAAAGGAGATCACAGTCGTACATCAGGAGAAAAAAGTTGATACCAAAAGAAGAAAACTGGGAGTTATAATGGGCGATGATGTGAAGACGGGCATAAACAGCATGATAGACCCTGGTACGATAATCTGGCAAAAAAGTTTCATAGGTCCTGGAACAGTAGCAGATGGTGAAATAGGTCCTGAAAGCAAGATACAATGAAGATAGCGCAGCTTAGTCCTTACTTTTATCCGCACTTGGGAGGAGTCGAATCCCACGTGCTCGAGCTTTCAAAACATCTGATAGATCTGGGGCACGAAGTATTTGTAGTGACGACCAAGTTGGAAGACACCAAAACTGAAGAAACTGTAGAGGGAGTGCCTGTAAAAAGAGTTGAACCAATAACTATTTTCTTGTCAACACCTATAGTTCCGGGCGTCAGAGATGTACTCTCAAAAGAGGATTATGACGTACTGCACAGTCACTCGCCTCCTCCTTTGATGTCTTTCTTCGGTGTGAGAAACGCGAAAAAAAAGGACGTGCCTTTTATATTGACATATCACTGTGACCTAGAAATACCTCATCCCGTTGGGCCCCTGATTGTTAACCTATACCAGAGAACTTTTGGTACTTACACTGTCAGCAAAGCCGATAAGATAATAACAACTACTACCTCATACGGCGCCACATCTAAAGCAGTTTGGCATCGGGAGGCCGACATAATACCAAATGCTGTTGATGAAAAGAGATTCCATCCCTCGAACGACGGCAGCCAGATCAGGAAAAAGTTAGGATTAGAAGATGAAAAACTGATAACTTATGTAGGAAGGATCGTCTATCATAAAGGTTTGGAGTATTTCGTGAGAGCGGCAAAATATCTTAAAGAAGAAAACGTTAAGTTCCTTCTGGTCGGAACAGGAGATTTCAGATCTGAATTGGAGGATATAATAAAGAACGAAAAACTCGAAGATAAAGTTATGTTCGCCGGTAGAGTACCTAATGAAGAACTTCCGAATTATTACGCCGCTACAGATATATTCGTTTTACCATCAGTTTCAAGATTAGAGGCTTTCGGGATCGTAGCTTTAGAGGCAATGGCTTCATGCGTACCAGTTATCGTTTCTGATATACCTGGTGTTAGAGACGTGATAGTCGAAGGAAAACACGGTCTTTTGACGGAACCGATGAACTCGGAAGACTTAGCTGGTAAAATAAGGACCTTGATAGAAAATCCTGATATGGCGGAGAGGATGGGGAAAAACGGTAGAGATAGAGTAGAAGAAAAATTTACGTGGAGTAAAGTTGCAAAGGAGTTAGAGGAAGTGTACGGATCTATAGTTAACGGATGATCTCTAAATCTACTTTTTCACCTGTTGAATCATAGGCCTGCCAGGAATCTAAATTGTAAGGATATGCCATGATTATGTGTATCCTACCATATCTTCCGAACATCATGAGGTCCTCTTTTGAAGGAGTATAATTTCGACTGGGATGTGTGTGGACAACTCCCACTATAGAATAGTCTACCGGGAGAGTGGTCAATCTCAATATCGCGTTCCTAGGACCCGATATGGTGCCAGGAACAAGTATAAGTTCTGATAGGATGCCGTCGATTTCTCTAAGGCCAGCTGCGAATTCATTCGGATGAGCGTCTTTAGCGCTCTCGCTTATCATTTTAAGAACACGTTCAGATATACCCTTGATCTTCTTTTTCCCGAAAAGACTCATCTTTTCACCAGTTTCTTCTTCACCCTTTCATAGAAATCATCCTCGAAACGGATGAATTTAGCCCTGTTATCGCTCTTTTTTACCTCTATTTTATCTTCTTGCCCAACTATACATTCTTTCTGCCCGTCCATAACCATCAGGCATGTTTTTTCCTCTTCAGGTAAACGAATTTCAATAGATCTGTTTGAAGGCAGCACATGTGGTTTAGCATCAAGATCGAAGGAAGCGATCGGTACAGATATATAAACATCTAACTCAGGATTGACGATAGGACCACCCGAACTCAGACCATATGAAGTGGAACCCGTTGGAGTTGAGATTATCAGTCCGTCAGCTCTGAAGCTATCGATGAGTTTACTTCCGTAGATGAGTTCTATCTCTCTTAGCTTGGCGATCTTATCACTGTGGACTACCACCTCATTGACGCATTCGCTTTCTTTTTCTCCGTTAAGGAACACGTCGAGTTTCATCCTTTTATCTATAAAATAATCGTCTTGATCGATCTTCTCCAGTGCATCTCTAACTTCAGAAATCTCAGTACTGGTCAAAAAGCCTACCGTACCGGTATTGACACCTAAAGCAGGAAGATCAACACACTGGAGGAGTCTCAAGAGAGTACCGTCTCCACCAACACTCATCACGAAATTTATATCCTCTTCTATCATTTCATCTAGCGAGTAACCTTTAATATCTAACTGATTTGCTAATGAATCCTCAAAATAGACCTTTTCTACCGTGTTAAATTCTTTCAACTTCTCTAGTTCCTCAATAATTTTCCCATCGACTAGGCCGTAAACTCCGAATCTGAGGCTCATAACAGTTCCTCCTTAATCTCCTCATCATATATGGCGATTACGTCTTTTCTATCAGTAGCGCTTATATCCATATTCAGTCTTCCTCCTTTTTTACCATATACATCTCCTCCAACTTCCCTCAAAATCAAGGTCGCTGCGGCGATATCAGTGATCCTTAGGCTTTTTTCCTCATCAGGCGTTCTATGATAAAAAAGGTCGAAAGTGCCTTCGGCCACCATGCAAATCGAAAGAGCAGCGGACCCCAAAGACCTTACCCTTCTAACCTTAGGAGGGATATCATAACTTTCCGGTACTGCGTTTTTACCCAAATACAAGGAAACGGTGATGTTATCACATCTTTTTGGATTTAAAGCCTTATCTCCTTTAAAACTGCCCTCGCCTTTCAAAGCGTAGTACTCAACTCCGGAAGCCAAGTTTTTAACGTACCCGACTTTAACATCTGAAAGGTCTGTAGGCGTGAAGGCCAAAGAGATGCAGTAAAAAGGTATCTCAAATATCGCGTTGTTCGTCCCGTCTATAGGATCCATCACCACATAACCATCGCCCTCCTGTTCCACTAGCCCGGCTTCCTCGCTAAGTATAGAAAAATCCGTATTATGCATCAGATGTTCTAAAGCGATTTCTTCCGCTACCTGATCGATTTTTTTCGTGGGAGTTCCGTCAGCTCCTTGACCCATATCTTTATCTCTTACTAATTCTTCACTAGTTATCGCCTTTGAAACCTTATCCCCGCATCTTCTGAAGTGATCTAATATCTCCTTCCGCATGGTTGGAGATATCACTGTCCTTTTAAAAATGTTTTCTGAGATAGAGATAAAACATATTTAAAAAAATCACATTAGCGAAGCCTTGACGTAAAGGAGTTCTTCTTCTGCCTCTGAAATTGGACCGAATTCACATCTAAGTCTCAATCTGTGTTCTCCTTCTCTCAGTTTCAATGGAGTTTCTTCTGATATCAGGGGAAAGTCATCTCGAACAAAATGTCTACCTCCCTGGCCTCCTCGCAGTCTCCACTGTATCTGATTTCTGTATGTCTCATTAGTTACCTCCAAAAACTCAATCTCGTTGAACATACCATGATCAAGTTGTATTGTCAAAACTTCAGAGTTGCCTTCACCGTGAAGGTATACCTGCCTTGCCTTCTCACCTATAAAAACCGCCTGCTCTTCCAAGTCCTGTAGAACTCTCTGGGTATCGTGATATCTTATTGAACTGTAAACTACAGGAAGCCCAATGGAAAGTACCATAGCTATTATCAAAAGTTGTAATGGCAGACCTTCAAGTCCTCTTTTATCCTCATCTAATCTTTTAAGTTCTCTCATTATTTTCCTTAACTCGGCTTGGCTATAATAGATGATTATAAAAGTGTTTGCAACACATAGATAGTCCGAACAAAAAACATTTATCACACCAATATTTCCGATTTTGAAGGTCATAGTAAAATGTTGAGAGGAAAGATTAAAGACGATCAAAAAGGAATCGGTGGATTCTTTTTCGATACACCTGTTTTGCTGTTGATAATAGTGGTTATAATGATTTTTACCACTTCTCTTTACCAAGTCTACGTTCCTATACAAAAAGAAAAAGATAGAATAGCCCAAGACAGAACTTGTATCGCCCTGAAAAACAACTTGCAGAACTATCCGCAGATACTTGACGAAAGCAGCGAAAAGTTCTCGATAGAAAAATTAGATTCTCTAGAAAAAGAAAATCTGAACTCTTATCTGAAATTGGACTCTGATTACTCTTATAACATATCGTTCGAGTTGCTAGAAAGCAGCGAGAGATGGTTTTTTGGCAATGACCTAACTTCTGAAGAAAATTCAGAAGTCGGAATCAGTTCTTACCAAATTCCCACACATATGGTGGATGAGGGTGGATTTTCTCATCTCGGAAAACTGAAGGTGAGTGTATGGAGAGGTTGAGGAGAACAAAGAAAGATGAAAAAGCCGTACTTTCGATGATAGACGCCATTCTATTTGGAATCATCCTCTTTATTGTAACTATACTTGTATTTCAACAGTTCGGCGGAGCCTTGACCAGAGAAAGAGACCTGAAATCTTCTGAGTTCAGACGCGAAGTGGTCCACGATATTCAAGAAGTTGCGTTAGATTCGGTGATCGAAAAAACAGGATATGTAAATTTAAGTCATGACCAATCAAGACAAGTAAAACTGACAAATATCACCGTTGAGGGAGCGATAAAAGATTACCTTTTTCTTGAGCATAAAAATCAAGATAATGAAAAACTTACTTATGACCTCTCCGGTCTAGAGAGTGATATATATCAGATATACAACAAATGTGCATGGGATGTGAGCCGGTACTATTTTGCTTTAGGATCTTCCTACGAAACTTCAGAGCTTTTCCTCTCAAATGTTCAGATAAATAACGAAGAAGGACTGCCTCCGGAAAGAGCCGCTTCTACTAATACGATCATGTTAGGTATGCACCGAGTCGATCTAACTCTTTATATATGGAGATAAATATATTAGAGATGCAGGTAACTAGATCCAGTTTCACCGTTCACTCTAAGTTTTACCCAGCTTATATTTTGGTAAAGAGGATCGTGATGTTCAACCCTCTCGCCTATGTACCTAGTGATCTCCCTAATATCAAACTCATCATGTGATCGAACTTCTATCAAAACTAGGCCTCTTTCAGACGGCATTTCACTGACTGCTTTCTTCAAACTCTCATCGATGAATTCTTTCACTGAGACGTTTGAATTTACTGGTTTCATACTGGCATAGGCTACCCTATCATCTATGAGAAGGTAAGGATGCTCTTCTCCGAAGGGCATACACTCTACTATCGATTCTTTTAAATCTCCGGCCACATATAGTGGAATAGCTCGTTCAAACTCACCAAGATTGATTTCACGAACTATTGAAGTGAATTGAGTAGAAGTTGAAAATCTATCGATTGAATCTGCAAATCTTTTGATGTCGATATCGTAGGAAACATATAATTCCTTCAAAGCTGATGGTGTTATACCAGAACCGGTAATAACAGAAACATATTCCTTTTCAAGATTTTCCTTAAGATACTGAAGTGACCCAATATCCGAGAGACCTTCTATACTGAATCCTCTATATTCTACGAAGTTCATATCTTCAAATTTTTCATCTAAAGAACCTAATGCATCTTTATAATCTTCAGCGTTTGTTTCGTTGTTGAGATTCTCAACAAAACTTTCATCAAAAGAAAGAAAAGCCCTCAACTCAATCTCACGTGATTTTTCACGCTCCTGTTCTAGCCAATCTAATAAAATTTCTGTTCTGTTCTCACCAATAATATCTAAACTCTTTGCTATCGGACCCAAAGTAAAATTTTCATATTCCTCCTGTAATTGTCCAACAAGTTCCATATGATCTAAATCAAAATTTGCAGCTAAGAAGATGCTTCTTCTTTTTGAGGTTTCGTTTTCTTTAAAATTTTCCACCAACTGTGCTTCTTTCAACATCTCCTTTCCACTTTGAGAGATATCGGGAGAAGTAAAAGCAGTTTTTCTATTTTGATAATACTCTTTTATCGATCGTTTTGTTCGTTCAAAAGAATTGTTCACTCTTTTTAAACAATTAAATTCTCCCACATCATAATAGAGATAAGGCGCGTTATCTTTTATTAGAGTATATCCGGAATTTCTAAGTGATTCGTGCAATGAATTCCATTCTTCCCGACTCAAATTGTCTGTCAAAGGCATCATCCTATCAGGATAGAAGTTTTTATCTTCTTCAGAAGACCTCATATAAAGAGGGATGAATTCATTTTTTATTAGATATCCATATTCATTTTCAGGGGTTAAAGAAAACGAAGATGATAGACCTACATCTAATTCATCTTTCGGATCTATAAACAGTTGGTTTTGATAACGATCATCATATGAACCTCTGTATGTCCCAGAAAGCACGTCCCTGTAACGTAAATTCTTCTCAAAATCAACTAGATAGTTGTACCCATCTTTACGGATTACTCGAGAATCGTTAGATATGTTATCCACTAGATCGAAACCATTATAGGGAAAATCGCTTTCAGTTCTATTTTCTATCCTAAAAACATCTAAATAAGAATCTTTTTCTTCTCCAAAACGATACATCTGTTCAGAAGTGGAAAAAGAAGGAACCACCGAATACAACTCATCCCCAAAATCCACATTTTGATCTAGATCTCTAGTTCGTCTCGTATAAGCCAATATTATTTCAGGTCTGATCCTGATTACCATATGATCTAAAATCTTCCCATCTTCAGGAAATTCAATATCTTCTAAATCGAATTCGATGTTTATCGAGCTATCAGATATTTCAGTAGATGGTATACGCTCAAAAAGCAGGGATTTCTGAGTCGCCTCATCCTCTTCACCAAAAATATGATGAAGATTCGTCAATCTTCTTCTTGCTTGAGACTCATGAGTCAATATATCGTTTCTTTTGAGCACTTCTACAACTATATTTTGATCTCTCATAAATTCATCTCGTTCGATCTCAAGGGTCAGTTCAGCCTTGTTTTGAGAACTATTGAAAACATTTCTGTCTATCGATGCACTGGCAATAACAGGTACCGATACACTTCGGGGACTGTATCTGTTTTCCAAAAGTGGAACAGGTGAAATCAACTCTGTAGAACTTGAATGAGTTTGACTATCGAACTTTCTACTAAACTTTGAGGATGAATATCTCTCAGAAACAAGCCTAGTTTCACCTTTAGGGGATAGATGGACCTTTATCTCAGAGATGAAGTACTCAAAGAATAGTGCCGTGTTGTAATAATCCCTATACCTACTTGAAAAAGGATTGACCCATTCCAAACCACTGTAGATATCTCCTCTATAAGCTCTAGTACTCGTATCGGAGATTTTTTGAAGCTGAACCAAATCGTCGTCTTTTTGATCTACATCTATCTCAAGATCGATAGTATAGGAAAAACCGGAATGCTTTAAAGACCTACTTTCGTGTAGTGTCAGTGTACCTATCGGTGCTGAAACCACTGGTACTTTAAAGTAGCCGTTGTTACCGCTGTAAGTATATCCTGAAGATCTAGATTTTGATGAGATTATATCGCTGTAGTCATTAATGTTTTGAATCAGATAGTCCAGGATATTAATGGTGGTCCTATAAAAGCTAGCATCTGCATAGTCGGAATAGGGCTCATTTCTAACGTTCTGATCCATCAGTTCATTTGAAATCTTATACAGTTCTGTTCTGACCCGTTCCAAAGAAGATATAGAGTTCTCAAAGATGGTCTCGTCCCACCACATACCTACATCTTCCAAATCGGAAGAACTCACCTCTTTTCCAGTAAGATCTAGCGATACATCAGGTAAATCACTTTTTTCCAAATTCTCAGAAATTGGATCGCCTTCTCCCTTCAGAATACTCATCAATCTGCTTTTTTGTTCTTCCTCTCTCGCCTCTTTCAAATCTAAGAGATTTTGATTCACCAATTCAAAAAGATTCCTTGGGTTAGAATAATCAAGCGGTGCTGGAGATTCAAATTCACGGACCATTTCCTGCGTGAAAGTGCCTATCGCTCTGTAACCTATTGATTGGTCAGTCCTCTCACTAGGATCTATGTTTTCAGCAAGTTCATAACCTTCTAGTGACCAGTTGTAGGAATCAGTAAGTTCTTCTCCCGTAGCGGTTAGAAAAGCGTCGGTTAGATTCAGATAATTTTCTTCGACTCCGTTTCCTTCACCTTCATCGTAAAGATATCTATAAGTCTCATAGCGCCATTTATCACCTGGATACTTTTCTATCATCTGCAGTATTTCTTCTGTATATTCTTTGCCCTCTTGCTCCAAATCTAACATACTGATCTCTACATCTTCGATCTTTTCTTCCAATTCGTCATGATTTTCCTTTAAACTCTCGCTGACATAAGGATCGTTCTTCTCATCAAATAGTCGGTTTTCTTTCAACCCCTGTAAAGGTTCGATAGTTCTGTTCAAGCTCTCCCAGACTTCAATCTGATCTCGATCGCCTTCATACCACTCCCTTTTGTTATATCTTTCAATATTGATATCGATCTCTTCGTAACGAGATTTAGACTCGGTTTCAAGACGCTGGGTTCGACTGCGCATTTCTCCCTTAACTTTGTCTTGAACACCCAAATGGATACCTTCATGGTCTATTTCCTCGGCGACGATCTTACCGTTTTTCTCTTCCCCATAGAAACCCCAGTTATTGAGAAAATACATATAAAAGAAGGGGGAGGCAGTATCATCATAAGATCCTTCGTCAAAACCGAAGGACATCGAGAGGTTTTTAGCTCGATGAAGTATAGATTTAGTAATTTGATCCGTTCCTTTTTCTCCTATTATGCTCACATCCTCCATCCAAGATAAAGGTTCCATTCTCTTTATCTCTTCAGTAACGAATTCCTTCACCTCTCTTGAATTCACTTTAAAGCTCTTTAATACTTCATCAAGGTTATTTGAATATAAACTGAATAGAACTCTCAAATAACTTTCGTAAGAACCGAGTTCATCAACTGAATCTATCTTTCTGGTAAAGTCCTGGTATCTCCAAGGTTCCTGATGGTCAATTTTTCCACTTACCAGGTCGTTCATCATCCAAAAAGAAGAGTCTATTCGGTCTTCACTATCTTCAATAATGCTTAGAATGCCTTGTTCAGTTAACCTGCTCAAAAACAGGTCTGGCAGAAAAATTTCATCCGAGATAACGCCTTTTTCCTGAAACAAATTTATAACTAGGCCTTGCAAATTTACTTTATTACTTCGGCCTTCGCCGATGAGATTGAGAACTACATTATCTTCAGTCCCGAAGTAATCAGATATAGTTCCCAATAATGTTTCATCATAGGAGCGAAAAGCCCTTATCTGCTCTAGTAAAAAAGCCAATTTTGATATATGGACGAAGTCATCTTCTGATATCATCGATTCTATCGATATTTTTCCTTCATCCCTTGTAAAGCGTTCCACGAAATCGTTTGAACCTTCTTTCCAAACATTTTCTCTTTTTTCTCCGCCTTGAAAATCTCCTCGACGGTATTGATCCAACCATTCAATACCAAATGTCTCTGCAAAAGATTCTTTAAAACCCACGTCTCCCTCAAAGGCGAGATCATACAACTTTATATTCAAATAACCGGACAACATACAATCCATCATCTTTCTTATATTGGTGGGATCAAAATCACTCATCCTTTCCGCTAAGATAAAAAAATCGGTTTTCACTTCCCTTTCGATCTCTATCTTTCTGGTGGAAAAGCTGCCAGTCTGTTGATTTTCGATATTCGCATGGATCGTTCTTTTTACTTCGAAAAAGCCTGGTATTTCAGACCAGATTTCTTCATCGACTCTCTCTTCTCTAAGATATAGTGGAATGAATTCTACATCAGTTTGATTCTCTTTTAGAGGTCTCAAATGAATATTAAGAATCAGATTGCCGCTCTGAATGTTATCAGAATATCGCTCCTCAAAATCTCTTTCAAATATCTCTGTGGTTCTTTTTCCGACCCTTCTTTTCAGGTCCTGGACAGTGTAATCTCTGTTTAAGTTTTCTTTTACTATCTCCACCGCTAGATACCCTGCCTCTTCAGCAACGTTTTCTAACTCTCTTTCGACCTTATCTATCTCCCTTTCAAGCTCTTTGAGTTCCGCGATATCGATAATACTTCTCTGACTCTCCGATCTTATATCGGCAAAATATGCTCCTGCAAAAATTGAAACGAGTAAGATCACGATCCCAAGCATCGCGAAGACCATCATCCCTCTTTCGTCTATTTTTAATCTAGAAGGTGGCCTCAAAAGGTCTCCACCTCAAAAATGAATATGTGTGATTCAATGAAATCACCATCTCGAAGTTCAAGCTTCAGCAGATCTATATCATAATCTCCTGAGCGCGTTTTTAACGATGGAGATAGAGAATCTCTCCATCTCTTTTCATCCTCATCTAACTCACCTGTATTGTTCATATCTTCAGGATTCCAGAAATGAACATTAGCAGTTAGTCCCTCAATTACTGATTCATCATCTTTTTCTAACCTAACAAAATCAGTCCGTATTTCTATATTGTAAGGACCTCCACGAACCTGTGGCGATAGATATATACCTTCAGAAGTTTCCTCAAAGGTAATCCTCTGTCTCATCTCATCTACATTGGTTTTGTCCATCTTGTCTATCACTCGAGTTATCTTCCTACAGCGATCCTCCAACTCCTCCCTTTCCATCGATTCCAACTGATAATGGAAGACTGCGGTCACCGAAGATATCAGAATTATTCCGGCTACCATCAATACGAGCTTAGATTGTAACCACTGGATCATTTGCGTTCACGTGTTTTGAATAAATTGAAATGGTCTAAAATATTTAGTTATATAGTATTTTGGGG
>Ga0207421_10005104_pt1 | contig 14853 bp, 17 predicted proteins | sample SodLakKL_010_SED_4_FD_187542 | JGI IMG/M metagenome (GOLD analysis project Ga0207421, IMG submission 187542) | Alkaline sediment microbial communities from Lake Tanatar, Kulunda Steppe, Russia - 8KL_010_SED (SPAdes) (version 2) | ecosystem: Environmental > Aquatic > Non-marine Saline and...
TTTTTTAATTGCTTCTGGGATGCAGGTCTTTGGAAAACAACAGGTATTTGAGGAGAATACATGAAAGTTTGGAAAAAAATATTGGTCTGCGCAGTGGCCATCATGATGATCACTGTGATCCAGACCTCTATTTATGTCAGCGTGAGTACGAACGCGATAGTGAGCATAGATACACAGCATTCGTACCTACAGCTCTTCGCCGGTGATGTGTCAGTAAGCGGAGAGTCCATCGGTGGTCACGATCACGAGTACCTGCTAGAATATACGATGGAAGATGGTTTTCGGTTGAACCTCGGTACCTGGGGCGGACACAACGAGTTCGTTTCCAGTGCAGCCTTCGGCGTGGCTAACGCCGGAGGAAGTGACCTTCTGATCAACGGCGTACGCGTCGAAGGTGATCACGCTGACGAATTCATCGACTCGGTAAAAGTATGGTTTCACGGTGCTGAACACGACTCTGTGCTCAACACCGAGAACTCCATACCGGTCATCGATTCTTCCATCGTTTACTCCGATCATCTAAGACTGACATCCGTTGACCAGGGTGCCTATCAAGATGGGTTTTTGTTGATCGATGGAGCTGAAAGCAACGCGAATTGGATGCCCAGTTACGAAGGTGGTGACGACTACCTTTGGCATCTTCCTAACGACGAGGAGATCTCATTCGATAGATCAAACGCAGGCGTAAACAACGATGCCAGTGCCGTATGGCTACGCTTTGAAACCGATCCAACGGCGGTACCCGATGGTACAGAGATAACCGACTTTACGATCCATTTCGATGTGGAATATATCCCCGGAGATCCGCCGGGACCTCTTTTTGAAGAGGACTTCACCGGAGTTGATCCTGGTGATGTACCCTCAGGATGGACATTCAATAATATCTATGCGCCAGATAGGTGGGGTGTTTCTAATACCGATGATGCTGGAGGGGAATCTCCAGAGTTAAAGTTCATGGATGCTGGTTGGAGCCGTACCGATGATTTCCGTGTATTTACGCCTGATATAGATGTTAACGGTGCTGTAAATCTAGAGTTGCGCCTCAAACAAAGGGGGTTGTGGTCATCAGGCACAGTGACTGCTCTCGGGATCGCATATGGAAGTGGTGGTGAAACTTGGATTGGTTGGTTAGATGATCCAATTGTTTCAGGTTCTTTTGGTCCTGATACGTATACATTCACCATTGAAGATTACTCACACGATCAGATACAATTCTATTTTCGAATAGATGGTGATGAAGATGTTTACGAGTACTGGGCAATCGATGATATAGTTTTGATAGATACAGACGCGATCGAGTGATCATCCACCCGAGCGGACATATCATCCTTGGTGAACGTTTGTCCACGATCACTGCAGTTAATCTCTTCAAGGGACAGCCTTACGAACTGGGAGTGAATTCACTTCCGCATTTTTCACATGTCCCGCTGAAGTGACCGATCCATTGCTTGCACCGATTTTATACAGTGAATTGTAATGCAATTAAAATCATGGTCTAAGATCCAGCGAACATCTCATCAGGTATCGGAAAAAAGGGACTAATACTTTATACCTGGTTTATTCATTGTTTTGATGGTCTTGTTTAGACGTAGAGGTAGTGAAAGAGATGAAAACGAAAGTGTTCGCAGTCTTGGTAGTATCTATATCCCTACTCGGTGTAACACTAGCGACGGGGATGTACGGAGGTGAAGCACTTGACGAAGACATGTATGGACACGGAGCTCCTACAGTTGAAGGAGCGGAAGATAGATCGGGTATGGAAAGGGAAATCAGAGAGGGTAGGAACGACTTAGACACCGAAATCAAGGACAGTTCCTGCTATACCGAATTATCAACCGATCTGTGGGCTTCGGATCCTGAAGGAGATAAGGTGGAAACCATATACGAAAACGATGGTACAGATAGTATAATAACTTATAACTTCAACGGATTCCATGCGGAAAAAACGATCATAGAGGAGGAACCGCACTACCGGCTCAGGATGGATGGGGAAGCGGTCTCTCTAGATAGGGGGTATCCTGAGCTGCCTATAGTGACGCGAAGTATAATCATCCCCGACGATAAACAGATGGAAGTCAGGGTCACATACAGCGAGCACACAACATATGAAAACGTGAACATAGTCCCATCCAAAGGTGACATGCTGAGATCAGAGCACCCAGACCCTTCAGACGTGCCCTATGAATTCGGGTCGATTTACGAGAAGGATGTTTGGCATCCACAAAACATAGTGAATTTGAGGGACCCTTACATAATACGTGATCTCAGAGGGCAGGTGGTGGAAGTACATCCTTTCCAGTACAATCCCGCACGTGATGAACTGCGGGTCTATGATGAGATAAGGGTACAGGTATCACCTGTGCGTACCGGTGGAGAGAATATACTCTCTAGAACTCGCCCATTGAGTACGGTACAGAGGGATTTTGCACAGATATATGAGAGACAGTTCATCAACTACGATCAATACTTGAACGGACTAACCCGCGAGCCTGAAGTGGAGGATGGGAACATGCTGATAATCAGTCCTCCTGATTTCTCTGAACATATGGACTCCTTCATGGACTGGAAGGAAAGCCGAGGCATACCAACGGAGATCGTGACGACTTGCGAAATAGGTTCCAACGTCTCTGATATCTCAGATCATATCGAGTATCATTATCACGAATACGGACTGACGTATCTGCTGTTGGTGGGAGATGAAAATTACATACCAACACCTAGGTACGGAGATCATGAATCGGACCCGTCCTATTCTTTCATCGTCGGTGATGATCTCTATCCAGATATATTCGTAGGGAGGTTCTCAGCTTCAAGACCAGAACATGTAAAAACCCAGGTAGAGCGTTCGATCTTTTACGAACAGAACCCCCATGAGATATCATTACCAAAAACAGTCGGTATCGCAAGCTACGAAGGTCCCGGGTACAAAGGTATGGTGGACTGGGTTTTCATGAACTATATCCGTGATAAGTTGTTAAATTACGATTATACACTCGTCAACCAGTTTTATGAGGGAGGTCATGGAGAAGTACCGGGTGATCCCACTCCCACCCAAATAACTGACGCGATCGAAGACGGTCGACATCTGATAAATTACTGTGGCCACGGACACGAAAGGGGTATAGTGACATCCGATTTTACCAACAGCGACGTACATGATCTGACAAATGTAGGTAAACTCCCGTTCATCATCGCAGCCGCTTGTATCACGGGTAGGTTCACCGAGGTGAGCCAATGTTTTGGTGAGGCTTGGATCAGGGCTACTCACAACGGACAGCCCACCGGCGGCATAGCCAGCTTCATGTCTTCCAGGTATCAATCATGGGTACCGCCTATGGCGGCTATGGATGAGATGATGAATATCATGACGGACCCTGATGAAAGCACCATCAAGACAACGGGTTCGGTAGCCTTCGGCGGATGTATAAGAATGAACGATATGTACGGGATAAACGGAAAGATAGAAACGACCGCTTGGCACTTGTTCGGAGATCCTTCGATAGATTTAAGATCTTTTTTTACTCCTGGTGATCTTCCTCACGAAGCCTCGGTAGATGATATCACCGCAGGACAGTATCCCACCATCGTCATCTCGGATGCAAACGAAGATGGCGTACCTCTTGAAGGTGAATATAGTGTGGAGATCCGGCTCGGCCACAAACGACAAAATGTAGATCTAACTTTCGAGGAGGGGCATGCCGAATATGTATGGGAAGACTTGGTTCTTACCCGAGCGGACGAATATTCAGTTTACGTTACCCTGGAAGAAGCTACAAGACTTGAAAGATTTACCGTGCAGCCTGGAGATGCGGATGACCTTAATATATCCCCACGTGCGGCAAGGATTTCAGCCGGTGGATCTAGGACGTTTACGGCCAAAGTAGATGACGAGCACGGTAACTTGATCGGAGATGTTTCTGAAGACATAGACTGGTCCATCGAAACCGGTGCAGGCGGTGAATGGGTGGGGAACGTATATACTTCTCGATATGCAGGCACGTGGACTATTACAGGTGAGTTCAAAGATGTAACAGATCAAGTGACCCTAGAAGTACGGCCTGGAGACGCGGAGATTTTAGAGATCTCGCCTCATGGGTCTACCATCACAGCCGGTGAGACGGAGAACTATACCGCCACCGCTTTCGATGGTTTCGGTAATCGATACGATGTGACCGGAGATACAGATTGGTCCGACGATATTGACTATTCTAAATGGGATGAAAACCGGATCGCTGCTGAAACCGCTGGTTCTTGGAACATAACAGGTACATATGAAGATGTAACCGGCTCTACAACATTGACTGTAGAACCGACCGATGTTACCACTGTACACCTTTCACCTTATGAAGTTGAGACGGCTGTAGCTGGAGATGAGTTAGGATTCAGCGCAGAAGCATATGATCGATATGAAAACCTGATCACCGACGATGCGACGGACTTTACTTGGAGGGGTACAGATGCTAACGGTACGTTTATGGAGATATACACCGGTGAATACGAAGTGAGTGTAGAATATATGGGGATCACTTCGCATGGATCCATTATCACGGTGGAGCCAGCCCCAGTTTCTACAGTGGTGATATCACCAGGAGAGGATCAGACCGTTGAGAGGGAGGAGGATCTCGCATTCAGCGCGGAAGCCTATGATGGGTACGGTAACTTGATCACAGATAACGCAGCAGATTTCACTTGGCAGGGTACCGATGCGAACGGCACATTTGTCGAGGAAACGGCCGGTGATCACGAGGTGATCGCTACTTATGAGGGTGTCAGTTCGGATACTGTCGTGGTCACGGTAGAGAGAGGTTTAATCCCGGGGATCATAGAAGATTTTGCCCTCTGGTGGATCCTCTTCGTCACCATCATCGTGATCCTTCTATCCGTGATCTTGATAAGGCGTAAGATGCAAAGATGATGTTACCATCAGAACATACTCGTTGACGATGTTTGGAACCCTGCTATGCTTATCGAGCCATGATATATTTGATCGCCATGGGATCAGGGTTCCGTAAAGGGTGTGGATACTCCGCCATGAAACATGACGGGTAGTTGTCCTGATTTTTTAGGATATTCCTCTACAACGAGTTCAACGCTTCACCCTATATCTTACTGTTATGTGGCCGGTGTCCATTATCTCACCTTCCACGAACTCGAGTTCGGTAGGCCATTCGTTCTCTTCGAGTTCTGGTGAGGCGAAGAGGATCGGCGTGTCGAATCCACCTATGATGACGGGATTGAATCGTATATGGACCTCGTCCAGCAATCCTTTCTTGAGCAGTGCGCCGGAGAGTCTGCCTCCGGAGCTGGTCAGGACCGCTTTCGCGTTCAGTTTGTCTCTCATCTTTTTTAGGGCGAGTTCCAGATCGACTCTGTTCTCTCCAGCCATAATATAAGGTATGCCGGATCTTCGTAGAAATGAAAGGTATTCCGGAGGTACTCCTTGGGATACCAGATGGAGCATGGGTTTATCTTCTTCACCGGTGTAGCCACCACGTACTCTTCCACGTCCATCCACCACCGCGAGCCATCCCGTTCTCCCGGGTCGATGCACCACCTCATCGGGGAGGAAGTCCTTGTACAGCTCCTCTTCGTCACCCTGATGTGGTTCCAACTCCCGAAGCTCTGCGGTCTCTTTGACTAGCATGTTGCTTCCTTCCATGAACACGTCTATGTCGTGCTTTTCCTGTAGGCCGGAGTAGAATGCTTCCCACTCTTCACGGGTACCGAGAACGTCATCCCGTTCATCTATATCCATAAGGGTCCTGTTCGGTCCCAGCGATATCCGACCGTCCATGGAGGCGGACACCCCCAAGATCACATAAGGTCTATCCGTCATTTTACACCATAGTATATGTCTTCAAGGAGGATAATAAATCTATCTATACCGATTTAAGCGTTGACCGATATGGATCTTTTTTACCCCTACAGAATTATATATACAACGAAGTTGTTCCATGGCTTATGGAGATAGGATTCCGTGATATCGAGCCCGAGGATGCACACCTGATCGCCAGGTGGAAAAACGATCCTTACATCAAAAAGATGGCTCTGGATCCAGCCGATGAGATAACCGTGGAAAAAGAGATGAAAGATATAGAGCGAGCTATGGATGAAGGCCTGTATTTGATGGTCCAACTGGACGGAGAAGATATAGGCTACGTGAGGGTGAATTGGGTGTATGGAAAGGGAAAGATCGCTTGGCTTAGGTTCGCACTAGGTGAGCGCAGAGGAGAAGGGTACGGGGTGGAGATGATACAGAAGATATCGGAGTACTTATTCGAGATGGGGTGCGTTAGGATCGAAGCGGAGGTTTATTCAGAGAACATCCCTTCACAAAAAGTGCTAGAAAAGAACGGGTTCGTTAAGGAAGGAACGAAACGGAAGGCTTACTTCGATGGTGATAAGTATGCCGACGTGTACGTGTATGGAAAGGTCGGATGAGCGGATAAATGAAAAATTGTATAGAACTCAAAAAAAAGGTGATACGATGAGGATAGCTACTTTCAACATATGGAATTCTGATCGAGGTATGCCATGGAGGGTGCAGCAGGTGATCGGTGAGATCAAAAAGGTGGACGCCGATGTGATCTGTTTACAGGAAGTAAAAGAAGACATCTATGAGAAGATCAAGAATGAGGTCAGTGGTTACGGATACGACTATTACCATACTCTCGATGATGAATACGATGGTTTGTTGATAATGAGTAAGTACCCGATATCGACTAAAAGATATACAAGATGTGCGATACTGACCACCATAAAATATGAAGATGACTCATATCTTGTGGCTAACTTACATCTACCCTCGGATGATATCATCCTCAAGGAGCGATATATAGTAGATATCTTGAAAGAGATCAATACTATGGCTACCGATCACGCCATCCTCACCGGTGATTTCAATTGCTTGGATAACTCCAGTGTTCATCATTACTTAACAGGGCAAAGATCCTTGTTGAACTCGGAAGCGAAGCCTTGTTGGTACGATCTGGCGGAAGTGTATGCGGATATCACTGGTACAGCATCGGAGAACACACTGGATCTGAGAAATAATCCCCGATGGGGAGGTAAAAATTATACCTACACCAGTTCCAGATTGGATCGGATCTACGTGAGGGATGCTTTTCCTAAAACCCCACCCCTTTTGAGAGCCTTTTCGCTCTTCGGGAAAGAGATCGACGAGCGATCCGGATATTGTGCCAGTGATCACTATGGGGTGGTCGCAGAGATAACGGTTAGTTAATATACCTATTGATGACTATCTGTATATAAGGTAGATATCATGAGCAGCAAGGAGTACTTCGGGAAGGTAGCTAAGGAATGGGACCAGATGAGGCGTGAATTTTTTTCAGAGGAGGTCAGGGAAAAAGCATACCAGATGGCCCAGGTAGAAAAAGGGGGGCTAGCTGCCGATATCGGTGCTGGAACGGGGTTCATCACCGAGGGACTTGTTGACAGAGGAGTCAGAGTGATAGCCGTGGATCAGTCAGAAGAGATGTTGGCGGAGATGCGGATTAAGTTCAAAGGGTGCAACGAAATAGATTATAGGTTGGGAGACGCGGAAAGTTTACCATTGGAGGACGGCGAAGTAGATTATGTTTTCGCGAACATGTTCCTGCACCATGTCGAGGAGCCGGAAAACGTGATAAAGGAGATGGTTAGGATATTGAAACCCGGTGGCAAACTCGTCATAACGGACCTTGACTTGCACGAACACGAATTTCTGAGAACCGAACAGAATGACAGGTGGATGGGTTTCGATAGAGAAGATGTAAAAACCTGGTTCCTGTCAGCCGGACTCAAAAACGTTCTCGTGGACTGTGTGGGTACCGAATGCTGCTCGGGATCAAGCTGCGGTTGCCAGGACGCTAAGATCAGTATCTTTGCAGCCGTGGGTGAGACCGGGTGAAGCTGAAATAGATCGACCAGATCCAAACATGCGTCATCCGATGGTAGATATTATCATAGGTCGAGTAAACTTTTCATAATGGTTCGGTTATCATAGGAACTATGAACATACTTGGTATCCTAGTGGGTAGAGCGGAAGATGATGATAGAACATCGAAGATATGCAGTATGTTCGATGGATGTCCGTACAAACTGGTAAATACTGTGCGAGATGGTGTGCTCTTCATTTTATTCAATCTACCGGAAGATCACAGGTGGTGGTTGGAAGGGATACGGGACGAACCCGGGAGGACCCTTGGATTGTGTGAGGCTGAAGTGTTCTTTTCTCATATGGATGTGGAACCTCTGGAAGTCGTCGAAAAGATGGAAACACCTCCCTGTGGAAGTGATTGTGAGAGATGCGTACATCTTCATGAGAGGTGTAAGGGGTGTCCGAGTGTTTATGGTCCATGAAGTAGTACTTTTCCGGATGATCGAGGGTAAATGGAACTAGAACAATATCCCTTTTTGATGCTATGTTGAAGATGATGGAAGTTTGTTCGTGAATAATCGAGTGCCATAGAGTGTACACACTTATCTCTTGGCAGGCGTGTCTAAAGATGCAAAGGGTGATCGGTTCCGAACGGCGTTTGCGGTTCGGATCACACGAACTCGTGGTACCCGCGTTCGTTGAACACAGCCATGACCATGAGTTCCCTGGGTATGGAGGTCCGGTGGTGGAGGGCTTCCCGGTACCAGAGCAGCTGATCGAGGTGTCGTTCCGGCTTCTTTAGGTTCGTTTTGCGCAGGACTATCGTCCTCCTTTCACTTCGAACAAGTTCTCGTGATATAGTCCATTATGTAGAGTCTGTTGAACCGGGTCTGTATCAGGTCTATGTGTCCGGTGAGGGGGGAAGGGAGTTGCTTCAGATCGGTTTCGTGTGGTTCCAGGAAGACCGGGAGCTCGGAGCACACCGTCTTCGAATCGTTGTGCAGGAAGAAACGCTCTACCGCCTGGTGAGAGGTCTCGGATCGGGTCTTGGTGAGGAGTGCCAGCTTGGTGAGCATAGGTGCGATGTTGTCTTTTTTTGATACGTTGGAAGTGGAGTCCGGTATGGGCGTGGAGGACGCTCTCGGACCCTTCAGGAAAAGTTCGTCCGGGAGGGAACGCTCAATCATGTGGAACTCGCTAAGCTCGCTCCTCTTGACCCTCGGGCTAAGCCCTGCGGGCCCAGCTTATGTAGCGCCTCAGCTGGGGGAAGTCCTTTGCCGAGAGGTGCATCTTGAGTCGATGATAGGTAAAGGGGTAAACCTGTAGGTGTCGGAACCGGTGGGTTGTGGTCAGATCGTCGGGGTCCAGGTCATACCTTTTTCTCAGTCTGATGAAGGAGAGTTCATCTTCGTAGCGCTGTATCCAAGAGTATATGGTGCGGGTGGGAGGTGAGCGGCGGAACCTTTTGCCGGTCATGTTTTTCACCTCCTTCACCGTATGCCCCTTGTTGTACTGCTCCACGGCATATAGGATCAACTTTTCCGAGTATTGGGTCTTGGGCCTGGATGTATCGCTGAAGTAGATACCGCAGTAGGTACAATGGTACTTTTGTACGCTGCCCTTGGATGTGTGCCTGATCCCGTATTTAACGGTGTTTGCACTCTCTCTGCATCCAGGGCATATCTTTTTTTTGCGGTCGTTCCGTCCTGTTCTCGGCATCCACTACAGCTCCTGCATATGTTCAGATATGGATCTTCACTTCTCGGTGAACGTGGGTGCGAACATATGAAACTTTATATCGATTGCGGTCGGTGGTTTTGGGAGGATGTTTTGTTCGGTAGCTTTGTATTATCTTGTTTTGAAACATGATCGCGGGTATGAGAGAAGCGGTCGGAACTTACGAGGTTCCTGCGAGTCCTCCGAACCCAGTTAGGGAAACTGCCGTTTTACCGTTGGCTGTTTGTCACAGATTCCCCATCATAAAGACGGATAGCCCGGTCACATCGACCCGGTTTGCATATATGCTCCAGGTCAGGCATTAGCTAAATTTAGTATCATATAGCATACATACGTTTCTCATTCGGACGGTATAGTTGCTTTAATCCCCCTGCCAACCCAAGGAGACTTTCCGCAACGCAAAAGTTAAAATTAGGAGATAACCTTGTTAAATTATATGAAGGATAAAGATGGTAAGCTCGCGGAGATTACAAACATCCTCAAGGAACATGAAAATGAATTGAGGAGAAGATATGGGATCGTGAAGATCGGAATCTTCGGTTCATATGTGCGGAGCGAGGCTGATGAGGGGAGCGACCTTGATATACTTGTTGAATTTTCGGAGGAGGCGGATGTGGGTTTGTTGAAATTTGTGGAGATCGAAAACCACCTCAGCGACCTTCTCGGGGTGAAGGTTGACCTTGTGGAGGAATCTGCACTTAAGCCTCGGATAGGGGAGAAGATACTGAAAGAAGTGGTGTATGCATGAGAGAAATCGTTGATTACATTGAGGATGTGATCGATGCTTCGGATAAGGGCATGAAATTTGTAGAGGGAATGGACTACGATGCTTTTTGTAAAGATGATAAAACCATATATGCCACTATAAGGTCCATAGAGATAATCGGTGAAGCAGTCAGTAATATTCCAGATGAAGTAAGAGAGAGATACCCGGAAATCCCCTGGAGAGAGATCGTAGGGATGAGAAACAAACTGATCCATGCTTACTTCGGTGCGGATACCAAAAGGGTTTGGAACACCGTCACAAAGGAGATCCCGCCTTTGAAATCAGCATTCGAGAAAATGCTGGATGATCTGTGAAAAAGGTGAAGGTGATAATGTCGTTGGGTAGCTCTCCTTTGTCAGCGTCCTTTCTTTTTCTCTTACATCTCCGAATATCTCATCTACAGGTATGCTGAGGTGGTACACGAGTACAGGTCTTTCCTTCCCCTATTTCTTTTCGGTCCCTCTTGTCACCCAACTTTTTTTCTAGTATGCGGTGTGGCGATGGACACCTCGGGCTGTTTAAGACTGGTAGCTGGCTGCTATGTCAGTCCGGATCGCTTTGTCCCTATAGGCAAAGTTAGTTCTGAAGGGGGCCCTTCCGTGTTCGCCTAAGACCATATTTGGTGATACTTGTTTCTTATCGACGATTGGGACATCTCATGATGGTTCAAATCAAACGGCGTTTGCGGGGTGTATATCAAACGGCGATTGCGAAGAAAAGGGGGTTTTCAAACGCAGATCGCGTGCAAATGACGTTTGACGGGAGGATTGTGCAGAGTGGTAGGTGCGAGTGGGGATTTTGGGTTGTTGGGTGGAAGTGGGACCAAACGGTGATTGCGTGCGATCGATGTTTGTTTTCAAACGGTGTTTGCGAGAGGGGTGGTTTGAGGTGGGTATGGTGAGGTGAGGGTGGTGGTGCAGGCGAAGGTGACAAACGAAGGGAAGGTTTAAATCATCATGTTCGTCTTTGTGCAGATGAGTAAAGTGATCTGTGTGTAAACCAGCCCGAAAGTCTCGGAAAAACACTTTGCAAACGACCCATAATTTTTATATATATCTCGATACGTTACTTACAGCAAACAGGTCCCTTTTAACAGCGGATTTGGAGGAAAATAATATGAAAATGTTGCTGTGTTGCATAACTCTCGCCTAAGTGACTCTATTCTCTAGTTTTTTGCTACGCCTCGCCATATTGCTTTATCGTTTTGTACGTCCAAAACTTCATTTTGACTTCTTGCATCATTCCGATTTCGGTTTTTCCATGTAATTGTTCTCCGAACATTCGTTTGATCGCTGAATATATACCTTCTGTAGCAGTCCAGCGTAGTCCATATTTTAGTTTGCTAGCCCATCCCTTGTACCCATGTTGATTTCGATATTTTACGTTGATATTTCGCCAGGATGAATCACTATCCTCTATAGCGTTTTTAGGTGGCTTGATGATTGGTCTTATACGTTTCTGTTCCAGATCTTTCCATAGGTCTATTTTGTCGAGTCCACCATCCCCACCAAACGCTTCTACATCAACGTCTGCATCAGTGAGTTTATCAAGCTGACGTTGTGCGCTGTCAGGTTCTGACGACTGGATAATATTGACTTCAAAACTTACTGGTTCTTTGGTTACTGGATCGCCAAGGATTACCACCTGTACCCAACGTCTGTTTTTCTTGCCGTATTTGGACCGTAAATATTCTCCTCCTTCGATCGCCTGGAAGCCAGTACCATCGGCAAACAACATGAGTTTCTCTCCACTAGGGGGAGCTATGTCTATATCTAACTTGTTGACACGTCGATTACAGGTCGTGTAATCATTGTAGGCCGGAAGTTGGGCCATACCGTATAGTTGTTTCGTGATCCCTTCGATCATTCGATAGGGTATATTATGTGTATGCCAGACAGCCTGCATCTTGATCAACGAATCAGGATATTTATACGGGGAGCCAACCTTGTTTCTGTTCATCTCTTCTAGCTCTTTATCCCATCCCTCGACCCAATCGAGATCCAATAGGTACTCTCCACGCTTAACCAACTGCTCATTGTATACTGACCAATCGCGATTATCAACGAATTTCTTACCCCAGCGTTTATTGAGCTTCTTCTCAAGATCCGTCATACTTGGGGTAATAACCAAAAAGTATATAAGGATATCCATGGATATCCTCTCTAATGAGAAAGATTGAGATAACAGAAAACAAATTGCACATTAAGGAAAACGTAGAAATCATCTACGAAGAAAACGTTACACCATTTGGCAACTCCGCTAAAATCGGTTCAAAAAAGGAATATATCGGAAAACGTGCATACGTAATAATCATCAAAGACTAATCAATTATGCAACACAGCATGAAAATGTGGAAAAAGCTGATGGTCTTCGGCGTGGCACTTCTACTTATCAGTGCCATAATGGCGGCGCAATACATAAGCGTGACGACCGATGCGACTCTGACTGTAGAAACCCAAGACGCAGCAGCCCAGATAGCAGCACACGACCCCTCGGTAGATGGTAATTCGGCTCACAATTATCTACTTGAGTACGATGGTACTGGTTTCACAGTAAACTTGGGTACATGGGGCGAGCAGAATACGTTCAAGTCGTCGATGGCTTTCTTGCTGGTAAATGCGGGAGACAGCGATGTACAGGTTACTGGTGCACAGGTTACAGGTTTGAACCAGGAAATCAATGTGTGGTTGCAAGATGGACAGATGACAAGGGACAACACTACCGGAACGAGTCAACAGATCTGGGCGAAAAGTAACGCTGACACCGCACAGATTCTAGATCCTGAAAACGAAGTACTACTAGTTTCTACCGACACACCATATACCGGTGGCTATTTGAGAATACAAGAAGATACTAACGTCATCGGCACAGCCAACTGGACAGACTCTGGTGATGGTAACAATTTATGGAGATATACTGAAATAGATTGGACACACGAACCACACGATGGTAATCCGGATGGTATCTTAAATGGATTTGGTACGACATCCAACGCCGCATGGGTATACATAGAAGTTGATCCTGACGGTACCGGTGCATTAACAGGTACACTAGAGATCTTCATCGAGGACGCCTAAAACACCATAGGTGACACAAATTGAAGCACGAAAACCCCTTAAAAAAAAAGGGCTGACCGCCCTTTTGGTCTTTTTCTTTTTTTTATCTAGCTTTACATTTATGTTCATGAGCGGAGAGTCCGCTGTCACCGAGATGGGGTATTGGGAAGGGTTTGACGAAGGTATCATACCCCTCGAGGAAGACGAATGGATGGGAAATATTTCTGTGCAAAAAAATGCAGATATAGATAATGCTAAGTTGAATTTTTCGCCTACCGAATCAAGCGACTTGATCGAAAACCTATCTTTGAAGGTGGGGGATAACGATGTTTGGGCATATCCATCGGAAGAGTACGGACCACTCGGATTTCTTGATTTCTTCGAAGACGGTGAGGATACGGTGGAATTCGACCTGGACGAAGGAGAAAATAATACAATTCATTTTTCTATACCAATTTCTAGAGTAGAAGATATCGGTTTAACGATAGAAAGAGAACATCCTGACGAGGAATATGCGGTGGGGATGACTATCGAAGAAACAAACATTTGGGAGAAAGTGTATCCCCCCGAGGATATTTACGAAAGTCCAAAACGTATCATTTCAGAAGAAGGTGGTTATGCCCACGATTTTGTTTCTATAGGTGAAGAACGTTACATAGCAGTGGGTTACAGCAACGGTGATTTTGTACTACACAGCTTCCCTAAAATAGAGATATTGGATTCTTTCAACCCAGGTGGTGAAGGATGGGTACAGCGGATTGAAATATTGGATGGGTATGATGAGGTTGTTAAAGGTATAGCTGTATATCGAGAGGGGGGTGTTTACAGTTTCACATATAATAACAGTGACAATAAAATCGATTTTGAAAAGGTCCTCGAAACACACAATAGAAACAACATGATCCGCTCTTTTGACGTCGTTGAAAATGGTTATAGTGATGTACTCTTGGTAAGCCATAATGAGTTATTGCTAAATCGGGCTGATGAAGATGGCCTCTCGGAATTTGAAACCATCACTGAGTTCGATACTAAACCAACCTACCTAGATGTAACTAATGATGGTCTGATCCTGGTTACCATCGAAGATGTCACGACCATTTTTGAATATGATGATGAAATCGTCAAGTTAGGCGAGGTTTCGCTCGCGGAGTACGCTGAAGAACCTAGGGAAGTACTTGGAGGTGACTTTACTACAGACGAGCACCTTGACCTAGCAGTGCGAACAGCAACTGAGATTATTATATTGGATGGGGATGAAGGATTTGAATATACAGTTCACCAAACCATAAGTCTAGATAAAGGTATACGAGACATCACTGCCGAAGACGTTACCATGAATGGTTACACCGATCTTGTATTTATCACTAGGTTTGATAGAAGAGGTTATGTTTATTTGAACGACGAAGGCGATTCGC
>Ga0207421_10005105_pt1 | contig 14852 bp, 12 predicted proteins | sample SodLakKL_010_SED_4_FD_187542 | JGI IMG/M metagenome (GOLD analysis project Ga0207421, IMG submission 187542) | Alkaline sediment microbial communities from Lake Tanatar, Kulunda Steppe, Russia - 8KL_010_SED (SPAdes) (version 2) | ecosystem: Environmental > Aquatic > Non-marine Saline and...
GCCGCCGTCAGCAGCCGCCGTCAGCAGCCGCCGTCGGCGCGACGGCGCTAGCGTGGCACCCATGGAACTCGTCCTCGTTCGTCACGCCCAACCCGAGTGGAACCGTGGCCGGGCAGCCCAGGTCGACCCGCGGCTGACCGAACTCGGTCAGGCCCAGGCCGAGCAGCTCGCGCGCTGCATGGCTGGAGAGCGCTTCGACGAGGTGCTGGTCTCCACCGCCCGCCGCGCCCGCCGCACCGCCGCACCGGTCATCGGGGCGGTCGACACCGACACGGTCACCGAGCGGGCGTGGATGCACGAGATCCACATGCCCGCCTCCTGGCAGGGCAGCCCCGCCGAGGAGGTCGGACGGGCGATGGCCACCGCCCGGGACCGGTCGCGCGAGGAATGGTGGGAGGGCATGCCCGGCGGCGAGAGCTTCCATGACTTCCACGCCCGGGTGACCCTCGGGCTCACCAACGAGTTGGCCGAGCACGGCGTGGTCCGGGACGAGGAGCTGCTGTGGGACGTGCCCGCACCGGCGGTCGAGCGACGACTGCTGCTGGTGGCCCACGCCGGCACGAACTCGGTGATCCTCGGCCACCTGCTGGGTCTGTCACCCGAGCCGTGGGAGTGGGAACGGTTCGCCTCGGCGCACGCATCGATCACCGTGCTGCGCACCGCACGGATCGCGAGCCGTCACATCTTCAGCCTGGACCGCTTCAGCGACGTCGCCCACCTCGACCGGGTCTCGGTCACCCGCTGACCCGGGCGCGGTCGGTGTCCACCTCGCCGGGCAGCGGGAACCAGCGCAGCGCCTCCACGTCCGATGGCAAGGCCAGCGGCGCTTCCCGGACCGGAAGGGTCCCCGCCCGCAGCAGCCGCTCACCCTCGGCGAGCACGTCCTCCAGTGCGTCGTCGGGGACCTGGTGGCGTCGCGCCGGCCAGGTGACGGCGCCACCGGTGTAGGACACGTCGTCCAGCGACATCGGCGGCGGCACCCGCCCATCGCGGTGGGTCCAGCACCCGGTGGCCGGATCGAAGCGGTAGGCGTCAACCAGCCGCCAGCCGTCCCTGGCCACCAACCGCACGGCATCGATCAGGAACTCGATGACCGCGTCGGTGAGGAACCAGGTGAAGTTGATGCGCACCCAGCCGGGCTTCAACCCGGCGCACCCGGCGTCGATGGCCCGCTCGTAGGCCTGCGACCGCTCCTCGTCGATGCCGAGGAGCTCGTGGCCGTAGGGCCCCGCACACGAGCAGCCACCCCGGGCCTGGATGCCGAACAGGTCGTTGAGCAGCGCCACGACCAGCTCGTGGTGGAGGTAGCGCGGCCCGTGCCGCACGACGAAGGAGACGATGGACAGCCGCTCGGCCTCGAGGTTGCCGAGGACCTCGAGGTTCGGCTCCTGCCGCCAGGCAGCGACGGCGCGCTGGATCGCGGCCTGCTCGTGGGCGAGGATCGTGTCCTCGCCGACCGCGCGCTTGAGCTGGAACACCAGGCCCGCACGGATCGCGCCGAGGATATCGGGGGTGCCGCCCTCCTCGCGCTCCTCGAGGACATCGAGGTAGCGGTGCTCGTGGGCGTTGACGTAGGCCACCGTGCCACCGCCGGGCACCGTGGGCACCCGGTTGGTGAACAGCTCGCGACGGGCGAGCAGCAGGCCGGGGGTGCCGGGGCCGCCGACCAGCTTGTGGGGCGACACGAACACCGCGTCCTTGTGGTCGAGGTGGGCCTCGCGGTCGTCACCGTCGGGACCGGGGCGGTGCGGGGCCATCGCCACGTCGATGTAGGGGGCAGCGGCGGCACAGTCCCAGAACGCCAGTGCGCCATGCCGGTGGAGGAGCACGGAGACCGCCCGGGTGTCGGTGAGGATGCCGGTGACGTTGGACGCGGCTGAGAAGGACCCGATCTTCACGGGCCGGTCGGTGTAGGCCTCCAGGGCGGCCTCGAGAGCGTCGAGATCGACATGGCCGTCGCCGTCCTCGGGGATGCGGACCACGTCCGCGATCGTCTCGCGCCAGGGCAGCTCGTTGGAGTGGTGCTCGTAGGGGCCGATGAAGACCACGGGCCGCTCGGCGGCGGGCACCTGCGCCGTCAGCCCGTACCGACGGTCGAGCTGCACCGGCAGGCGCAGCCCGAGCGCGCGGATCAGCTGGTCGATCGCGCCGGTGGAGCCGGTCCCGGTGAACAGCACCACGTGCTCCTCGCCGGCTCCGAAGGCCTCGGCGATGATGCGGCGGGCGTCCTCGCGGAAGCGGGTGGTCTGGCGACCCGTCCCCGAGGTCTGGGTGTGGGTGTTGGCGTACAGCGGGAGCACCACCTCACGCAGGTGGTCTTCCACGAAGGACAGCGCCCGTCCCGAGGCGGTGTAGTCGGCGTAGACGACCCGGCGGGGGCCGAAGGGGGTCATGACCGCCTCCGCCTCCCCGATGACCGAGCGGCGCACGTGGGCGACGAGCGCCTCACGATCGGCCGTCGTCGCCTGCATGGCGTCCATCCTTGCCACCTCCCCCGCGTGCCGGGCATGGTCCGGGCGCGGTGACACGACCGTACCGCCGCGTACGGCGCGCGCGACGCCAGCGACGACGACGTCCGGGCGGCCGGGAGGGTTGCGTTGCAGCTTGGGCCCCGGATGGAACACTGCACCCGCCCGTGGTCGGCGCAACGACCGCGGGAGTCGCGGACCGGGACGAAGGAGGCGGGGTGAGCAAACGGCGAGCGCAGGCAGCACCACCTGCCGCGGCGGACCCCCAGGGCTGGGGGCCCGAGGTCGGCAGCCGGGGCGATCGCCGTCGGGGTGCGCGACGACTGCTGCTGTTGGTGTTCGTGGCGGTCCTGCTCGCCGTGCTCGTGGTGCCCTTCCTCGCCTCGGCACGGCTGGCCCGGATGCCGGTCGAGGGGCTGGCCAGCGGCGGATCCCCCACCCACATCCTGTTGATGGGCTCCGACAGCCGCGAGGGCTTGAGCCCCGAGGAACAACGGGAGCTGTCCACCGGCAGCGCCGACGAGCTCACCGGCGAGCGCATCGACACCATCCTGCTGCTGACCGTGGATCGCGGCGAGGCCGCGATGCTGTCCTTCCCCCGCGACCTGTGGGTGGAACGGTGCGACGGCAGCGTGGGCCGCCTCAACGTCGCCAGCGCCATCGACGGGCCCGGCTGCCTGGTCGACACGATCCATGAGGCGTCCGGCATCCGGGCGCACCACGCGGTGAGGGTCACCTTCGGCGGCTTCCGCGACGTCGTCGATGCGGTCGGCGGCGTGGAGCTGTGCCTGGAGGATGCGATCGCCGACCGGGACGCCGGGATCGACCTTCCCGCCGGCTGCCAGGTGCTGGACGGGGCCGATGCGCTGGGCTACGTCCGGGTCCGCAAGATCGACGACGACTTCCAACGGATGCAGCGCCAGCAGCGGTTCGTCAGGGCCCTGGCCCGAGAGGTGACGCAACCGGCGGTGCTGTTCAACCCGGTCGCGATGTGGCGGTTGTCCGGTGACGCAGGTGACGCCATCGAGGTCGACCGGTCGATGGGTGTGATCGACCTGGCGCAGCTGGCATGGGCGGGCCGCTCGATGGCCGCGGGCACCGTGGTCTCCTACACGGCCCCGGTGGACCCCCGTACGACCTCCGGGGGTGCCGCCGTCCTCGATCTGCGCCAGCCCGAGGCGGAGCTGCTGTTCGCCCGATTCCGGGACGGCAGCGTGCTCCTGGAGGCCGTCGACGACGGCGAACCGGCGGAGGCTGCCGTCGCCCGTTCAGACGTGCTCGTGACGGTGGCCAACGGTGCTGGTATCGCCGGTCTGGCGGGCCGGACGGCCAACCAGCTCGCCGCGCTCGGCTACCCGATCGGCGAGGTCACCAACGCCCCACCGACCGTGACGACACTGGTCCGCTACCCACCTGGGGAGGCGGCCGCGGCGCGCCTGGTGGCCGGTGACATCCCCGGTCCCACCGCCCTCGAGGAAGCCCCTGACGTCGATCACGTGACCGTCGTCCTCTCACCGGAAGCCGCGACATGACCCGACCCCTGACCGTCCTGACCGTCTGCCTCGGCAACATCTGCCGCTCCCCGACCGCCGAGGCGGCCCTGCAGGAGGCGGCCGCCGAGGCCGGAATCGAGCTGGAGGTCCGCTCGGCCGGGACGGGCGGCTGGCACGTCGGCGAGCCACCCGATCAACGGATGCGGGCTGCTGCCGCGCGGGTGGGGCTGACCATCGACGGTGCGGCCGAGCGGGTCGACCCCGTCGCGCTCGACGACGCCGACCTGGTGCTGGCCATGGACCGCTCGAACCTGACCGACCTGGAGCGCCTGGCCGTCAGCGCTGGCATCGACACCCCCATCGTGCTGTTCCGCGAGTTCGACCCGGCCGCGACCAGCGAGGTCGAGGTCCCCGATCCCTACTACGGCGGCGCGGACGGTTTCGAGGAGGTCGTCGCGATCTGCCGGCGCACCGCGACCACCCTGGTCGGGCTGCTCGCCCACGGCGGGGTCGATGCGGCGTTGGCCGCCCGAGGTTCGGTGCAGGGGTGAGCCGCCCGACGCCGCCCCACCTGCCGGGACAGCTGGCTGAGGTACGCCGCTCGCGTCGCCTGTCGGGCGGGTCGATCGCCGCGGTGTGGTGGGCGGAGCTGGTCGATGGGCGCGAGGTGGTGGTCAAGGAAGGCGACACCCCCGCGGAGCTGGAGGCCGAGGGCCTGTCGGCGCTGGCAGCCGCCGGAGCGCCCGTGCCGGAGGTGCTCGCCGTCGACGGCGCCGTGTTGGTGCTCGAGTACCTGTCGGGGCCGCCCGGTGACCGCCGGGAGCTCGGCCGGGCGCTCGCCCGGCTGCACCGCACGACGGGGGCCCGGTTCGGATGGCACCGGGACAACGTGATCGGCCCGCTCCCCCAGGCCAACCCGCCAACCGACGACTGGCCGACCTTCCTCGGCGAGGCCCGGCTCCGCCCCTACCTCGACGACCTCCCCCGGGACCTGTCTGCACGGCTCGACTCCGCGCTCGAGCAGGGCCGCGTCGCCGAGGTGGCCGAGCACGACGTGGTCCCGAGCCTGGTGCACGGCGACCTGTGGTCGGGCAACGTGCTCGCCGACCGGTGGCTGCTGGACCCGGCGGTGCACCACGCCGACCGGGAGATCGACCTGGCGATGCTGGAGCTGTTCGGGTCGGTCGGGAGCGCGCTGCGGTCCGGGTACGAGGAGGAGTGGCCCCTGGACGCGGGGTGGCAGCAGCGGCTGCCGCTCCTGCAGCTGCCCCCGCTGCTGGTCCACGTCCGACTGTTCGGGGCGGGGTACCTCTCAGGGGTCGCCGCTCGCCTCGACGCGCTGGGCTGGTGACGCCGACGTCCCCGCGACACCCCGGCAGGTGGTGCTCGACACCGGGGTCCTTCGCCCCTGCCCCGGGGAGCGACGTTGCGCTTGGCTGGTGGGTGCGCGTCCGGACCGACGAGTGGATCGGAGTCGTCGTTGGGGAACCTGTCGGGGGTGGGTGGCCCTCGAACGGGGGGCCGGACCGCGAGCAGGTCGAGCACGGCACACACGACGGGCCCATCGGGCCCGTCGTCTCGTTGTGGCCGCAGGAGGATGGACACCGAGGATGGACACCATGGACAGCGCGAGCACCGACGGGAGCCGCACCGACCTCACGGGCCGCGGCGCGCGGCGTCACGAGGTCATGGCCGGGCCGGACAGCCACGTCGACGTGGTCACCGTGCCGCCCGGTGGGGAGATCGGCCGGGAGCTCCACCGAGGCGCGGACGAGACGATCGTCGTCGTCACCGGGACCGGTGAGGCGGACCTCGACGGGCAGCGGACACCGATCCGGGCCGGGAGCCTCCTCTTCATCCCTCACGGGACACCCCACAACATCTGCAACCGCGGGCACCGTCCCCTGCGGCTGTACGCGGTCCACGCCGCCAGCTCGTAGCGAGCAGGGCTACCTGCGGCGCGGCGTCCCCCGCAGGGCCCGGGCGGCGAGGGGGTCCTCCGGCCAGGCGTGCTTGGGGTAGCGGCCCCGCAGCTCGGCCCGGACCTGCGGGTACCCGCGCTCCCAGAACCCCGCCAGGTCATCGGTCACCTGCACGGGGCGCCCCGCCGGCGACAGCAGGTGCAGCAGCACGCTCACCCGACCGTCCACGACCTCAGGGGTCGTGGTGGCCCCGAACAGTTCCTGTACCCGCACGGCCAGGACCGGCCGGTCGCCCGAGGTGTACTCCAGCCGCCGCCGGCTCCCGGAGGCGACCTCGAGGTGGGTCGGGGCCAGCCGGTCGAGCTGCCGGATCCGCTGGGGGCCGAGACGCGCGGCCAGGACGGTCCCGAGCCGCACCCGGGACAGCTCCGCGCGGTTGCGGATCGGCAGCAGGAAGGGCCCGAGCAACCCTTCGGCATCCTCGAGCAGGGCGCGGTCGTCGAGCGGCGGCCAGTCCGGACCGAGGATGCGCCGGACCAGGCCCGCGCGAGCCTGGAGTTGACGGTCCTCATCACGGACGTCCAGCAGGCCGAGACCCTCCCGGCGCAGCCCGTCGAGGAGCGCGGCGAGCACCAGGTCGGCATCGGGCGCGTGCAGCCGCTCGCGCTCCAGCACCACGGCCCCGATCTGCTCGCGCCGCTCGGCGACCACGTCGCCGTCCCGCCACGCCACCTCGCGCTCCTCGGTGCGGTGCTCCCCCAGCACCGCACGCACCTCGCCGAGGTCGAGGGCGGCGGCCAGGTGGATCCTGGCGGTCCGGTGGCCGCGGTCCAGGTGGGCGACCGCCAGCCACGCCTCGCCCGCCAACGGGTCGGTGGCCGGCAGTTCGGCGCCCCGCCCGCTCGCCAGTAGGTAGCCGCCCCGGCGGTCGGGGCGCGCCGCCGCCAGCTGCTGGGGCCAGGCCGACAGCACCAGCGCGCCCGCGCCGAGCGCCGGTCCCGTCACCGCCACCTCGGCCACCAGGCTCGTGAGGCGGTCGCGCTCGCGACGCGCCCGGACCAGGGCCCCGCGCCGCACCCGGCTGCCCGTGGGCGCCGGGCCGCCCCGTAGCACCTGGAGCCGGCTGGCGAGGTCGGCGTCGGGCGCCTCGGGGACGGTGGTCAGGACGTCGCGGTCCGCCAACGCCGCGGCGAGCTCCGCACCGAGCTCGGCGACCCCGCTGGCCGCCGCCAGGACCAGCAGGTGCCCGAGCCGGGGGTGGAGCGGCAGGCGGGCCAGCGCCCGCCCGTGGGCGGTGGGCCGGCCGGCCGCGTCCAGGGCCCCGAGGTCGGTCAGCACCTGTCGCGCCGCGGTCCAGGCGGCCGGCGGCGGCTGATCGAGCAGGGCCAGCTCGGCTGTCTCGGCACCCCAGGTGGCCACCTCGAGGGCGGCGCCCGTGAGGTCGTCGGTGGCGATCGCCGGCCGCGGGGCGGCGTCGCGCCCGGCGTGCTCGCGTTCTGGCCACAACCGGAGGCACCGACCCGGAGCGGTCCGGCCTGCGCGCCCGGCCCGCTGCTCGGCCGAGGCCCGCGACGCCGGGACGGTCACCAGCCCGGACAGCCCCGTGGTCGGGTCGTAGCGGGGCTCGCGGGACAGCCCGGCGTCCACCACCGTGCGGACCCCTTCGATCGTGACGCTGGACTCGGCGAGGTCGGTGGACAGCACCACCTTGCGGGTACCGGGTACGGCCGGTGCGAGCGCGGCGTCCTGGTCGGCCGCCGGCAGGGCACCGTGCAGGGGCCGCACCACGAGGCGCGCCGGATCGGTCACCTCGACGAGGGACCGGGCGACGCGCCGGATCTCCCTGGCTCCGGGCAGGAACACCAGCACGTCGCCGTCGCCGTCGGCCAGGGCGTCGAGGATCGCCTCGACCACCGGCCCAGCGAAGCGATCCGAGCTCGGGCGCTCCCGGTGCTCGATCGCGACCGCATATCGGCGACCCTCGGCGGTGAGCACGGGGGCGCCACCGAGAAGCTCGGCGACCCGGTCGACCTCCAGGGTGGCCGAGGCCACCAGCAGCTCCAGGTCGTCGCGGAGCGCGGCCCGGGCCTCGAGCGCGAAGGCCAGGGCCAGGTCGGCCTCCAGGTTGCGCTCGTGGAACTCGTCGAACATGACCACGCCGACGCCGGGGAGGGACGGGTCCTGCTGGAGGCGGCGCAGCAGCACGCCCTCGGTGACCACCTCGATCCGGGTGGCCCGGGAGCGGCGGCGTTCGTCCCGGGTCGTCAACCCGACCCGGTGACCGAGCGGCTCGCCGAGGTGGGCCGCCATGCGCGCGGCAGCGGCACGGGCGGCCACCCGTCGTGGCTCGAGCACGACGATCCGGCCACCTCGGTCCGCCCGCTCCTCTCGCGCCAGCAGCGCGAGCGGCACGCGGGTGGTCTTCCCGGCACCGGGTGGGGCTGCCAGGACCGCGCGACCAGCTCCGGCCAGGGCCTCGAGGAGCGGCCCCAGGATCGCGTCGACCGGTAGGGCCGGACCGGGGAGGTCCGAGCGCACCGCGTCGGCCCCGGCGGGTGCCGGGTCAAAGGACGTGTGGGGTCCGACGGTGGTCATGGCCGCTCGACGCTACCCCCGCTCCCCCTCCAGGATGGCGGCCAAACGGCTGAGGGCGATCCGGCAGACCACGACGTAGGGGGCGGCGAGCACGGGCACCTCGAACACGATCCGACAGCCATCACCGACGGGCTCGACGCGGTGACCGGTCGCCGGGACACCGGCGACCCGCCAACCCCAGCGGTGGCCCTGCTCCCAGACGGTGATCGCGAAGGGCAGCCACAGCCCGCCGGGGGTCCGCACGTGCCCGGTCGCGCCCGGGCCGAGCTCCTCGCCGTCGACCCGGACCGCGGTCACCGAGGGGCCCCACCGCGGCCAGGTCGCGACGTCGGTGAGCACCGACCAGGCGACCTGCGGCGGGCAGCGGTAGCGGCGGGTGACGTCCATCGAGCACCTCCCCAGCTGATCCGATGCCGCGGGATCCCGCCGGCGGCCGAGGTTCGGAGCCGAGCCGACCGGCGGCGTACCCCCATCCTCGCGCGGGCCGACTACCGTGCAGGCGGTCGAGGAGGTGCCAGTGAGCGTCGTGATCCGGATCCTGATCAACGCGGCCGCGTTGTGGGTGGCCGTCGAACTGCTCGACGGGTTCAACTTCGACTACACCGGCAACGCCTGGGTCGGGTTCCTGATCATCGCGCTGATCCTCGGGGTGATCAACACGGTGGTCAAGCCGATCCTCCAGCTGCTGTCGCTCCCGGCGGTGATCCTGACCCTCGGGTTGTTCCTGCTCGTGGTCAACGCCATCGCCCTGGCGATCACGGTGTTCGTCTCCGACGCGCTGGGGCTCGCGCTGTCCAGCGACGGCTTCGGCTGGACCTTCCTCGCCGCCCTCATCGTCTCCCTGGTCTCCTGGGCCCTGGAGTCCTTCCTGGGCCAGCGGTGAGGCGAGGGGGAGCCCACAGGTGAGGACCGAGACCGACCCTGCGCTGACCGGCCGCACCGTCGAGGTGCTGCAGGCGATGATCCGCAACGCCTGCGTCAACGACGGCACCGCGGCCTCGGGCCAGGAGGTACGCAACGTCGCCGTGCTCGACGACGTGCTCGACGGGCTCGACGCCGTCCAGTACGAGCCGGTGCCGGGCCGCCGTAGCCTGCTGACCACCGTCGAGGGCACCGACCCGTCCGCGCCCACCGTGTTGCTCCTCGGCCACCTCGATGTCGTGCCGGTCAGCCGCGACGAGTGGCGGGAGGACCCCTTCGGCGGGGACCTGATCGACGGTGAGGTGTGGGGCCGCGGTGCGGTCGACATGCTGAACCTGACCTCGTCCATGGCGGTCGCGGTCCACCACCTGGCCACCCGGGCCCGTCGGCCACGGGCCACCGTGAAGTTCCTGGGCGTGGCCGACGAGGAGGCGGGCGGCTCGCTCGGGGCCGAGTGGATCGTGGAGCACGCCTGGCCCGACGTCGCCTGCGACTACGTGCTCACCGAGTCGGGCGGCATCCCCGTGGACGGCGCCCACGGCCGGGCGATCGTCTTCGCCACGGCGGAGAAGGGCATCGGCTGGCGGCGGCTCACCGTCAAGGGCACCCCCGGGCACGGGTCGATGCCCTACGGCGCGGACAACGCGCTGGTCACCGCCGCCGAGGTGATCCGACGGTTGACGGTCTACGAGCCCGCGCCGGCTCTGAGCGCCCACTGGCGGGCGTGGGTCGCCCACCTCGATGTACCGCCGGAGCTCAAGGCCGCCCTGGTCGATCCCGGCCGGATCCACGAGGCCTTCGCCGAGCTGCCCCCGAGGACGGCCCGCTACGCCCACGCCTGCACCCACACGACCTTCAGCCCCAACGTCGTCCACGGTGGCTCGAAGATGAACGTGATCCCCGACGCGGTCCACCTCGACCTCGACATCCGGACCCTGCCGGGGGTCGGTGGCGCCGAGGTGGACGCCATGCTGACCGAGGCGCTCGGAGACCTCGCGGCCAGCGTCACGATCGTGCCCGGCGAGGTGTCACGGGACGCCTCGGCCTCACCCGGCGACACCCCCCTGTTCGACCTGCTGCGCCGCCGTGCGCAGGCCGTGCACCCCGGCAGCGAGGTCCTGCCCTGGATGACGGTGGGTGGCACCGACGCCGCGTTCTTCCGGCGGCGTGGCATCCCGAGCTACGGGGCGGGGATGTACAGCGCCGCGGTGCCCCTGGAGACCTTCCAGAGCCGCTACCACGGCCACGACGAGCGCATCGACGTGGAGTCCCTGGCGCTGTCGACCCAGCTCTGGCTCGACCTGGTCGACGGGCTGTGACGGCCGGGCGAAGCCAGCGGGGAGGCCCCAAGGATGCCGCGGTGGTCGGGCTCGTCGCCGGCACCACGGTCACGATCGCGGCCGGCCCCCGCCGCCGGGTCCACCCGACCCCTCGAGCTCAGGCGTCCGCGGGCTCGACCCCGAGCTCGCCCATCAGCCCACGGACCCGCTGCTCGATGTCGTCGCGGATCGGGCGGACCGAGTCGACACCCTTGCCGGCCGGGTCCTCGAGCTCCCAGTCCAGGTAGCGCTTGCCCGGCAGCACGGGGCAGACGTCCCCGCAGCCCATGGAGACGATGACGTCGGCGACGCCGACGGTCTCGTCGGTCCACGGCTTGGGGTACTGGTCGGTGATGTCGATGCCCTTCTCGGCCATGGCTTCGACGGCGGAGGGGTTGATCGTCTCAGCTGGCGCGGAGCCGCCGGAGAAGACCTGGACCCGGTCGCCGGCAAGGTGGCGGAGCCAACCGGAGGCCATCTGGGAGCGGCCGGCGTTGTGGACGCACAGGAAGAGCACGGTGGGGGTGTCGGACACGAGCAGTCCTTCCATCTGGGCGATCGCGGTGAGGCGCTCCCGAGCGAACCGCTCGGCGAGCAGGGACACGAAGTCGACGTAGGAGGCCCCGGAGAGCCGGTCGAGGGAGTCGTCGAGGCAGCGCTGGACGGTCTCGAGGTTGAAGGTGCCGTCGAACTCGCGTTGGAGGCGGGTCGCGGCTTCCTTCAGCGCGTGACGCTGGGCGAGTGGCAGTTGCAGGGTGGCCATGGTGGTGCTCCTGTGGCTGCCGCCGGGCAGGTCCCGGCGGAGGTTCACGCGGCCGTGGTGACGCTGCCCGCCAGCAGGTCGATCCGGGCGGCGAGTTGCAGGTAGGCGGCCTCGAACTCCTCCGGCCCACCCTCGATCGGGTCCGGCACGCTCCAGTGCAGCGTCGGGACGGCGAAGGGCGGCCCGGCCTCCCGGGCCCGATCGCACACCGACACCACCAGGTCGGGTGCGGGCACGACCGCCTCGTAGCCCTGGGGGCGCGCAGCCGAGAGATCGATCCCATGGCGCTCGGCCGTGGCCACCGCCAGGGGGTGGACGGCGGGGGCCGGCTGCTGGCCCGCCGAGCCGGCCCGTCGTCCGGTGGCCCGCTCCCACAACGCCGCCGCGAGCTGGGACCGCGCCGCGTTGTGGGTACAGACGAACAGCACGTCGTCGGCCACGAGCCCCGGTGCGGGCCCGAGCTCGGTCACCGCCGACAGCCGGAGGCGGACGTAGCGCCGCCGCGCGTCCCCTTCGGAGGCGGTGCGCTCGATCAGCCCCACCTGCTCGAGGACACCGAGGTGGAACGCCACCAGGTTGGACCCGAGCCCGGTCAGCTCGGCGAGCTCACCCGGGGTCCGGTCCGACAGGCGTAGCGCATCCACCACCGCCAGCCGCCGCTCGTCGCCCAGGGCTCGGTAGAGGGCCGCACGGCGCGCCCGGCTCGACGCCCCAGCATCGCCCGGTCCCTCACGGCCCACGTCGCCTCCCGATATATCGACGTTCATTGCCTCAACGCTAATCGAGAAGATAGCCGACGTCAACGCGCCCCCGCCTCGAGGAGGCGTCGCCCGCTAGCGTCGGGGGGTCCATCGTCGCGCGAGGGATCGCCATGGAGTTCCTGGACGGGCAGCCGCCGAGCCACGACCTGACCTACGAGGACGTGTTCCTCGTGCCCGCACGGGCGGGTTCGACCTCCCGCCTGGACGCCGACCTGACCACCTCCGACGGCAGCGGGACGACGGTGCCGTTGGTCGCCGCCAACATGACCGCGGTCTCGGGGCGGCGGATGGCCGAGACGCTGGCGCGGCGCGGAGGCCTGGCGGTGATCCCCCAGGACATCCCGCTGGAGATCGTGGCGCCGGTGATCGCCGGGGTGAAGGCCTGCCACCCGGTGTTCGAGACTCCCATCACCCTCGCACCCGACGACACCGTCGGGGAGGCGCTGAACCTGATCCCCAAGCGCGCTCACGGTGCCGCGGTGGTGCTCGACGCCGACCGGCATCCGATCGGTGTGGTGACCCTGGTGGACCTCGAACGCCAGGACCGCTTCACCCAGGTGGGGCAGGTGATGTCCACCGACCCGGCGGTGATCAGCGACCGGGTCGACCCCCGGGCCGCCTTCGACGAACTCGCCGAGGTCCGCCATCGGCTCGCCCCCGTGGTGGACGACGAGGGTCGGCTGCGCGGGCTGCTCACCCGACCCGGCGCGCTGCGGTCCACCCTGTACAACCCGGCCCTCGATGCCTCCGGGCGGCTGCGGATCGCGGCGGCGATCGGGGTCCGGGGCGACAGCGCCGCCCGGGCGGCGGCGCTGCTGGAGGCCGGCGCCGACGTGCTCGTCCTCGACACCGCCCACGGCCACCAGGACCGCATGCTGGAGGCGCTGGAGGCGGTGCGCGGGCTCGAACCCTCGGTGCCGGTGGTCGCCGGCAACGTGGTGACCCGCGACGGGGTGGAGGACCTGGTGGCCGCCGGCGCCGACATCGTCAAGGTCGGGGTCGGCCCCGGCGCGATGTGCACCACCCGGATGGCCACCGGTGTCGGTCGCCCGCAGTTCTCCGCGGTGCTCGAGTGCGCCCGGACGGCCCGGGAGCTCGGCGCCCACGTGTGGGCCGACGGTGGGATCCGCCACCCCCGCGACGTCGCGCTGGCCCTGGCCGCCGGGGCCAGCAACGTCATGGTCGGCTCCTGGTTCGCCGGGACCTACGAGTCGCCGGGCGACCTGGAACGCGACGCCGACGGGCGCGCCTACAAGGTCTCCTTCGGGATGGCCTCGGCCCGTGCCGTCCAGGTCCGCACCGCCGGGGAGGACGCCTTCGAGCGGGCGCGCAAGGCGATGTTCGAGGAGGGCATCTCCTCGGGCCGGCAGTACCTGGACCCGTCTCGTCCGGGGGTGGAGGACCTGGTGGACGTGATCGTCGCCGGCGTGCGCAGCGCCTTCACCTACGCCGGCGCGCTGGACCTCGCGACCTTCACCGAGCGGGCCCGGGTCGGGGTCCAGACCCGGGCCGGCTACGCCGAGGGGATGCCGATCCTGCGCGGCTGGTGAGCCCGTCGGGCCACCTCCCGCTCAGGCGAAGATCCCCGCGAGCTCCTCGACCGCGGCCGCGTCGAGCTGCTCGAGCGCCGACAGGGCCTGGAGGTTCTCCCTGACCTGCTCGACCCGGGACGCGCCGGTGATCACCGTGGAGACGTGGGGGTTGGCGGCCGTCCAGGCGATGGCCAGCTGCGCCATGGTGACCCCGTAGTCCTGCTCCGCGACCTGCTTGAAGCGCCGCAACGCCTCGTTGTGCCGCCCGTCGGCCAGACGCTTACCCAGCCACTCGTAGCCCTCCAGCGCCGCCCGGCTGTCCTCGGGGATACCGTCGAGGTACTTGCCCGTCAGCAGCCCCGACGCCAGCGGTGACCAGATGGTCGTCCCGAGCCCGATGTCGGTGTACAGCCGGGCATACTCCTTCTCCACCCGATCCCGCCACAGCAGGTTGTACTGCGGCTGCTCGGTGATGGGCTTGTGCCACCCATGGCGGTCGGCGATGTCCCAGGCTCCCCGGATCTCCTCCGCGGTCCACTCCGAGGTCCCCCAGTACAGGGCCCGGCCCCGGTCGATCGCGTCCGACATCGCGCGGACCGTCTCCTCCAGCGGGGTCTCGGGGTCGGCGCGGTGGCAGTAGATGACGTCGAGGTGGTCGAGACCGAACCGGTCCAGGGAGGCGTCGACGGCCTCCAGCAGGTACTTGCGGTTCAAGGTGTTCTTGGTGTGCGGGGTGTCATGGATGCCCCAGAAGAACTTGCTCGTCACCACGTACTCATGGCGCTGCCACCCGAGCTGGCGGATGGCCTCGCCCATGATCCGCTCCGACTCCCCGCCGGCGTACACCTCGGCGTTGTCGAAGAAGTTCACCCCCGCCTCGAAGGCCGCGGCCATGCAGTCCTTGGCCCGGTCGACGTCGAGTTGGCTCTTGAAGGTGACCCAGGATCCGAAGCTCAGGACCGAGACCTTCAGGCCGGAGTCTCCCAGGCGGCGGTACGGCATCTCCACGATGTGCTCCTCGGGTGCGTCGGGTGCGTCGGGTGCGTCGGGTGCGTCGGGTGCGTCGGGTGCGTCGGGT
>Ga0207421_10005106_pt1 | contig 14851 bp, 26 predicted proteins | sample SodLakKL_010_SED_4_FD_187542 | JGI IMG/M metagenome (GOLD analysis project Ga0207421, IMG submission 187542) | Alkaline sediment microbial communities from Lake Tanatar, Kulunda Steppe, Russia - 8KL_010_SED (SPAdes) (version 2) | ecosystem: Environmental > Aquatic > Non-marine Saline and...
AGGGTGCCAATCTGGTTCACCTTAATGAGGATGGAGTTGGCTACATTGGTATCAATACCTTTTTGCAAACGATTCACATTGGTTACAAAGAGGTCATCACCGACAAGCTGAATCTTTGACCCCAGCTTTTCGGTCATCAGCTGCCACCCGTCCCAGTCGTCCTCATCCATGCCATCTTCTATGGAAACAATGGGGTACTTATTCACCCATTCTGCCCAATAATCGACCATTTCAGACGGAGTGAGCTTATCGCCGGTAGATTTGTGCAGGTGGTATACATTTTCTTCTTTGATGAAATATTCACTGGCTGCCGGGTCAAGGGTCAGGAAGATGTCTTCTCCGGGTTTGTAACCAGCTGTTTCCGTTGCCTGCAGGATGAGTTGCACGGCCTCTTCATTCGACTTAAGGTTCGGTGCAAACCCGCCTTCGTCACCCACATTGGTAGCGTAGCCTTTTTTCTTAAGGACAGCCTTGAGGTGATGGAAAATCTCAGCACCCATGCGGATGGCCTGGGTGAAGGATTCAGCGCCAACGGGCATGATCATGAATTCCTGGAAGTCAACGGAATTGTCAGCATGGGAGCCACCATTCAGGATGTTCATCATGGGCATGGGAAGGGTTTTGGCATTGACACCGCCCACATAGCGGAATAAAGGCTGACCGGTTTCCTGGGCAGCAGCATTGGCTACGGCCAGGGACACCCCCAGAATGGCGTTGGCACCGAGCTTCTCCTTATTTGGTGAACCGTCGATTTCGAGCATCACTTTGTCAATCAAGGCCTGATCTGTGACATGATGGCCCTTAAGTTCATTATTCAAGGTAGTATTGATATTGTTAACGGCTTTTGTCACTCCTTTTCCAAGATATATTTTTTTGTCGCCGTCGCGCATTTCCACGGCTTCATGCACACCGGTTGATGCGCCTGAGGGTACGGCAGCCCTTCCAAGAATGCCGCTGTCTGTGATCACTTCTGCTTCCACCGTGGGGTTTCCTCTTGAGTCGAGGATCTGTCTTGCGTGAATGTTGATGATTGTGCTCATAATGTATTTGTTTTTAGGTTTTTAGGTCATTTCATTGCATGCCGTAAAGATAAGCATAGCTGATCAAATAAAAAAGGATAAAGCGTTTGAAGGCACTTTATCCTTTTGTTTCTATCTTTCAGGTCAGACTACTTGCCTGCTTTATCTTCTTCTGTATCCCCGCTTTTTTCTTCATCCGAGGGCTTTTGTTGTTTCTTTTCAGTCTTGGGCGCATCCTTCTGTTCGGACACAGGCGCTTCCGCTTTCTTCTCTTCAGACTTCTTTTTGTCTTCAGCGGTTTTATCGTCCTTTTGTTCTTCCTCAGCTGTGGCTTCCGGCGCATCCTTTGCAGGCGCTTTTTCTCTTGGCGCTTCCGTTTCTGCAGGCTGCTCTTCAGGAGCTTCTTCGGCTTTTGCTTCAGTACCGGTAGTTTCTTTCGCCCTGTGAGCTTCTTCCGTCACCTTTGGCTTTGCTTGCGCTTCTGAGGCTTCAGCTGCCTCAGCCTCCGGCTGCTCAGTTTCAGTGTCAGGCGCAGCGGTATCCGTGGCCGATGCGACAGCTTCGGCTGCAGGTTGCTCTGCTTCAGTGCCTTTTTTCTTACCCCTGCGACGACCCCTACGTGTACGCTTCTGTTGTGTTTCTTCTTCCGTGGTGAGCATGGCCGTGTTGTAATCAACCAGCTCAATAAAGCACATCTCGGCGGCATCTCCCTGGCGGAAACCGGTCTTCAGGATGCGGGTATATCCACCCGGCCTGTCAGCTACCTTCTGTGCCACTTCACGAAACAGTTCACTCACGGCATGCTTGTTTTTCAGGTAGGAAAACACCATGCGACGCGAATGTGTATTGTCTGTCTTTGAACGGGTGATCAGGGGTTCCACATAGGTACGCAGTGCCTTGGCCTTCGCTACGGTGGTATTGATCCGTTTATTCAGGATCAATGCCGTAGCCATACTCGACATCGTCTCCTTCCGGTGGGCAGCTTTACGGCCCAGGCTATTGATTTTCTTTCTGTGTCTCATTGCAGTTATTCCTTATCCAATTTGTATTTCGAGAGGTTCATTCCAAAGCTGAGGTTTTTGGATTTGATCAGCTCTTCCAGCTCTGTAAGGGATTTTTTTCCAAAGTTCCTGAACTTCAGCAGGTCATGCTTGTTAAGCGCCACCAGGTCAGCCAGCGTCTCTACATCTGCCGCCTTAAGGCAATTCAATGCCCTGACAGACAAATCGAGGTCTACCAGTTTGGTCTTCAGCAGCTGGCGCATGTGCAGTGAGTTCTCGTCAAACTCTTCGCTGGAGGCTTTCTCTTCCGTATCTACCGTGATCTTCTCATTTGAAAAGAGCATGAAGTGAGTGATCAGGATGTGGGCAGCCTCTTTCAGGGCGTCCTTCGGACTAATCGACCCGTCTGTAAGAATCTCAATCACCAGCTTCTCATAGTCCGTCTTTTGCTCCACACGATAATCTTCCACATGGAAGGTCACGTTTTTGATGGGTGTAAAAATTGAGTCCATGGCAATCACGCCGATAACCGGGTTCAGGCCCTTGTTTTCCTCGGCGGGCACATAGCCGCGTCCGGTTTCCAGGGTGAGCTCCATGTCCAGCTTCACATCCTTTTCCATGTGGCAGATGACCAGTTCAGGGTTAAGCACCTCAAAATCATTCAGCACCTCACCCAGATCACCAGCGGTGAGCTGCTCCTTGCCGTTCACCTGGAGGGTAAACTTCTCCGATTCGGTATCTTCAGATTTTTTGCTGAATCGCACCTGTTTGAGGTTGAGGATGACTTCCGTCACATCTTCCACCACGCCCTTGATGGTGGAAAACTCGTGTTCAACACCGTCAATTTTCACTGAAGTAATGGCAAAACCTTCGAGAGAAGAGAGCAGTATTCGCCTGAGTGCGTTGCCAATGGTGATACCATAGCCTGGCTCAAGCGGTCTGAACTCAAATTTACCCAGCCGTTGGTCAGACTCTAGCATGATCACCTTATCCGGTTTTTGGAATGCTAATATTGCCATTGTGATATCGTTTTTTGGTTCAATAAAGATGGAAGGGATTACTTAGAGTACAATTCCACGATTAACTGCTCCTGGATGTTCTCAGGAATCAGATCTCTTTCGGGGAAGTTCAGGAATTTGCCCTTCTTCATGTCCTGATCCCATTCAAGCCAGGAGTAGGTGGTGGAACGTGAAGCAAGTGAATCTACAATAGCCTCAAGGCTTTTTGACTTTTCACGGACACCAATGATATCACCCGGTTTAATGGAGTAAGATGGGATGTTAACCACCTTGTCGTTGACGGTAATATGCCTGTGACCCACGAGTTGACGGGCAGCCCTGCGTGTTGGTGCGATACCCAGTCGGTAAACCACGTTATCCAACCTTGACTCCAGGAGTTGAAGAAGGATCTCACCGGTAATCCCTTTGTGCCTGACAGCCTTCTTGAAGGTGTTCAAAAACTGTCTTTCAAGCAACCCGTAAGTATATTTGGCCTTTTGCTTCTCCAGCAGTTGCACCCCATATTCGGACTTCTTTCTTCTTTTCTTCATCTGGCCATGCTGACCAGGCGGGTAGTTTTTCTTTTCAAAAGCTCTGTCTGCACCAAAAATGGGATCTCCGAATTTGCGTGCGATTTTTGTCGTCGGACCTGTATAACGTGCCATATCTTTATATTGATTCTATGTTGTTTGACAAACAAATGGGGATGATTACACCCTTCTTCTCTTGGGAGGACGGCATCCATTGTGTGGCAATGGGGTCACATCCATGATTTCAGTTACCTCAAGGCCTGCCGAGTGGAGGGTGCGGATTGCGGATTCGCGTCCGGAGCCAGGGCCCTTTACAAAAACCTTGATCTTCCTCATACCAGCATCATAGGCGATCTTGGCTGCATCACCTGCCGCCATTTGCCCGGCATAGGGGGTATTCTTCTTAGAACCCTTGAATCCCATCTTGCCTGCGGATGACCAGGATATAACCTGCCCCTGCTGGTTGGTAAGGGTAATGATGATGTTATTGAAGGATGCAAAAATGTGCGCCTGTCCCTGAGGCTCAACCTTTGCACTTCTTCTCCTGGCACCACGTGTGCCTTTACTTGTTTTTGCCATAATTCCTGTTCGTTTATTCTTCTGATCATGCGATGCTGCAAAGCATCCTCATCATATATATTACTAAGCCCTATTTGGTAGCTTTTTTCTTGTTAGCCACAGTCTTCTTCCTTCCTTTGCGCGTGCGGGCATTGTTTTTGGTCTTCTGTCCACGCAAAGGCAAGCCAATACGATGACGGATCCCACGATAGCAGCCAATGTCCATCAGGCGTTTGATGTTCATCTGCGTTTCCGAACGCAAGGCACCTTCCACCTTAAAATGATCGTTGATGGTATTACGCACCTTGGTAAGCTGCTGGTCATCCCAATCTTCCACTTTCAGGTTGGGATCCACCTCAGCCAGTTCTAAAATTTTGCGGGCATTGCTCTGTCCAATGCCGTAAATGTAGGTGAGGCTAACAAAGCCCCTTTTGTTCCTTGGAATGTCAACTCCAGCTATACGTGCCATATTGTGTCCTTTGTGTTGTGTTAATGTTTATCCCTGACGTTGCTTAAACTTGGGGTTCTTCTTGTTGATCACATATACCTTCCCCTTGCGACGCACTACCTTGCAATCGGAACTTCTCTTCTTGACCGACACTTGTACTTTCATTTGTCCGTGTTTTTTTGTGGTGTAAATTACTTATATCTGAAAGTGATGCGCCCCTTGGTCAAATCATAGGGCGACATTTCTACTTTTACTTTGTCTCCGGGCAGAATTTTGATGTAATGCATCCGCATCTTCCCGGAAATATGGGCGGTGATCACGTGGCCGTTTTCCAGCTCTACGCGAAACATGGCATTACCTAAGGATTCAATAACCGTGCCGTCTTGTTGTATAGAAGGTTGTTTGGCCATAATGTCTATCGTATGATGATGGTGTTGTTTGGGTTCATTTGCAAAGCTTCTTCGATAAACGCGAAAGATGACAGCGGTTCAGCCTTTCCCTGGATGACCGCGACAGTATGCTCATAATGCCCGGAGGGCTGCCTGTCAGCGGTACGGATGGTCCAACCATCCTTTTCCTGCACAACAAAACGCTTACCCATGTTGATCATTGGCTCAATGGCAACCACCAAACCTTCCTTTATCTTTTCCCCCCTGCCCTTCCTGCCATGGTTGGGCAGCTCCGGAGGCTCGTGAAGTCTTTTGCCCACACCGTGACCCACGAGTTCACGCACTACGGAGTATCCGGCATCCTCTGCAACTTTCTGGATAGACCAGGAGACATCTCCAAGCGTGTTTCCTGCCCGCATGGTCTCGATGCCGGTCATCAGGCAGCGATAGGTGGTCTCCAACAGATGTTTTTTCTCCTGGCTGATCTGCCCCACAGCATAAGTATAGGCAGAATCTCCGTAAAACCCGTTTTTAAGTACGCCACAATCAATGGACACAATGTCTCCCTCCTTCAGTATCTTTCCACCTGGAAAACCATGCACCACTACCTCATTGGGTGAAATACACAGGGTGTAAGGAAAACCATGATATCCTTTGAAAGCAGGTTCTGCAGCGTGATCCCTGATGAAGGTCTCCGCAATGTGATCCAGCTCGAGGGTGCTGATGCCTGGTCTTATATGCCTGGCAAGCTCTCCATGGGTTCTTGCAACAAGTAAAGAACTTTCGCGTATATGGTCAATCTCCTCTTTCGTCTTGTAATGAATCATCCACTCAATGCTTTATCCTGTCATGCCGATGGGTGATGAGCGGCCTTTGATTCGACCTGATTTGGTCAGGCCATCATAATGGCGCATCAGGAGGTGACTCTCTATCTGCTGCAGGGTATCAAGCACCACACCGACCATGATCAACAGGGATGTCCCTCCGAAAAACTGCGCAAACTGTGCTGTGACGCCCATGAGTGACACCAGTGCCGGCATGATGGCCACAAAGGCCAGGAACAATGACCCGGGCAAGGTGATCCTCGACATCACGTTATCGATAAACTCCGCGGTTCGCTTACCCGGTTTCACCCCGGGGATAAAGCCCCCGTTTTTCTTCATGTCTTCCGCCATCTGATTTGGGTTCACGGTGATGGCTGTATAGAAATAGGTAAACAGGATAATCAGCACAGCAAAGGTAAAGTTGTACCAGAAGCCGGTAAAGTCAGACATCGCAGCGGCAAAGCCTCCCAGGGCCTCAGAGAATCCTGCCAGCGTGATCGGGATGAACATGATGGCCTGGGCAAAGATGATAGGCATCACACCGGCAGCATTTACCTTAAGAGGTATATACTGCCTGACACCACCGTATTGCTTGTTTCCAACAACGCGCTTGGCAAACTGCACGGGTATTCGTCGCTGGCCCTGCACCAACAGGATCACCAGGACAACCACCGACATCAAAATGATCAGTTCGGCAAGGAATATCACCAAGCCTCCTCCTGCGGCTTCCATACGTGCTACAAATTCAAATCCAAGCGCATTGGGAAGCTGCGCGATGATTCCGATCATAATAATCAGCGAGATCCCGTTGCCGATACCTCTTTCGGTGATCCTTTCACCCAGCCACATCACAAACATCGTACCGGATATCAGGATGATCACCGAGGATATGTAGAAATAGAGTGTCGGCCCTTCAGGTGTAAACGGCGCCACGGCTGCAGGTCCCACTTGACTCACAAGGTTTGCAAGGTATGCAGGTGCCTGTGCGGCGGTGATGAATACGGTCAGGTACCGGGTGATCTGGTTGATCTTTTTCCTGCCACTCTCGCCTTCTTTCTGGAGGCGCTGGAAGTAGGGAACCGCGACACTAAGCAGCTGAATGACAATGGATGCACTGATATACGGCATAATCCCGAGGGCAAAGATGGAGGCATTGGCAAATGCTCCTCCCGAGAACATGTTCAGGAGGCCGAGCAGACCTTCCTGGGTCTGTTGCTGCAATTGCGTAAGCTGCGCCGGATCAATGCCAGGCAGCACCACATAAGAGCCCAGACGGTATATCAAGATGATACCCAATGTGTTTATAATCCGGATCCGAAGATCCTCGATATTATAAATGTTGATTAATGTCTGTATAAATCGTTTCATCCCTGAGGTTTATATCCGGTTAACAGTTCCTCCCTTTGCTTCGATTGCCTGGGCAGCGGCAGCTGAAAAGGCATGGGCACTGACATTGAGTTTGGCTTTCAGTTCGCCCTTGCCAAGGATTTTCACCTTTTCATTTTTCGACACCATGCCATGCGCGATCAGGGTGGAGAAGTCAATAGACTCCAGCCCTTTGCTTTCGGCAAGCTTCTGCAAGGTACTAAGGTTTATTGGCTGATACGCCACCCGGTTGCGGTTAATAAAACCATACTTGGGTAATCGGCGTGCCAGGGGCATCTGTCCACCCTCAAAGCCACTTTTGCGGCTGTAGCCTGAACGTGACTTCTGTCCCTTGTGTCCACGGGTGGCCGTATCGCCTGTGCCTGCGCCTTCGCCGCGGGCGATACGCTTTTTGCGTCTTACAGCTCCCTTTGCCGGTTTAATCTTGCTGAGATCCATTATGTATTACAAATTTATAGATATTTTACAAAACAAAAACTACTCGGTGACCTCCTCTACAGTAAGCAGATGTTTGACCTTATTGATCATCCCTTCTACCTGGGGCGTACCGTTTACAGTAACCGAACGGTTCATCCGGGTCAGGCCCAGCGCATCGAGGGTCCGCTTTTGTCTGGCAGGTCTTCCTATCCTGCTTCTCTTCTGTGTGATCTTATATCGCTTCATCTGTGTATGATTTGTCAAAATGTCAAAATGTCGAAATATCAATGCACCCTTTTCTTGACCTATTTAACCTGAATGTAATTGGGCACCGGTCTGTGGTTCCTGGTTTGATTCCACGGGAGGTACAGTCAGGCAATTTTAGCCGTTAAATACCTTTTCCAGGCTGACACCACGCTGCTGCGCGACGGCCATCGGGTCTCTGAGCTTGATCAGGGCATCAATGGTTGCCTTGACCACACTATGGGGGTTTGGTGAACCCTTGGACTTAGCCAGTACGTCTGTTACGCCAACGCTCTCCAGCACGGCACGCATGGCACCACCTGCAATTACACCGGTACCATGAGCGGCAGGTTTGATCAGTACGCGGGCCCCACTGTATTTACCCTCCTGGGCATGTGGGATCGTACCTTTGTAAATCGGCACCTGTATCAGATGCTTCTTGGCATCATCCACGCCCTTACTAATGGCAGTGGTTACCTCTTTGGCCTTTCCAAGTCCGTATCCAACCACACCATCTTCATTGCCGACGACCACGATGGCAGAAAAACTGAACGTTCTGCCGCCCTTGGTTACCTTGGTCACGCGCTGAATACTTACCAGCCGGTCCTTAAATTCGATTTCGCTCGACTTAACCTTTTTGATGTTTACGTTTGCCATAGTTTAAAATTTTAAGCCTCCCTCCCGGGCTCCTTCAGCCAATGATTTAACTCTCCCGTGGTAACGGTATCCGTTGCGGTCAAAAACGATGGTTTCTATTCCTGCTTCCTTGGCGCGCTCCGCAACCACCTTGCCCACCTCTTTTGCCGTCTCCGACTTGGTCATCTTCTTGTCGCCAATTTCTTTCACGTGCGAAGAGGCAGCCAGCAAGGTCTTCCCTTCCTGGTCATCGATGATCTGGGCATATATGGCTTTATTGCTTCTGAATACAGAGAGCCTGGGCTTTTCGGCCGTACCACGCACACGTTTCCTTACGCGGTATCTTACCCTTGTCCGTTTGTCGAGTTTCTTTTTTGTTGCCATCCTGAGTATGAGGATTTGAATGTTGATAACTGATTACTTCGCTGCAGCGGCTTTACCTGCCTTCCTTCTGAGAACCTCACCTTTAAAGAGCACACCTTTGCCTTTGTAAGGTTCTGGCTTACGCAGTGACCTGATCTTTGCAGCGACCTGCCCAACCAACTGTTTGTCGTGAGATTCAAGGATAATGGTTGGATTCTTACCTCTTTCGGTAATGGTCTCCACCTTGACTTCTTTTGGAATTTCAAAGAAGATGCTGTGGGAGAATCCCAGCGCCAACTCAAGCACCTGACCGTTGTGAGAAGCTTTGTAACCTACGCCCACAAGTTCCTGGATGATCTTATAACCTTCCGAAACACCCACCACCATGTTGTTGATCAATGCACGGTAAAGGCCATGCATGGACTTGCTGCTTTTCTGGTCGTTTTCCCTTTCGAGCTTCACCTGGTCCTCTTCTACAGTGACCTTGATTACCGGATTTACGGCCTGCTGCAACTCCCCTTTGGGACCTTTTACGGTAACGACATTGTCGTCGGATACCGCCACGGTAACACCGCCGGGAATGCTTACTGGATTATTTCCTATTCGTGACATTTCTGTGCGATTTTTAGCTTACGTAACAAATTACTTCGCCACCCACGTTCATTTTACGGGCTTCCTTATCTGTCATCAGGCCTTTAGAGGTGGAGATCACTGCAATACCCAGGCCATTCAGCACGCGCGGCAATTCCTTGCTGTTGGCATACCGACGCAGACCAGGGCGGCTTGCCCGCTGAATATCATTGATGGCAGGCAGCTTGCTTACCGGATGATATTTCAGTGCGATCTTAATCGTGCCAGGTGCTTTGTCATCTTCAAATTTGTAATTGAGGATATAGCCCTTGTCAAAAAGGATCTTGGTAATCTCCTTCTTGAGATTAGATGCAGGAACCTCTACAACCCTGTGGTTGGCCTTGATGGCGTTCCTTATTCTTGTCAGATAATCTGCAATTGGATCGGTTATCATGTGTTTCAGCGTAAAATGTTATTGAAAATTACCAGCTTGCCTTTTTGATGCCGGGGATCAACCCCTTGTTTGCCATCTCCCGGAAGTTAATACGGGAAATACCGAATTGACGCATATATCCCTTGGGACGTCCTGTAAGCTGGCACCTGTTGTGCAGGCGCACAGGTGATGCGTTCCGGGGCAGCTTCTGCAAGCCTTCCCAATCTCCATTGGCTTTCAGTTCAGCGCGCTTCGCAGCATATTTCTCAACAAGTTTGGCTCTTTTAAGCTCTCTGGCTTTCATGGATTCTTTTGCCATGATCTGTCTATTTATTCTGGTTCTTAAATGGTACTCCAAATTCACGCAACAGGGCGAATGCTTCCTTATCAGTGTTGGCCGTAGTGACAAAGTTGATGTCCATCCCATTGATCTTATTCACCTTGTCAATGACAATCTCAGGGAAGATGATCTGTTCCGGCACGCCCAGGTTGTAGTTTCCTCTTCCATCAAAGCCTTTTTCACTGACCCCCTTAAAGTCGCGGATGCGAGGAAGGGATACGGCAACGAGTCTGTCAAGGAATTCGTACATCCTGTTACCACGAAGCGTAACGCGCACACCGATGGGCATACCCCTTCTCAACTTAAAGTTGGAAATGTCCTTTTTCGATTTGGTGGGTACGGCCTGCTGACCGGTGATAAGACTCATTTCGGCTACAGCCGTGTCAATAACCTTCTTGTCGGTGATGCCTTCACCCACGCCCTGGTTAAGGCTGATCTTTTTCAGCCGGGGGACCTGCATGGTGTTTGTATAGCCAAACTCCTTCATCAAAGCAGGCACAATGTCTTTCTGATATTTCTCTTTCAGTCTGGGTGTGTAACTCATTGCTATATTTCCTCCCCTGTCTTTTTGGAATATCTAACCAGCCGGTTATCCTCGTTTAACTTTCTGCCAACGCGGGTGGCATTGCCTTTCCCGTCTACGACCATAAGGTTTGATAAATGGATGCTGGCTTCTTTTTTTACGATTCCGCCCTGCGGATTGGCAGCGTTTGGCTTGGTGTGCTTCGACACCATGTTCACGCCTTCCACAAAGGCTCTGCGTTTCTTGACGTCGACACTCAAAACTTTGCCTGTGGCACCTCTTTCATTGCCGGCAATCACTTTGACGTTGTCTCCTTTCTTTATATGGAACTTAGTTTGCATGGTTGTTTTTCAATTAAAGCACTTCAGGTGCCAATGAAACGATTCTCATGAACTGTTTTTCTCTCAATTCGCGCGCTACGGGACCAAAAATACGCGTGCCGCGCATTTCGTCGGTGCCTGTAAGCAATACCACGGCATTGTCATCAAATTTGATGTAGCTGCCGTCCTGCCTTCTTACGTGCTTTTTTGTGCGGACAACCACTGCCTTTGACACGGTACCCTTTTTAATGTTACCGGATGGCAGGGCATGCTTCACTGTCACAATGATTTTATCGCCAATGCCGGCATATCTGCGGCGGGTGCCACCCAGGACCCTGATGCAAAGCACTTCTTTCGCTCCACTGTTGTCCGCTACTGAAAGTTTAGACTCTTGCTGTATCATAATTACTTAGCTCTTTCAAGGATTTCAACTAATCTCCAACATTTATTCCTGCTCAAAGGCCTGGTTTCCATGATGCGTACAGTATCACCGATATTGCAGTCGTTTTTCTCATCATGGGCCATAAAACGTGATGTCCGCTTTACAAATTTCTTGTATTTGGGATGTCTTACCCGACGCAGAACCTCTACAACAATGGACTTATCCATCTTATTGCTGACAACAAGACCGGTTCTTTCTTTTCTGGGGTTTCTGGTTTCCATTTCTCAGCTAATTATTTGGTTTCTTCTATTTCCCTTTTGCGGAGTTCTGTTATGATACGGGCAACGGTTTTGCGATAGTCCTTGATCTTCATGGGGTTCTCAAGGGGAGAAACCGCATGGTTCATCTTCAGCTTACGCAACTGCTTCCGCTCTTCTTCAAGGCGCTCATGGAGCTCGCCGGTCGACATTTCACGAATTACATTCTGCTTCATCTTCGCATGAATTTTTTGTTTTCACAGCTTTTCACACCTGGTTGATTGTGGGGTGATACAAGGGAGTTAAAGCGTTGTCAGGCGTTCGGCTGTGCCGGGTAATCTTCCCCTGCAAAAAGGCTGCAAAGTTACAACTTTTTTCCAATAATTGGTAATTAAAATTAGTAAACATAGTCCCTTCTTACCACAAACTTCGTGGCAATTGGTAACTTCTGCGATCCCAAGCGCATAGCTTCACGTGCTGTTTCCAACGGCACGCCGTCGGCTTCAAAAAGAATACGGCCGGGACAAACCCGGGCAACAAACAGCTCAGGTGCACCCTTTCCTTTACCCATACGCACCTCCAATGGCTTTTTCGTAACAGGCTTGTCAGGAAAGATACGGATCCACAGTTGACCTTCACGTTTCATTCTACGAGTGATCGCCTGGCGCGCGGCCTCTATCTGACGTCCCGTTACCCACTTGGTATCAAGTGCCTTGATGCCAAAAGAACCAAAGGCCAACTCAGCTCCGCGCTTCGTATTGCCTTTCATGCGGCCCTTCTGCATCTTTCTGTATTTGGTTTTCTTAGGCTGTAACATGATTCAACGCTTTATATATTGAGTAAAAACTATTCAGGCAGTCGTTGTTACTGCTTTTTTCTTCTTCCGCCACCAAAACGGCCGCCACCCTGGCGCCCGCCCTTGGCAGGTTCTTCAACAAATGGTGTCAGCTCAGGCTTCCCAAATATCTCTCCTTTGCAAATCCATACCTTCACACCAATCCGGCCATAGGTCGTGTGTGCTTCCACACAGGCATAGTCAATATCCGCTCGCAGCGTATGCAATGGGATGCGGCCTTCCTTATAAGTTTCATTCCGTGCCATCTCGGCGCCACCCAGACGACCACCAACTGCTACCTTAATGCCTTCTGCACCCAGGCGCATGGTGGAAGAGATCGCTGTTTTCACCGCACGACGGAAAGAGATCCTGCCCTCAATCTGCTTGGCGACATTCTGGGCTACAAGGAAAGCGTCCAGCTCAGGACGCTTGATCTCGCTGATGTTGATCTGGATCTCCTTTTTAGTCAATTTTTTGAGCTCTTCCTTCAGCTTGTCAACCTCTTGTCCGCCTTTGCCGATAATGATACCGGGACGGGCCGTATTGATATTGACAGTTACCAGCTTCAGTGTCCGCTCGATGAAAATCTTGGATACGCCGGCCTTTGCAAGACGTACGTACAAATACTTCCGGATCTTGTCGTCTTCAACAAGCTTGGAAGCATATCGTTTGCCACCGTACCAGTTGGAGTCCCATCCTTTAATAATACCTAACCTGAGGCCGATTGGATTTGATTTTTGTCCCATCTGAGCAATGATTTATTCGTTTGTATTTTTACTATCCACATAGAGGGTCACATGGTTGGAGCGTTTCCTGATCCTGTGAGCTCTTCCCTGGGGTGCCGGGCGCAGGCGTTTCAACATGCGCGCACCGTCAACGTGCACGGTTTTTACGTACAGTTCACTGTCTTCGATCCGAACGCCTTCATTTTTGCTTTGCCAATTGGCAATGGCTGAAAGCAGCAGCTTCTCCATGCGCTTTGCAGCTTCTTTCTTGGAAAAACGCAAGAGGGCCAGCGCCTGGTTGACGTCTTTGCCCCGGATCATATCGGCTACCAACCGCATTTTTCTCGGCGACGTAGGGCAGTTCCTCAACCTCGCAACATACTCCGATGCACGTTGCTCCTTGAGTTTTTCAGCCCTGACATGTTTTCTTAATCCCATGATAAACTCCTATTTATTTTTTTGCTTTGTCTTTTTTACCAGCGTGACCGCGGAAAATGCGGGTCGGCGCAAATTCTCCCAACTTATGCCCTACCATGTTCTCGGTGATATACACCGGGATGAACTTGTTTCCATTGTGAACTGCAATGGTCAGTCCGACAAATTCAGGAGAGATCATTGATGCCCTTGACCAGGTCTTGATCACCGACTTTTTGCTGCTGGCAGCCATGGCCAGCACTTTCTTCTCCAGCTTGTAATGGATATATGGGCCTTTTTTCAGTGAGCGACTCATATGATTCTATTTTTGTTGTTAGCGACTAATTACTTCTTTCTTCTTTCCAGAATGAGCCTGTTGGAAGCCTTTTTCTTGTTTCTGGTTTTATAACCCTTGGCTGGCAAGCCCTTGCGGCTTCGCGGGTGACCTCCGGATGCGCGGCCTTCACCGCCACCCATGGGGTGATCCACCGGGTTCATCACCACAGGCCTTGTTCTTGGACGACGTCCAAACCAGCGGCTGCGACCTGCCTTACCCGACATCTCGTGCATGTGGTCAGGGTTGGACGCACTGCCAATGGTGGCCTTGCAGGTGACAAGCACCAAACGAATCTCGCCCGAAGGAAGCTTCAAGGCAGCATATTTCCCTTCGCGTGAACTCAGCTGCGCATATGCACCAGCACTGCGGGCCATTTTGGCACCCTGACCAGGCCTGAGCTCGATATTGTGCACCACGGTACCCAGTGGAATGTCACGCAAAAAGAGTGTATTGCCCACCTCCGGAGTGGCCTTTTCGCCTGACATCAGCTCCTGGTCAATCTGCAGACCCAACGGAGCAATGATATACCGCTTCTCGCCATCTGCATAATGGAGCAGTGCAATCCTGGCCGATCGGTTGGGATCGTATTCGATGCTTTTTACAGTGGCGGGGATGCCATCCTTGTCGCGCTTGAAATCCACCACGCGGTAGCTCCTCTTGTGGCCACCGCCAAGGTAGCGCATGGTCATCTTTCCCCTGTTGTTGCGACCACCAGATTTTTTCTTGCCTTTTGTCAGGCTTTTCTCCGGCCTGGCAGCCGTGATATCATCAAAAGCGCTGATCATCTTATTGCGCTGACCGGGTGTCGTGGGTTTAAACTTTTTTAAAGCCATGAGTCCTTATATATTGCTGTAAAAATCAATTGTCTGGCCTTCGTGTAATGTGACGATGGCCTTTTTAAAA
>Ga0207421_10005107_pt1 | contig 14850 bp, 14 predicted proteins | sample SodLakKL_010_SED_4_FD_187542 | JGI IMG/M metagenome (GOLD analysis project Ga0207421, IMG submission 187542) | Alkaline sediment microbial communities from Lake Tanatar, Kulunda Steppe, Russia - 8KL_010_SED (SPAdes) (version 2) | ecosystem: Environmental > Aquatic > Non-marine Saline and...
GCGGTTTCCACCTGCCCTGCCGCATCCGTCTGCATCAACGCGTCGATCAATGCAGCTTGCAAGGCGTGATCTTTGCTGCGCCCTTGTACATAGCCATGCCCGACGACACCGTCAGACAGACGCACACTAGCGCGGGTGACCGACATCTCGCCCAGATTGAACGCAGCACCTACAGCACCGGCACGTCCACGGACCATGACGGCCCCAATCTCGGGGGCACGCAGGACGCTATGGGCAGGGGCAAGCCCCGATGCGCGCCACAATGCCTGCAAGTCGCTGGCCGGCGCTTTGGCCAGCAGGCCAAGCCAAGCCTTGCGGGTCGTTTGGGTTTCATCCGTCATCTGCATCTAGACACCTGTCGCCAAGAACTATACAACTAGACAAATCATAGACGAACGCCGTTGATCTGCCAATCCCCGCAAGTATGAAGTTTCCATGACATGACCCGCACCCCGATCTGGAAAGCCATCAGCGACACGCTGCGCGACGACATTGGCGACCACATCTACCGCCCCGGTGATAAGCTACCGACCGAGGCTGTTCTGGCCGCCCGTTTTGGTGTGAACCGCCATACGGTGCGTCAGGCGCTAGCGGCGCTTGCTGATGAAGGTCTGGTGCGCGCGCGTCGCGGTGCGGGGGTGTTTGTCACCGCCACGCCCACGGATTACCCCATCGGGCAACGCGTGCGATTTCATCAAAACCTGCGCGCCGCAGGGCGCAGTCCGGCGAAAAAGCTGCTGGCGCTGGATACACGCACAGCAACCAAGGCGGAATGCGACGCGCTACAGATCACCGATGCGCAGGTCCATGTGTATGAAGGGCTGTCGCTGTCTGACGGACAAGTGATCGCGCTGTTCCGGTCGGTGTTTCCCGCTTCACGCTTTCCCCATCTGCCGGATTATCTACGCCGGGATCCGTCCGTCACCGCTGCCCTGCGTGCAAGCGATGTGCCCGATTACACCCGCGCCAGCACGCGGATCACAGCCAAGCTGGCCAGCGCGACGCAGGCGTTACACCTGCAAATCAACGAAGGCGCACCGATCCTGCGCACGACAAATATCAATGTCGATGCCAGCGGCACGCCGGTCGAGGCGGGTATGACGTGGTTTGCAGGCGACAAGGTGACACTGACGCTTGGCGCCGATTGAAACGTCACATCCATGACACACAAGCCAGTTAGAACGGCGAAAATCCACCAGATTGAGCAGATCACATGACACGCACGCAATCGTTGCACCTTTCGGGTGCGCAAGCCCTTGTTGACGGCGCTTTAGCGCAGGGTGACCTATGGATCGCCGGGCAACGCCTGTCGGGCCAGGGGTCTGGTGCTGACCAGCGGATCGATCTGTCGGGTTATCTGGTGCTGCCGGGGATCATCGACCTGCATGGCGACGCCTTTGAACGGCACCTTGCGCCCCGCCCTTCTGCCCCGTTTCCCGCAGCAATAGGTTTACAATCGGTGGACCGCGATGCTGCATCAAGCGGTGTCACCACCGCATGGATGGCACAAAGCTGGTCTTGGGAAGGTGGTACGCGCGGCCCCGAATTTGCCATACAGTTCATGCAGGATCTGGCCACTTATCGCCCTCGCGCGCTGACCGATCTGCGTATCCAGTTACGGTGCGAGACATTTACCGTGGATACCGCCGATCAGTTGATTGCCGCGGTGCGTGACCACGGGATCGATTATGTGATCTTCAACGATCACTTGGGCGAGGCGCTTGATATGATCAAGACCGACCCTGAAAATCTGTCGGTCTGGGGCAAGCGCGGCGGGCGTGATCTGGCCGGTTTCATCCGGCTGCTACATGACACCAAGGCATTGGCCCCGCGCGTGCCGCGTTACCTGTGCACTCTGGCGGCGGCGTTCGACCAGCTGGGCGTCACATACGGTAGCCACGATGACCACGACGCCGCCACGCGCGATTATTACGGCATGATCGGCGCACGCATCTGCGAATTTCCGACGCGCCATGCACCTGCAAATGTTGCCAAGGCGAATGGTGATCCGGTGCTGATGGGCGCGCCCAATGTCGTGCGGGGCGGGTCGCAATCAGGCAATATCGCGGCGACGGACCTGATCCGCGCAGGGCTGTGTGATGCATTGGTGTCGGATTATCATTATCCGTCGCTGGCCAATGCAGCCTTCACGCTGGTGGACAAAGGTCTTTTGCCTTTCGTGCAAGCCTGGGCAATGATTTCCGAAAATCCCGCCCGGATCATGGGTCTGGATGATCGCGGTGTTATTGCCGCAGGAAAACGCGCCGATCTGGTGATCTGCAATGCCCAAACCCGCGAGATCGAAGGCACGCTGGCCGCCGGTCGCTGGGCGCATCTGTGCGGTGATCTGGCAGATCGGGTCAGTCAGGCCCCTGCCCGTTTGGCGCATGCCGCGGAATAATCATTCCTGACGATCAACGACATCTGCCAACGCTTTGCGCATCTAGTCAGGCGGCGAAAGCTGTAATCAGGTGTCCGCTGAACCGCACAGCCCAAGGCTTGGCGTTTCAGCGGGCACACTTGCCATCAATGCCCGCCGTCGTCGCCTTTGATCAGCTTGCGCCGTAGCCAGCCGGAAATCGTATCCATCACCATGACCATAATCAGGATCAGGATGATGTAATAGGTCACCTTTTCCCAATCGTTCTGGGTCTGGATCGCCTGCGTCAGGAACAGGCCGATACCGCCACCCGTGATCGCGCCGATGATCGTGGCGCTGCGCGTGTTGGATTCGAAGTAATACAGAATTTGGCTGAGCAGTACCGGCGTCACCTGCGGGATCACCCCGAAACGGTAGCGTTGCACAGGTTTTGCGCCGGTGGATTCCAGCCCCTCGATCTGTTTGCCATCGACGTTTTCCAAAGCTTCGGAAAAGCTTTTGCCGAAACTGCCGGTATCGGTGACAAGGATCGCGAGCGCACCGGTCAGCGGGCCGGGGCCAAAGGCGCGGCTCAGGATAATCGTCCAGATCAGCCCGTCCACACCGCGCACGAAATCGAACACGCGTCGCACGGCAAAGCGCAGGGCCACGACCGGGGCGAAATTCTTGGCGGCAAGAAAAGCCAGCGGCAAGGCGATGATCGCGGCACCAAAAGTGCCCAGAAACGCCATCAGCACGGTTTCCCAAAGCGCCCAAGCCACATCAGAATGCCGCCACAGCCCGTTATTCCAGAAATCCTGCCACGCACCCGCCAGATTGCTGCGGTTTGCGTCCAGCTGCGGGCCGGTCAGCAGCGCTGTCAGTCCGACATTGTGATATGGGCTAGACAGGGTGAACCAGAACATTTCCCAGCCAAAGGAATATCGGAAAACCTCGGCTTTGGATCGGGTATAGGTCAGGCGCCCTGCATCAGTCGTGATCGCGACGCGCGTGTCGGATGCATTGACCCACGACGGCACAGGATCGGGCAGATTGGTCACCACCACATCGTCGATCAATTGCAGGGTGATGGTCGGGAAGTCTGGCATTTCGTAGGTGACGAGGTTGTCGTCAAGATAGGTGACGACATGCCCATCGCCCAGATCAACCACCATATTGCTACCATCGACCGCCACCCAGTCAGGGTGGGTGCCAGCCGCATACGTGCCTTGCCGCGCGCCTTCGATCGCGAAGGAAAGATCACCTGACCGGTTATCGCGGCTTACATGGGTTTTGTAGCTATAGCTGTCGGCAACCAGCGTGCGGGCATTGTCCATTCGCGCGCGCTCGACCAAACCGGCAAAGTTGAAGCTGATAAAGATATAGGTCAGGTAGACAAAGATCGCGGCAGGCACGGCCAAGGCGACAAATTTCTTGCGGCTAAATATCTTGACGGTTTGTGCGCGCAGATCGCCGTCGGTGCTGAGCATGGTCATGACTGGTTCCCCTTTACCAGTTTGTTGCGGTAATGGCTGGAAAGCTGGTCAAAGAACACGATGGTCAGAAACAGCAGCACAAAGATCGCCGCCGCCAGATCGAACCGGCCTGTACCAAAGGTCATCGCATTGCGCAGTTCGTATCCGATGCCGCCAGCGCCAACAAAACCAAGGATTGCCGAGGCGCGGATGTTAATCTCGAACCGCATCAGCGTGTAGCTAAGGTAATTGGGTGCCACCTGCGGGATCACGCCTAAAAGCATGCGTTGCGACCAGTTGGCGCCGACAGATTCCAACCCTTCGACAGGTTTCAGGTCGGCGTTTTCGGCCACTTCGGAAAACAGCTTGCCCAGCGCCCCGGCGGTATGGATCGCAATCGCGATCATCGCGGGGATCGGGCCGCCGCCAAGGATAAAGATCAGCACCAGCGCGATGACAATTTCAGGGAAAGCGCGCATGATATCCATGATCCGGCGGAACAGCCCGATCAGGCGTGGCCATTTTGCAAGCCCGCGTGTGGACAATAGCGACAGCACCAACCCCGCAAAGGCACCGACCAGCGTGGATACAGCCGCGATATTGATCGTTTCCAGCAATGCGGGAAAGAAGGTTACCAGATTGGCGGGCATACGGTCTATTTTTTCCCAAGCTTCGCGCACCAGACCAGCGGGAAAGTCGAAAATCCGTGGCAGACCTTCCCAGAAGCCACCGGCGCTGCGGGCATCTACGGTCTGAAAACCTGTCACCATCAGCAGGACAAAAATCGCTAATATCACGCCGCCGTAGGCGCGCTTGCGGCGGGTCATCGCCAGATAGTTGTCACGCATCGACTGCGTATTGATTGATCCCGAAGCGGATAAGTCTGCCATGGCCCTGCCCTGTCACGAAAAAAGACGGGCCCGACGTCTGCCGGACCCGCGTCTGGTTGGAAAAGGCTTAGTTCATCTGGCTGCGACGCACCGCGATGATCGTTTCATAGGCGTCATGACCAATTGGAGTGAAACCAGCAGTTTCACCAGCCGCAACACCGTACGCACACGCCTCGTCCACGTCGTGCAGGTTGGCTGTCAGATCAAACATGGTCTGTTTGACGTCATCCGGCAGCGCTTGGCGGATTACAATGGGGCCTTCCGGGATCGGCTTTGATTTCCAGATTTCGACCAGATCATTCATATCGACCAAACCGCTGTCGGATGCACGGCGCAGCGCGCCGGAATTATAGCCGTCTTCCCAATCGCCCAAACCGTCGGCCCAAGTCACACCTGCGTCGACATCACCATTAGCCACGCCAACGATGGTCTGTTCGTGGCCACCCACAAAAACCACGTCCGAAAAATACGCACCGGGTTCCATGGAATAGCCCTCTTCAGGGATTTCAACCAGCGGGATCAGATAGCCAGAGGTCGAGTTCGGATCACCGAAAGCAAAGACTTTACCTTCCATATCGTCCAGCGATGCGATGCCACTGTCAGCGCGTGCAAAGCCGATGGAATGATAAGTAAACGACCCGTCGAGGTTAGTTTTCACAAGGATCGGCTCTACTGCGCTCGGGTCTTCGACATAGACAGCAGCATAGGCAGACGCGCCCAGCCACGCCATGTCGAGCGTGCCACCAATCAGGCCCTGAATGACGCCGTTATAGTCGGCGGCGGTGAAAAGGCGGGTGGGCACGCCCAGCGCTTCTTCTGTATAGGCGCGGAAACATTCGTTGGACGCCAGACGGTCCTGCGCGTTTTCGCCGCCCAAAAGGCCGATGCGGAATTCGGTGATGCTGTCTTGCGCGAAGGCAGGGCCTACAAGGGCAGTCGTCATCAAGGCAGTTACAATGAACTTTTTCATTTCGATCTCTCTTGGTTGGATGCGCCCCGTGGCGGGGCACGGGGGAAAGGGTCAAAGGGCGGCAGCTTTTTCCATCAACGCGGTGGCAGCAGCGCTTTGTTCGATCTGGGTGGATGTCATGCTTTCCGAAAAGCTGGCATCGGCACCGTAAATGTCGCGGGCAACACCTGTGGTCAGTTGTTCGGGTGTGCCGTCGAACACGATGCGCCCGTCGCGCATGCCGATCACGCGGTCGCAATAGCGGCGCGCGGTATCCAGCGTGTGCAGGTTGGCGATCACCATGCGCCCGTCCTCTTCGTGGATATCGCGCAGGGCCTGCATGACAACCTGCGCATTCATCGGATCAAGCGATGCGATGGGTTCATCCGCCAGAATGATACGGGGGTCCTGCATCAGTGCGCGCGCGATGGCGACGCGCTGCTGCTGGCCGCCCGACAGCGCCTCGGCCCGTTTGGGCGCATGGGCAGCCATGCCCAGACGGTCAAGGATGTCGATGGCTTTGTGGATGTCGGCGGTAGGATACAGGTTGAACATCGTCGCCAGTGTGGACTGGCGGTTCAGCGTGCCATGCAGCACGTTGGACACCACATCCATCCGCGGCACGAGGTTGAATTGCTGAAAGATCATCGCGCATTGCGATTGCCAGCTGCGCTTGGCCGCGCCGCGCAGGGCGGTCACGTCGAGCCCGTCAAAGGTAATCTGGCCCGATGATGCATCCGACAGCCGGTTCAGGATGCGCAACAACGTGGATTTGCCCGCGCCCGACCGCCCGATGATCCCGATCATCATGGGTTTGTCGACGGTGAAACTGGCTGCACTGACAGCCGTGTTCGCACCAAATGTTTTCGTCACTTTGTCAAATGTCAGCATGATCAGCCCTCTTGTCGGGCCGATCATTAATCGCGCTAAGATTCACATTTGTGTAGCTTGCACGAAGTTTTTGTGACGGCCCTCAGGCCCGGTCAAGCGCCCAGTCGGCCATGGCCGGCAGCATGGCATCGACCAAAACTTGAAAACCCGCAACAATCGTGACCGGGTTGTCATTTGCAACCAGCACCGACTGACTGAACCGGCGGGTGCCGATAACGCGCTGATCGCGGTCATCCAAAACCGTCAGCGTGATATCAATGGCAGCGGTAAAACTGCCATCTGCCCCGACAGCCACATCGAATGCATCAATCCGCGTCAGCAGTGCGCTGTCAGGCACCGGCCCGCCATCGCTGCGCCCGACATAGCCGATCCGCCCTGTGGCCGAAATACTGCGCACCAGCAAAGATTGCACGACGCGTGGCAATTCATCGGTCCAGCGCGCCTGCGGTAGATAGGTGATCGCGGCGGCATTGGGCCGGATCATGATCCGGTCGGTGCTGATCGTGGCAGGCGCATCGGGCAAAGCCAGCAACAAAGTGCGCTGGGTCTGTCGCCCGCCTGTGCTGCCTGCGCGCGGGATCAGGTCATAGGTATCACGCGGCGATGCCGCCGTATTCAGCGCGGAAACGGCACCACAGCCACCAAGGGCAATAGCGCCCCCCAGCAGGGCTACGCGGCGGGTCAGTTGGACAGCGGTCATGATGTTATCTCCGGTATTCGGGAACGCGGTTGTCTAGAATAAACCCGGTCGGGTTGCTTTCGATCCGGCGTGCGAGATTATTCAATGTGGCAACTAGGCCGCGCGCCTCGGTGCCAAAGCGGGTCAGTTCGGGCAGCCCTGTGGTGGTAAAGGCGCTGATACCGGGGCTCGATTGCGCGATAGCGGCCTGCACCTGCAAGACTACCTCGTCCGCGCGCGCGATCAGGGCACGCAGATCGGCGGCAATTGCGGGCACATCTGCGGTCACATCTTCAACTGCTACGCTGATCCGGCCTGCGGCAGTGCGCAGATCATCCAGCACCGGGCCAATATCGGTCTGCAGCAAATCATTGGCACTATCAAAAGTGTCTTGTGCCGATACCAGCGCACCATCCACCACGACCAGCGTCGTGTTCAGCGCCGCAAGCGAGGTTTGCGCCTGCGCCATCAGATCGCCCGCTGCGATGATCGTCGCCTCCGCATCACCTGCCATGGGCGTTAGACGCGCGGTAAAGCCGGTCACATCGGCGGCAACATCTTCGACCGCGACAGCGGCGGTGTTCACCGCGCGGCGCACATCGGCCACGATCAGCGGCAGGTCGGTGTTGACCACGGTTTCCACCGTTGCAATAGCGGCGCGCGCCTCTGCGATGAATTCAGCACCGTCGCCTTCGATCATTTCGTCAAAACTGATCGACGCAGTGGTGACCGCATCAAAGGCCACATTCGCTTCGGCCAATGTCACTTCGAGTTCGACCAGACGCGCATTCAACAAGGTCGCCGTTTCGCCAAAGCTGTCAAGCGTGTCGCCTGTACGGGTCTGGATATCCTGCACCGCCGCGGTTGTCTGCGTAACACCGTCGGCAATCTGCGCCATGATCGCGGGGATCTGGTCACGCATCAGGTTTTCCGCCAGCGCGAATGTCCCTTCCACACGTTCCAGCGCCGGTGACAATGTGTTCAGCACAGTGTCAGCCGAAATGAATGCTTGCTGCACCGCAACCAGCGCACTGTCAGTACTGCGCAGTGTTGTTTCCACGCCTTCGCCGATGGTTTCAAGCCGGTCTGTGAACAACGTAATCTGCGCTGTCGCATCACGCACCGTGCCGCTGATCTCGGAAAAATCGCTTAGCGCCTGATCAAGCTGGCCCGAAGTACGCGACAGGTTGCGCAGAATATCAGCGACCAGCGCCTGATTTTCACTGCCCGTGATGACTTGTGCCTGTTGCAGCAGCAGCTTGGCCTCGGCCAGAATATCGGGGGCATCTTCGACCAGCGCCTGCACCGTGGACCGGCGCGATGGGATGATAGGCAGACCTTCGCTGAACTCTGACAAAGGCTCTGCCGCTTCTGTCCCTGCGGACAAGGAAATATAGGCGACGCCCGTCACGCCCTGCGACTGCAATTGGGCAATTGTATTACTGCTAACAGGTGTTGCCGCATCGACCTGAATGATGGTGAATACCTTGGATGGGTCTTCTTCGTAAATGCGCAGGCCGATGACCGACCCGACGGCAATTCCGTTATAGGTCACAGCACCGGATGCATCCAGACCGGTCACGTCATCAAACAACACGCCGTAGGTCGCATATTGCCGGTCCAGCTGCACCGAAGCGAGCCAGATGAAAAACCCCAGCGTCCCAAGGATAGCGGCAAGCGTAAAAGCCCCGATCATGATAAAATTGGCACGGGTTTCCATCAGATCTTCTCTTTCGGGTTTGCGTCGGGCGTGGCCGCGCGGGCGCGGGGCCCATGAAAATATTCCTGCACCCAAGGGTGATCGACATCCAGCATGTCCTGCATGGTCCCTACTGACAGTACCTTTTTATCGGCAAGCACGGCGACACGGTCACAAATCGCGTGCAGACTATCCAGATCATGAGTGACAAGAAACACCGTCAACCCTAAGGACCGCTGCAATTGCTTAATCAGCGTATCAAATGCCGCCGCACCGATCGGGTCAAGCCCTGCGGTAGGTTCATCCAGAAACACGATTTCAGGGTCAAGCGCGATAGCGCGGGCAAAGCCCGCCCTTTTGCGCATACCGCCTGACAATTCGGACGGGTAATTGTCCTGCGCCTTGTCGGGCAGGCCCACCATACGAACCTTGATCCCGGCCAACAGCGCGCGCAGGTCGTCATCAAGTTTCAACTGCTCGCGCATCGGGGCTTCGACATTCTGGCGCACGTTCAGCGATGAAAACAGCGCGCCATCCTGAAACATGACACCCCAACGGCGGCGCAGCGCGCGGTAATCATCGGCCGATGTGTCACGCACGCTTTCACCGAACACCTCGATCTGGCCTGCGTCGGGTTTCAAAAGACCGACGATAGCGCGCAAAAGCACAGATTTGCCGGTGCCGGACCCGCCGACAACGCCAATAATCTCGCCGCGCTTGACGTCCAGATCCAGCCCGTCATGCACCACATTGCGGCCAAAGCTGGTGACAAGGCCGCGCACACGGATGATGGGTTCGTCAGTCATCAGACCCCCACAACAGCGAAAAAGATGGAAAACATCGCATCAACCACGATCACCATGAAAATCGCCATGACGACCGAAGTCGAGGTCAACCGCCCAAGGCTTTCTGCATCGCCCCCGACTTTCATGCCCTGATAACAACCGATGATCCCGATAATCAGCGCGAAAAACGGCGCTTTGATCATGCCGACGTTAAAGTGCCAGACATCGGTATTGCTGACCAACCGCGACTGAAACACCGCAGGTGACACGCCCAGTTCGATCCATGACATCATAGCGCCCCCGATCAGCCCCGATACATTTGCGATCAGGCCCAGCGCAGGCAACATGATAATCAGGGCCAGCACGCGCGGCACAATCAAAATGGCGATCGGGTCCAGACCAAGCGTGCGCATCGCGTCAATCTCTTCACGCATTTTCATCGACCCGATGGCGGCGGTAAAGGCCGACCCCGACCGCCCCGCCACGATGATTGCAGTCAAAAGGATGCCCAGTTCGCGCAGGATCGAGATGGCGATCAGGTCGACGACAAACACCTCTGCCCCGAACTGGCGTAGCTGTGCCGATCCCTGAAACGCCAGCACAACCCCGATCAGGAACGCCATCAGCGCCACAATCGGCACGGCTTGTACGCCGACCTGCTGGCAATGATGCACGACCGATGTCAGGCGCAATTCGCGGGGCCGCCAGATGACACGCACCATCGTCGCCATGACCTGACCCAGAAATGAAATCAGCTCCAGCGCGTTGCGACCGCCCAGCAACACCCTGCGGCCAAGATTTTCGAGAAACGCGCCAACCGGATTTGGCCTGACAACATCGGTTTCGTCCGGTGGCATATTGTGGCGGATCGTGTCGATCAATTGTGCCTGCGCGTCGCTGGCACCGGTGATGCTGTCACCGGATGATTGGGCCATAAAGCTTTGCAGATGCACGATAAACCACGCACCCGCGGTATCCATCTGCGTTAATCCCGCAATGTCGATCACCTCGGCCTGTGCGGCCTGTTCTTGTGCGGCTTGCCGGTCCAGATGTTCAAAGCTGTCAATCGTCAGCCGGCCCTGCACCAAAAGACGCGCGCCATCGCGCTCGAAACCGGCCTTATTTTCCGCGGTAGCAATCTTGGTGGCGGACATGCGATCCTCTGTGCAGTCGTAGGGTGCTTGATGCAGGCTGACGCTGCTTTAGGATTGCACTGACTGCGGCTTCACTCGTCGCATATCGCGGCAGGACGGGCAAGCAGGTGCTGCAAAATGCTTGATATGTATCAAGGTAAAGCCGCCGCTGCCCTGCAATAAGGAACTGCATACGGCAATGCCGCCGTGCGCACAGCAAAGGATGTCACCCATGGACAGACTGACCGCCCTCATTATCGTTGATGTCGCGTGCAGCGACAACAAGATCCGCCACTACATCTCAAGCGTGCCTGAAACGGGCGTGCACCTGTCGATCCTTGTCGTGGGTGTCGCACCGTCCTTGCCGATGTGGGCTTACGGGTCGGCACCATACGGGCCGATCATATTTCCCGAAAACTGGCATGACACCTACCAAGAAGGCGGCAAAGACGTCGCCGACCGCGCCGATGCCATCGAAAAGCTGCTGCAAAGCGCCGGAATCGCGGGTGATGTGACCTCTGCCTATTGCGAGGCACAGATGCTTGATGAACAGGTCGCCGCCCGCGCGGCGCTGTGCGATATCGTCCTGCTTGACCCCGCCGTCTCCGAGGCAAGCTATACCTTCCAGCAAGCGCTGGAGGGCGTGCTGTTCAAAACGCCAGTGGCGGTGGTCATCAATGCGCAAGGTGTCGCGCAGGCCGTCGCAGCCAAACGTCCGATGATCGCATGGGATGGCAGCCTGCCCGCGTTGCGTGCCCTGCACCGTGCCTTGCCGATCCTGCGGCAGGCCGAGGCTGTGACGATCCTTGTGATCGACCCCAATCCGCACGGCCCCGAAGGCCAGAACCCCGGCAGCGATGTGGCAACCTGGCTGACGCGGCATGGCTGCAACGTCACCGTGCAGCAATCGCCCAGCGCCGGTCAGGACATCGGCGATTGTATCCTAAGCCGCGCCAGCGAATTGGGGGCCGATCTGATCGTGATGGGTGCCTATGTCCATTCACGCGCACGCCAGCGGATTTTGGGCGGCACAACCAAGATCATGGTCAGTCAGAAAGACTATCCCACCTTACTGGCGCATTGACCGCAACCTTGGGCCGGGCGCCAACGCCCCGGCCCAAGGCGCGTCCTGATCATCGTCAGAGCTTAAATATCCCCCGCGCGGAGCGCAAAAACATCGCCACGAAAACCCGCGATGGCGCGCCGCCGCTATGGTCAGGCTCAGGCGTCTTCGTCGACCTGCGCTGCGACCTTGCCGGTCAGGGCAATCAGCTTGCCGGCTTCTGCCTGATATTGCGCAACAGCTTTCTGAACAAATTCCGCCTGCACATGCTGCATTTCGCTCAGCGTCGTGCATTTCAGCATGGATTGCTGAAGCCGGATATCTTCATTTATGCGCGTGGCCCAAAAGGACGCGATTTCGCTGCTCATGTCAGCCATGCACTGCGTCCATGCATTGTTCATCCATAAGGTCGGTGCGGCGGGCGCGACCGTCGCGATGACGTCAAGAACGTCAGGGGTGAAGGTCGGGGTGTGCTGTGTATCGGGCATCCGAGTGTCCTTTCTGGCGACAATGAAGCGCGATTATAGCATATAAATGCCCAAATAGCTTGACCTGTATCAATTGGCTGGCTTGCGGGACGTGAACGCGACCTCGCCCCAGATCGGCAGATGATCGGAAGCCCGCAAGCTTTGCACTGTCTGCACCACACCGCCATCGGTCAGGGCCATACCGCCGCCCAGCGCGATCCGGTCAAGGGCGGCCATCGGCATGGACGCGTGAAAGGATTTACCCGGTGCGTGAATGGCAAAATCACCTTGCAGCGGGTCCAGACCACGGGTCGCGGACCATTCGTTGAAATCACCCATAATGGCCGTGGGGTAATCATCTAGCGCGACAGCGCCCAGAATTGCCGCCAGTTGCGCCTGCCTGTGGTAACGGGTCAGGCCCAGATGGGTCGCGACCACGCTAAACGGACCGCCGATATCAAGGTCGATGCGCAATGCGCCGCGCGGTTCCAGCCCCGGCAAGGTCAGGCGCGTCACCTGCCGGACGATTGTCCCGCGCCGCACCAGTACGGCATTGCCATGCCAGCCAAGGCTGTCGGGATGTTGCGCCACCGGCACCAGCTCATAATCGGTATGCCCAGCGATCAGCGCCGCAGGCAAGGCACCGGGCCTGTCACCCCACCGGAAATCAGCCTCTTGCACGGCGACGACATCTGCCTCCAGCCCGGCCAGAATATCAATGATCCGGCCCGGATCATAACGGCGGTCAACGCCTTTCGCTTTGCGGATATTATAGGACGCGAGCTTGAGCCGGTTGCGGTTGCCTGATGTATTTCCCATCACCATGATATAGGAACGCCGGACATCCGATAAAAGAGACAGCGCATGACCGCACCCTCAGACCATAATAACCGACGGCTAAGATTGCTTGCGCCGATCTGGATCGTGCTGGTTCTGGCAGGTGTCTGGGCCGTCTGGGAAGGCTGGTGGCCGCTTGCCGCAATGTCCACGCTGACGCTGGTCCTGTCACTGGCGCCGGTCCTGCTGGCATCACGGTTCAATGTGGCGCTGCCGTTGCCGTTTGTGGTCAGCATCGTCGTGTTCATCGTCGCCTCACTGATCATGGGCGAAGTGTTTGATATCTATTATCGAATCTGGTGGTGGGATCTTGCCTTGCACGGCTTATCCGCTGTCGCATTGGGGATGATCGGATTTTTGTTCATCTACATGCTGTTTGACGGCGACAAGTTCGCAGCACCACCCAGTGCCATCGCCTTTCTGGCCTTTACCTTTGCACTTAGCATCGGCGCCGTCTGGGAGATTTTCGAATACACGATGGATGTGGTCTTCGGCACCAATATGCAAAAAAGCGCCGACGACACGATGATTGACCTGATCTTTGATGCCATCGGCGCGATTATCGGGGCGCTGGCGGGTTATGCCTATCTGAAAGGGCGCAGGACAGGTTTTCTGGCGCGACTGATCGGCGATTTCATCACGTTGAACCGTCATCTATATGCCAAGAAAAAGTCGCGCAAGGACAGGTAGGGGGTTCTTTTGGCCAACACGCTTTACGACGCGTTGATCGCACCACACCGGCACAATGACGCGCCTTTCCTGACCGGCGATGACGGGCGCACCATGTCCTATGCGGACTTCGTGCGCCGCGCGGCACAGATCGCTCATGTGCTGGTCGCTGCAGGCGTGCAACCCGGTGACCGCGTTGTTGCGCAAGTCCCCAAAACCACCGATGCGGTGGCGCTTTACGCTGCCTGCCTGCAAAGTGGCGCCGTCTATCTGCCGCTGAACACCGGCTATACCAAGGCCGAGCTTGGCTATTTCATCACCGATGCAGCACCGCGCGTCATCATCTGCGACAGCAAGGATCACGCGGCCCTACAGACGCTTTGTCCGGCGGATGCCAGCGTACTGACCCTCGGCGCGGATGGGCAGGGCAGCCTTGTGACCGCCGCCGATGCCGCAAGCGATGAATTCGCGACTGTGGCGCGCGGGCCTGATGATCTGGCAGGGTTGCTATATACGTCAGGCACGACGGGCCGGTCCAAGGGCGCGATGATGTCGCATCGCAACCTGTTGTCCAACGCCGCGGCGCTGGTTGATCTGTGGCAGATCACTGCCCGCGACCGGCTGATCCATGCTTTGCCGATTTTTCACACCCACGGGCTGTTCGTGGCGCTGAACACGTCGCTGCTGGCAGGGGCAGAGGTGCGTTTCATGGCGGGTTTCCAGCCTGACGCGGTGATCGCAGAACTACCGCAATCCACGCTGATGATGGGTGTGCCGACCTTTTACACCCGCCTGCTGGCCGATGCCCGGTTGACGCCCGATCTTTGCAGCACGATGCGGCTGTTCATTTCCGGTTCTGCCCCGCTGCTGGCGGAAACCCATGACGCCTTTCATGCGCGTACAGGTCACAAAATCCTTGAACGCTACGGGATGACCGAAACCAATATGATTACG
>Ga0207421_10005108_pt1 | contig 14850 bp, 12 predicted proteins | sample SodLakKL_010_SED_4_FD_187542 | JGI IMG/M metagenome (GOLD analysis project Ga0207421, IMG submission 187542) | Alkaline sediment microbial communities from Lake Tanatar, Kulunda Steppe, Russia - 8KL_010_SED (SPAdes) (version 2) | ecosystem: Environmental > Aquatic > Non-marine Saline and...
TCGGCGGCCAGGCGGTCCAGCACCGCCAGACGCAGCCGGTGGGCCTCCCGTCGCGGGGCCTGCGCCCACTCCTCGGCCGCGTCCTCGGGCAGCAGCTCGACGGGGTGGCGCAGCGCCCGCCGGGCCGGCTCCACCGAGCCCACTCCCGGGTGCGCCAGCGCCTCTCGGGCCGCGGCGACGAACGTCTCGTGATCGATCACCGCATCGTCGGGCAGCGCGAGCACGTCGCCGTGGCGCACCAGGAGCTCTCCGCTGGCGCGCCGCAGCCGTGCGAGCAGCTGGCGCAGCCGCTCCCGGCCGGTCTCGGGGGACGCCTCGGGCCACAGGTCGGTGATGACCGCCTCGACGCTGGCCCGGCCGCCGCGCAGCGCCACCACCTTGACCGCCGCCGCCAGGCGTCCCGGTGGCGGGGTGCGGTCGGTGTGGCCACGGCGCACCTCGAAGCCGCCGAGCAGGCGCACCGTCAGCGGCTCGGTGGCATCACGGTCGCTGTCCTCGTCGAGCAGGGGATGCAGCCGCTCGATGAGGTCGCGCTCGCGGATCCAGGGGACCTCGGGCACGTCGGTGCGCTGGGCCAGCGCCAGCGCCTGCCGCGTGCGCTCCGCGGCACGCGTGCGCTCGCCCTCCCGGCGGGCGGCCTCGCCCTCCAGCAGCGCCACGCGCCACTCCTCGCGCGGCTCGACGGCGGGCAGGGCGCGGGCCCGCGCCAGATGGTCCTGCGCCTGGGCCGGGTCGCCGCTGCGCGCGTGCAGCGCGAACGCGGCCAGCGGGACGAGGCCGAGGCTGCCGTCGTCGCGGTCCTGGGCCCGGCGCAGCCACGCCCAGGCGAGGTCGGTGCGACCGACCCGGTCCAGCAGCTGCGCACCGTCGGCGAGCAGGAACGCGCCGCCGCCGGTGTCGATCATGCGGCTGCCCGCCTGCTCGGCGCTGCGCAGCGCCCGCTCGGTGGCCTCGGCCTCGCCGCGGTGGGAGGCGATGCGCGCGCGGCCCCAAGCGGCGTAGGCCTGGGCGGTGCCCAGGCGCAGGCGCCGCGCCAGCACCTCGGCCTCGTCGACGCAGGCCTCTGCCTCGGGGTGGCGTCCCGCATAGGTCAGCATGAACGCCTTGAAGGTCAGCGCCTGGGCGCGCTGACGGCTGTGGGCGCCCACCCCGGCGAGACAGGTGTCGACCAGGTCGATGGCCTCGTCGTGGTAGCCCAGCGGCCAGGCCACGATCAGCGCGCGCTTGAGCGCGACATGCGCGCGCTGCTCGGGCTCGTCGAGCTGGTCCCACAGCGCCATCGTGTCGCCGAGCAGATGGTCGGCCCGTCGCAGCCCCGGCACGTCCCGGCTGGTCGCAGCGACGAACGCCAGCGCCTCGGTGGCCTTGGCGCGCACGGCTCGCTGCCCGGCCTCGGCGGTGTCCAGCAGGGCGCGGGCGCGCTCCTCGATCCCCTCCGAGTGCCCGACCCAGACGTCGTGGGCGAGCCGCTCGGCGGCGATCTCGCGCTGGTCGCGCGCGTCGACCGGCAGGCTCTCGGCCCGCTCCAGCACCTGCTGGCGTGCCGAGGGATCGGCAGCGAGCCCGTGGCAGCGCGACAGGTGCACCAGCACGCGCACGTCGGCGGCCAGCGCGGCGTCATCGACGGCGGCGACCAGGCGCCGCAGCGGCTCGGCGCCCAGCCGCGTGGCCACCTTGCTGGGCCAGCCCCCGGCCAGGCGCACCGCGTCAGCGTCGGCGCCGGCCTGCAGCAGCACGCGCAGCGCAGCCAGGCGCTCGTCGCGACGGTCGTAGACCGCCGCAGCGGCCCGTGCCACCGCGGTCTCCACGCCCGCGCGACGACCGAGCTGCTCGCGGATCGGGTCGGGCAGCACCCACCAGCCGTCGCGCGTCTGCGACAGCGGCAGGCCCACCGCCGCCAGCTCGGCCAGCAGGTCGGGGGCTCCCAGCGCCTCGGCGGCCACGGTGCGGTCGAGCAGCGGCAGGTGCGCCAGCTGCGCCGCCGCGGTGCGCGTCGCGGCGGGCAGCGGCTCGAGGAGGCGATCGACCAGTGCCGCGACGGTGGTGAGCTCGCCGACCAGCCGGGCGACCGCAGCGCTCGGGTCCACGGTCTCGTGCAGGCGCGGCAGCATCAGCCGCAGGGCGGCCGGCCAGCCGCCAGTGGCGCGGACCAGGGCTTGGGCGTCGATGTGGTCCAGCGCGAGGCCCTCGCTGGCGGCAAGCGCGACGACCTCCTCGGCGGTGAAGGCCAGCGCGTCGCTACCCAGCAGCAGGGCGTCGGGGCGCGCCGCGCGGTCCCGCACCGGGTCGGCGAGCACCCGCGCGGAGGCGATGAGCCGGTGCGGGGCGGGGAGCTCGTCGACCAGCGCGGCGAGCAGCTTCGCGCCGTCGTCGTCGAGGCGGTGGACGTCGTCGAGCACCAGCGCGACGGGGGTGTCGACCTCGCACAGCCCGTCGTGCAGCGCCTCGGGCAGACCCGAGGGGTCGGGCTCGGTGGCGGTGAGCACCCCGGCGGCCTCGTCCAGCCCGACGCGGGTGAGCGCCTCGCGCACCAGCCACAGCAGCGCACCCGGTCCGAGGCCGTCGCTGCGCAGGCGAGCGCGCGCGGGGACCACCTCGAGGGAGGCCACGACCTGCTGGGACAGCGTCGACTTGCCGTAGCCGCCGCCGGCCTCGAGCAGCACGATCCGCTGCCCGGCTGCCTGGTGCACCAGGCGGGTGCGCGGCACCGTGCGGCCAGCATCGCGCCAGGGGGCCGTCGTCACGCTGGCTCCTCCTCGCGGGCGCAGCGGGGAGGAGCGCCCCCCGCTCGCGGTCACGTCGACCTCCACGTTGTGAGATTCTGCACGAGACGGCAGTGAGATGTCGACGGGTCAGGGCGTCAGCGCTCGATCTCCAGCGCGGCAAGCAGGCGATCGGCCGCGGTGTAGGGGTCCAGCACCCGGTCGGCGACCTGCGCGGCCAGATCGTCGAGCAGCGTGCCGCCCGCCATCGCCCCCAGCCGCCCGCGCACCGCGGCCTGCGCGAGCTCGCGCAGCTGCAGAGCGGCACGGGCGCGGGCGCGATGGCGCGCCAGGCCGCTGCGCGCCAGCCAGTCGCGGTGGGCTGCCACGGTCTGCGCCAGCGCGCCGACGCCGCTGGCCTCCCCCGTGGCGGTGGCGACCGTGGCGCGCACCGGCGGGTCCCAGTCCTCGACGCCGTCGGGCAGCGTCAGGCCCTGCCGGGCAGCGGTGCCGATGCCGGGCTCCTGCAGGTCGGCGAGGTCGCGCAGCGCCCGGTCGGCGCCGGGACGATCGGCCTTGTTGACCACCAGCACGTCGGCGACCTCGAGGATGCCCGCCTTGGCGGCCTGCACCGCGTCACCCATGCCGGGTGCGAGCCCGACGATCGTCGTGTCGGCCACGGCGGCCACCTCGACCTCGGCCTGGCCGACCCCGACGGTCTCGACGACGACGATGTCGAAGCCAGCGGCGTCCAGGGCCACCAGCGCTGGCGGGGCGGCCCAGCTGAGCCCGCCGAGGTGACCGCGGGTGGCCATCGACCGCACGAACACCCCGTCGTCCAGCACGTGGCGCTCCAGGCGCACCCGGTCGCCGAGCAGCGCTCCACCGGTGAACGGGCTCGTCGGATCGATCGCCAGGACAGCGACGCTGTGCCCCTGCGCGCGCCAGTGCGCCACGAGCGCCGCGGCGAGGCTGGACTTGCCCACACCGGGCGCGCCGGTCAGGCCCACGAGGTGGGCCGAGCCGCTGACCGGGTGCAGGGCAGCGACGAGGGCGCGCACGCGCTCCTCGCGCCCGTCCTCGATGTGGGACAGCAGCCGCGCGAGCGCGCGACGGTCCCCGCGGGAGACCTGCTCGACCAGCTCGGCGTCGTCCATCGCCGGTGAGCCTAGGCGACGGGGGGCTGCGGCGGGCTGCGGCACCGGCGCGGGCCGCCGAGCCGGCCGATGCGGCGGCCCGACCTAGGCGGTCTCGAGGATCACCGCCTCCCCCTGGCCGCCACCGCCGCACAGGCTCGCCGCGCCGCGGCCGCCGCCGAGGCGGGCGAGCTCGGCCAGCAGCGTGACGACCAGCCGGGCGCCCGAGCAGCCGATCGGGTGGCCCAGCGCCACCGCGCCCCCGTTGACGTTCACCCGCTCGTGGTCCACGCCCAGCAGGTCGGTGGCATGCAGGGCCACCGCCGCGAACGCCTCGTTGATCTCGTAGCGGTCCAGGCCGTCGGCGGCGACGTCGGCGCGCCGGGCCGCCGCCCGCACCGCGTCGGCGGGCTGGTGGTGCAGCGTGGCGTCGGGGCCGGCCACCGACCCATAGCCCAGGGCGCGCCCGAGCGGTGCGAGCCCGAGCTCGTCGGCGACCGCGCGGCTGGTGACCACCAGCGCCGCGGCGCCGTCGGAGATCTGGCTGGAGTTGCCGGCGGTGATGGTGCCCTCGGTCGCGAAGGCCGGCGACAGGCGGGCCAGACCTTCGGCGGTGGTGTCGGAGCGCACGCCCTCGTCGCGCGCCACGGTGGTGGTCTGGCCGCGGCGAGCAGGGGCCTCGACCGGGACGACCTCGCCGGCGAAGCGGCCCTCGTCCCAGGCCGCGGCCGCGCGCGCGTGGCTGCGCGCCGCCCACGCATCCTGTGCCTGGCGGGTGATGCCCAGGCGGGCGTTGACCGCGTCGCTGGTGGCGCCCATGTGCTGCTCGTCGAACGCGCACCACAGGCCGTCGTGGATCAGCGCGTCGATCAGCGTGCCATGCCCCAGGCGGTAGCCCGCCCGCGAGCCCGGGATCAGGTGGGGTGCGCCGGTCATCGACTCCATGCCGCCAGCCACGACGACCTCGGCCTCGCCGAGGCGGATCAGCCGGTCGGCCTCGCGCAGCGCTGCCAGGCCCGACAGGCAGACCTTGTTCAGCGTGATCGCCGGCACGTCCATGCCGATGCCGGCGGCCACGGCTGCCTGGCGCGCGGTGATCTGGCCCTGCCCGGCCTGCAGGACCTGGCCCATCACGACCTGCTCGACCCGCTGCGCGGGCACGCCGCAGCCATCGAGGGCCGCGGCGATGGCGCGGGCCCCGAGGTCGGTGGCCGGCAGGGCCCCCAGCGCACCCGTCAAACGGCCCATGGGCGTGCGCGCGGCGCCGACGATCACGGGCTCGGTGCGGCTCATGGCGTCCTCCAGGGAGCGGCTCGGGGGCGATCGGTGCGGATCGGGTTCGGGGCAGGGACGGATTCTGTCAGGTCGGCGTGAGCCGCGCCCCCGTCTGCCGGGTCGGCGCCGCGCGTCAGCGCGGCGGGGGCGAGGGGGCGGCCGCGCGCGTAGCGCGGCGTGACGCGGCAGAGCGCGTCGGGCAGGATGGCGCGCCATGAGCGACTTCGATCTCGACACGTTCCTGTCCGCCCCGCGCGTGGCCGGCCTCGCGCTGTCGCCCGATGGGCGGCGGCTGGTGGTCGGCGCCGCCGAGCCCGACCGCAAGCGCACCCGCTACGTGAGCGCCCTCTACGAGGTGCCGCTGCACGAGGAGGGGCGACCGCGGCGGCTGACCCGCAGCGAGAAGGGTGACGCGGCGCCGCGGTTCGCTCCTGACGGGTCGCTGCTGTTCACCTCGACCCGGGCGATCCCCGACCGTGACGACGGGCTCGATCCGGCCCCCTGGCTGTGGCGGCTGCCGGTGGCGGGCGGCGAGCCCGAGCCGGTGGCCTGCCCGCCGGGTGGGGTGCGCGGCTGCGCGGTCGCCGAGGACAGCGGCGACCTGGTGATCGCCACGGGGCTGCACGCCGGAGCGACCGGCTGGAGCGAGGACGCCGAGACGGCCAAGGCGCGCAAGGAGTCCGAGACCACCGCGCTGCTGCTCACCGACTTCCCGGTGCGCTTCTGGGACCGCTGGCTGGCGCCGCGCACCACCCACCTGTTCGCGGCTGCTGCCGGCGCAGACCCCGACGGGGAGGGCTGGACCGATCTGGAGCCCGGCGTCTCGGTGGCACTCGAGCTCGCCTCGTTCGCGATCACCCCCGACGGGGCGACGGTGGTCGCCAGCCGGCGCCGCGAGGAGCCCGACCCGGCGGCGGCGCGCAGCGACCTCGTCGTCTATCACCGCGAGGGTGATCGGGTGGCGATGCGCGCCCTGGTGGCCACCGACGACGACCACGCCGACCCGGTCATGGCGCCCGACGGCACCCGGGTCGTGGCCCAGCGCAACGAGCGCTCCACCCCCGAGGGGCCCGGTGACCGCACGCTGATCGTCGTCGACCTCGCCACCGGCGAGGCGCGCGACCTGCTGCCGGCCTTCGACGCGTTCCCCGCCGGCGCGGTGTGGACCCGCGACGGCCAGCACGTGCTGTTCACCGCCGACCACGAGGGCCACCGCCTGCCCTACGCCGTGACGGTGGCGGACGGGACGGTGACGCGTCTGGCTGCCCACGGCGCCTACAGCGACCTGCAGGCCGCGCCCGACGGCACGGTCTACGCGCTGCACGCCACCATGGCCCACCCGCCGCGGGTGGTGGCGCTGCGCGCCGAGGTGCCCGACCAGGAGCCCCAGGTGCTGCCCACCCCCGGCGACGACGTGGTCGGCCCAGGACGCGTCGAGCGGGTCACCGCCACCGCCGAGGACGGCGCCGCGATCGGCTCCTGGCTGGTGCGCCCGCCGAGGGAGGCCAGCGACGCCGACCACGGCGACCCCCTGGCGGTGTTCATCCACGGCGGGCCGGTGCACTCGTGGAACGAGTGGACGTGGCGCTGGAACCCGCACGTGCTCGCGGCGCGCGGCTGGGCGGTGCTCCTGCCGGATCCGGCGCTGTCGACCGGCTACGGCCTGGAGTTCGTGGCCCGCGGCTGGGGCCGATGGGGTGCCGAGCCCTACACCGACCTGATGGCCGCGGTGGACGCCGTCGAGGCGCGCGATGACATCGACGCCTCCCGCACCGCCGCGCTGGGCGGCTCGTTCGGTGGCTACATGGCCAACTGGGTCGCCGGGCACACCGACCGCTTCGAGGCGATCGTCACCCACGCGAGCCTGTGGGACCTCGAGGCGTTCCACGGCACCACCGACCTCGGCGTCGTGTGGGAGCGCGAGTTCGGCGACCCCTACGAGGACCCGAGCCGCTATCGCGCGTGGAGCCCACGCAACCACGTGGGCAACATCAGCACCCCGATGCTGGTGATCCACGGCACCAAGGACTACCGGGTGCCCGAGAGCGAGGGCCTGACCCTGTGGACCGACCTGCGTCGCCACGAGGTGCCTGGCGCCTACCTGCACTTCCCTGACGAGAACCACTGGATCCTCACGCCCAAGCACGCGCGGATCTGGTACCAGACGGTGATCCGGTTCCTGGACCACCACGTGCTCGGTGCGACCTGGCAGCGACCCGAGCACGTGTAGGCCAACCGCGTCCGAGCGCGCCGGCCGCGACCGCCGAGGAGGCGCCGTGGAGCTCACCGCCATCGATCACGTGGGGATCGCCGTGCACGACCTCGCCGCGGCGGTGGCGGCCCACGAGCGGCTGTACGGCGCCACGGTGGCCCACACCGAGGAGCTGGCCGAGCAGGGCGTGCGCGAGGCGCTCCTCGCGGTCGGCGACGGGTTCGTCCAGCTGCTCGAGCCCACCCGCGCCGACTCCCCGGTGGCGCGGTTCCTGGCGCGACGCGGCGAGGGGCTGCACCACGTCGCCTACCGCGTCGATGACCTCGCGGCGACCCTGGAGCGCCTGGCCGCCCGCGGCGCGCAGCTCGTCGACACCGTCCCGCGCGCCGGCTCACGCGGCACGCGCATCGCGTTCGTGCACCCTGCCAGCAGCGCTGGGGCGCTGGTCGAGCTCGTCGAGCTGCCCGCACAGGATCCGGGCGACGCGCCGCGCTGACGCGCCGCGCGGAGCGCCGGCGCGGGGCCGGGACCGCGTCGGGGCGGGCGCGGACGGCGGGGACGGGGCGCCGATACACTGGCGGCGTGTCGCTGTTCGATCGCTTCCGCCGCCGCAAGGCAGAGGACCACCCGCTGACGGCCGCCTCGAAGCGCACCGTCGCCGAGCTCGAGGAGTTCCTCACCTCACGCACCGGCGTGGAGGGGTTCATCGAGCCCCCGACGTCCACCTACGCGATGACGCTGTGCCTCGTCGCCGGCGACGGCGAGTCGGTGCGTCGCGCGGTCAAGCACGAGAAGCAGGCCGTCAAGCTGTGCGACGAGCACGGCGTGCCGGTGTACGACGCGCGCATCGTGGGCTACCCGCAGCGCATGAAGGACTATCAGCGGGGGGTGCGCCGCCAGCGCGTCGACCTCGACCAGCTCCCGCCTCTGGAGGTCGCCAGCGACGCGCCCAGCGAGGAGCGGCTGCCGGGCGCCAGCGAGGATCCGCAGCGCGGTGACGACGACGCCGGCGACGGCGACGGGCGCGGTCAGCGCCCCGACGATCCCCGCGAGGGCTGACGCGGGCATGACCGCACGGGCGGCCGCCTCGCCTCACTGCGCGTCGACGGTGACGCGCTCCACGTAGCAGGTCTGCTGCGGCGTCTCCCCGTCCAGTGGCAGGGAGGCGATCCGGTCGATGGCCTCCATCCCGTCGGTGACCTCGGCGAACACGCTGTACTGGGGTGGCAGGCCGACGTCGTCGAGGCACACGAAGAACTGGCTGCCGTTGGTGTCGGGGCCGGCGTTGGCCATGGCGACGGTCCCTCGGGCGTAGCCGCGCTGCTTGGCCGCGTCGAGCTCGTCGACGAACCGGTAGCCGGGACCGCCGGTGCCCACGCCCTCCGGGTCGCCCATCTGCACCACGAAGCCGGGCACGACCCGATGGACGATCGTGCCGTCGTAGAAGCCCTGCTGGGCGAGGAACGCGAAGTTGTTGGCGGTGAACGGCGCCTCGGCGGTGAGCAGGCGCAGGTGCACCGTGCCACAGGAGGTCTCCAGCCGGGCGGTGTGGGTCTCGGCCTCGTCGAGGACCTGTGCGGGCGCCTCGAAGCGCGGCTTGGTCTCACCGGCTGCGGGCGGGACCTCGCCGCCGCAGGCGATCTGCTCGGTCATGGCTGCTCCCATCGGTGGTCGACGCACGCGGCGTCGGCGGTCGTCAGGCGCACGGGCGCGTCGCGCCGCGCGGGGTGCTCACGGCGCCTCGCCCTCGTCGTCCCCGTCTCCCTCGGGTTGGTCGGTCTCGGCATCATCGAGCGCGTCCTCGTCGAGCTCGAGGTCGAGCTCCTCCTCGAGCGCCTCGGGATCGTCGAGGAGCTCCTCGAGCTCGTCGGGGTCGAGATCGTCGGGGGCCGGCACGGGCTGCTCGGGCGGGTCGTCGTCGGGCAGGCTCAGCGCCACGAGGATCCCGCCCACCAGCAGCACGACCGCGATCACCGCAACGGTGATCCAGTTGCGACGCCGCTCCGCCCGACGCGCCGCCTCCTGGCGCTCCTCGCGGCGGCGCCGCTTCTCCTTGTCGGTCTTCTTCGCCATCACGGCCCCCTCGCGGTCCACGGCCACGTCGCGCCCATCCTGGCAGCGCGAGCACGCCGCTGTGCGGTCCGCGGCGCGGCGTCAGCTCGAGCGACGCACCTCCAGGCGCCAGCAGTGCCGATGCCAGTGGCGTCGGAGATCCGCTTCGCCGCTGGGCCACACCACGACATGACCCTCCCCGGCCGCCACCAGGTTGCCGCAGTCGGGGCACAGGTAGTCCTTGGTGGCGCCCTGCCCGTCGACGTGGCGGACCTCGTAGCCGGCGAGCTCGAGGTCCTCGTCGTCATCGGTGCTGCGCCCCCCGAGCAGCGACTCCACGTCGCGCATGGCGCGTGGGTCCTGCCAGGGACGCGTCGCCCGCTTGCGTCGACTGCCCTTGCTCATGCCTGGCTCCCTCGCCCGAGCGACCGGCGGCCACGATAGCCCCCACGGGTGGACCGCGAGATCGGTGCTGCCCACGGCACCGATCTCACAGCAGCACGATCACCGCCACGCCCACCGCGTTGTAGGCGGCGTGGGCGGCCACGGCGCCCCACACGTGCCCGTGGCGCTCGACCAGCAGCGCGAAGACGGCGGCGGCGACCACCAGGGTCAGGAAGACCTGCACCGCGCCGGCCAGGTTGCCGCCAGGCACGTGCAGCGCGGCGAAGACCACGGCGCTCGCGCCCACCGCCACCGGGCGGGCCAGCAGCCGACGGGCCGCGCGGTGCACCACCCCGCGGAAGGCCAGCTCCTCGCCCAGCGGCGTCACGGTCACCGCGACCAGGGCGACCACCACCCCCGACGCGGGAGCACGCAGCGCCTCCTGCAGCGGCTCCTGAGGGCTGACGAGGTCGACGCCCAGGCCCTCCAGCACGGGCGTGGCCGCGAGTCCCACGGCAGCGAGCACCACCCCGATCACCAGGCCGACCACCGCGCCCACGCCCACCTCACGGGCCTCCGGGCGCCCCCCGACGACCCCCGTCACGCTCCGGTCGGGCCGCAGCGCGCTCCAGGCGAGGACGACGGCGATGAGCACCACCGCGAACCCAGCCAGCCGCACCGGCATCTGCCAGGGCGGTGCGGCGGCAGCGGCGACGGCGCCGACGAGCAGGCTGCCGGGCAGGTAGGCCAGGACCAGCACGACGAGCGCGTCCCACGGGTCCGGCGCTGGTGAGGTGGCCGCGTCGACGCCGCGGCGCGCCGCGCGGTCGGGCGAGCCGGCCACGCGCTAGGTGTGGGCGCCGACCGGCACGGCGACGTCCACGCCGACGCGCCGGACGTCCCCGCCCAGCGCGCACAGCCAGCCCGGCAGGTCGGCGTAGCCTCGCTCGATGTGGGAGGCGCCGCACACCACGGTCACCCCGTCGGCGACGAGGCCGGCCAGCACCAGCGCCGCACCGGCACGCAGGTCGGTGGCCTGCACCGTCGCGCCGCGCAGCGAGCTGGGTCCGCGCACCAGCGCGTGGTGGCCCTGCAGCTCGAGGTCGGCGCCGAGCTTGCGCAGCTCGTCGAGCATCCGGAAGCGACCGTCGAAGACGTTCTCGGTGACCATCGCCACCCCGCCAGCCTGGGTGAGCAGCACCGTCAGCTGCGGCTGCAGGTCGGTGGGAAAGCCCGGGAAGGGCAGGGTGGCCACGTCCACCGCGCGGAGCCCGCGGGTGCGCTGCACGGTCACCGCGCCGGGCTCGGTGTCGACCTCGGCGCCGGTCTCGGCGAGCTTGGCCAACGGCAGCCGCAGGTGCGAGGGGTCCACGCCCCGCACCGTCACCGGGCCGCCACACAGCGCACCGGCGGTGGCATAGGTGCCGGCCTCGATCCGGTCGCCGACCACCCGGTGGGTCACCGGCCGCAGGTCCTCGACCGGCACGCCCTCGACGCGGATCTCCTCGGTGCCAGCACCGGTGATGCGCGCGCCCATCGCCTGGAGCATCCCGGCGAGGTCGACGATCTCGGGTTCGCGCGCGGCGTTGCCGATGACGGTGGTGCCGCGCGCGCACACCGCGGCCATCAGGAGGTTCTCGGTCGCGCCGACGCTGGCGTAGGGCAGCTCGAAGTCGCCGGCGACCAGCCCGCCTGGCGGCGCCTGCGCGACGATCGCCTCGTCCTCGAGGGTGATCGTCGCGCCGAGCTGCTGCAGGCCCTGCAGGTGCAGGTCGATGCCGCGGTTGCCGAGGTCGCAGCCCCCCGGCTGCGCCACGCGCGCGCGGCCGTGGCGGGCCAGCAGCGGTCCGAGCACCACGATCGAGGCACGCAGCTGGCGCACCAGGTGCGGTGGCGTCTCGTCGCCGACACCCGGCCCGACGCTGCAGGTGAGGGTGTCGCCGTCGCGGTCGACGGTGACGCCGAGGTGCTCGAGGACCGCGACCATCGCCGCGACGTCAGCGATGTCGGGGACGCGCTCCAGCCGGGTGGTCCCCTCGGTGAGCAGCGCGGCCGCGAGCAGCTTCAGCGCCGAGTTCTTCGCGCCCGAGACGACCACCTCGCCCGACAGCGTCGCGCGACCGCGGACCTCGAAGGCATCCATCATCGGCGAGGATACCGAAGGGGAGGGCATCAGCGTGGCACCTGGGGTGTGTGCGGCGGTCACGCGTCCTGCTCGGCCTTGACGAGCCCGAGTCGCAGCTCGGCGCGTGACAGCGCCGCGCGAGCGCGCTCGGCCTCCTGGTCGGTGCTGGCCTGCTCGAGCTGGCGCACCGCGCGGGCGCGGGCGGCGCGCGCCCGCTCCACGTCGATCTCGACGGCGAGCTCGGCGAGGTCGGCCAGCACCGTCAGCTCGTCGCCACGGCACTCGAGGAACCCGTGGTGGACCGCGATCCGCACCTGGTCACCGTCGGGGCGCTTGATCCGCACCGGCGCGTGCCCGAGCAGCACCAGCGCTGGCTGGTGGCGCGGCAGCAGCCCGATGTCGCCCTCGACGCCGCGGGCGTAGACGCCCGTGGAGTCGCCGGAGAACAGCTCGCGCTCGGCGCTGACCACGTCGACCTGGAAGGTGGCCTCGGCCATCGGCTCCTCGTTCCCTGTGCTCGCCGGTGTCGGTGGGTGCGGCCCGGTCTCAGGACTCGGCGAACTGCTTGGCCTTGGCCTGGACCTCCTCGATCCCCCCGACCAGGAAGAACGCCTGCTCGGGCGTCTCGTCGAACTCGCCGTCGAGGATGGCCTCGAAGCTCTGGATCGTCTCCTCCAGCGGCACGCTCTTGCCGGGGATGCCGGTGAACTGCTCGGCCACGTAGAACGGCTGAGAGAAGAACCGCTGGATCTTGCGGGCCCGGTTGACCACGACCTTGTCCTCCTCGGACAGCTCGTCGATCCCCAGGATGGCGATGATGTCCTGGAGGTCCTTGTAGCGCTGGAGCGTCTCCTGGACGCGCGTGGCCACGTCGTAGTGGTGCCGGCCCACGATCTGCGGCTCCAGGGCGCGCGAGGCCGAGTCCAGCGGGTCGACCGCCGGGTAGATGCCGAGCTCGGCGATCGAGCGCGACAGCACCGTCTGCGCGTCGAGGTGGGCGAACGTGGCGTGCGGCGCCGGGTCGGTGATGTCGTCGGCGGGCACGTACACGGCCTGCAGGCTGGTCACCGACCGCCCGCGGGTCGAGGTGATGCGCTCCTGCAGCTGGCCCATCTCGTTGGCCAGGGTCGGCTGGTAGCCCACCGCGCTCGGCATGCGCCCGAGCAGCGTGGAGACCTCCATGCCGGCCTGCACGAACCGGAAGATGTTGTCGATGAACAGCAGCACGTCCTGGCGGGCCTCGTCGCGGAAGTACTCGGCCATCGTCAGCGCCGACAGGCCCACCCGCAGGCGCACCCCCGGCGGCTCGTCCATCTGGCCGAACACCAGCGCGGTCTTCTCGAGCACGCCCGACTCCTGCATCTCCAGGATCAGGTCGTTGCCCTCGCGGGTGCGCTCGCCGACGCCGGCGAACAGGCTGACGCCGCCGTGCTCCTCGGCCACACGCTGGATCATCTCCTGGATGACCACCGTCTTGCCGACGCCGGCGCCGCCGAACATGCCGACCTTGCCGCCCTCGATGTAGGGCTCGACGAGGTCGATGACCTTGATGCCGGTCTCGAAGATCGTCGTGCGGGGGTCGAGGTCCTCGAAGGAGGGCGCCGGGCGGTGGATCGGCCAGCGGTCGGTGACCTCGATCGTGGAGGGGTCGGCGTCGAGGGGCTCGCCCAGCACGTTGTAGACGTGGCCGAGCACCCCCTGGCCGACCGGCACGGTGATCGGCTGGCCGGTGTTGCGCACCGCGGTGCCGCGCTGCACGCCGTCGGTGGGCTGCATGACCACCGCGCGCACCGCGTTGTGGCCCAGGTGCTGGGCGACCTCGGCGGTCAGCGTCTTGCGCTCCCCGAAGATGTCGGCGTCGAACTCGAGGGCGGTGTCGATCTCCGGCAGCGACGCGGGCGGGAACTCCACGTCGATGACGGGGCCGATGACGGCGATGATGCGCCCGTCGGGCCGCTGCTCGTCCGCGCCGGCCGGGGATGCGGTCTGCGTGTCGGTCATCGGTCTTCCTCGCTGGCTCGCGGTGCGCTCGGGTTGGGCGGGGTCAGCCGGAGGACAGCGCCTCGGCGCCGCTGACGATCTCGGAGATCTCGGTGGTGATGGCGGCCTGGCGGGCGGCGTTGGCCTCGCGGGTGAGGTCCTCGATGAGCTCGCCGGCGTTGTCGGTGGCGTTGGACATGGCCCGCTGGCGGCTGGCGTGCTCGCTGGCGCTGGACTCGAGCAGCGCGGCGTACATGCGATGCTCGACGTAGCGCGGCACCAGCTGCTCGAGCAGCGTGCGCGGGCTGGGCTCGAACAGGTACTCGGGCGCGTAGCCCTCGCCGCCGGAGAGCTCGCGCTCGCGGACCGGGAGCAGCTGCAGGACGCTGGGAACCTGGCGCAGGGCGCTGCGGAAGTTGGTGAAGCACACCCACACGCGGTCCACCTCGCCGGCGCTGTAGTCGGCGATGATGCGCTCGGCGATCTCGGCGGCGTCGGCGTAGCGCGGGCGGTCGGTCACCCCGGTCCAGTACTGCGCGATGTCGCGACCCTGGTAGCTGTAGGTCTGCTGGGCCTTGCGCCCCACCACGTAGCGACGCACCTCGCGCCCAGCCTGCTCCTCCTGCTCGACGAGCCGGTCGGCACGCCGCAGGATGTTGGCGTTGTAGGCGCCGGCCAGACCACGGTCGCCGGAGATCACGACCACGCCGATGCGGCGCAGCTCCTCGTGCTCCGACAGCAGCGGGTGGTCGCCGACGGTGGCCTCGGTGGCGAGGTCGCGCATCACGCGGGTGATCATCACCGCGTAGGGCCGCGCGGCCTCGACGGCCTCGCGAGCCCTCGTGATGCGGCTGGCGGCGATCAGCTCCATCGCGTGGGTGATCTTCTGCGTCGAGCGGACGCTGTCGATGCGCCGCCACAGCGTGCGCAGCTCCGCTGCTCCTGCTGCCATGTCCTCCTCGCCTGCTCGGGCCCCGTCGGGTG
>Ga0207421_10005109_pt1 | contig 14850 bp, 12 predicted proteins | sample SodLakKL_010_SED_4_FD_187542 | JGI IMG/M metagenome (GOLD analysis project Ga0207421, IMG submission 187542) | Alkaline sediment microbial communities from Lake Tanatar, Kulunda Steppe, Russia - 8KL_010_SED (SPAdes) (version 2) | ecosystem: Environmental > Aquatic > Non-marine Saline and...
TCAAATCGAAAATCTATCAGTAAAACTTATCAAATAGTCATCTCTTTTGGTTGAGTTGGTGTTATAATTGCCACGGAAAGCACTATTGAGCGTATCCGATAAAACTGGAATAGTTGAGTTTGCCGAAGGGCTGAAAAAGAACGGCTTCGAGATAATCTCGTCCGGCGGGACAGCTTCTGTTTTGAGAGAAGCAGGATTAGAAGTTACTGAAGTTAGTGAAGTGACCGAGTTCCCCGAAATTTTAGATGGACGAGTGAAAACACTTCATCCGAAAATCCACGGTGGATTATTATTCCAAATCAATAAGCATAAAGAAGATATCGAAGAACACGCCCTGCCAAGTTTAGATGTTCTAGCGGTGAATCTATATCCGTTTCAGGAAACTACTTCCAAAGAACATGAGGTCGAAGACGCGGTTGAAAATATCGATATCGGAGGCGTAGCCTTATTGAGGGCCGGAGCTAAAAACCATGATCGCGTAACTGTGATTTGTGATCCAAAAAGATATGATGAGATCTTGGAGGAATTGAAGGAAAATTCTCAAGTAAGTGAAAAGACCAGAAAAGAACTTGCGGTAGAGGCCTTCGGCCGCACCGCAGAGTACGACACCGCCATATACAATTATTTTCGAAAGGAATACTTTGGGAATGACTTCCCGGAGAACTATCAACTCTCTGGTAAGAAGGTTCAGGAGCTGAGATATGGGGAAAATCCTAATCAAAAAGCTGCTTTCTATAGAACTGAAAAAACTCGTGAAAGCTCCGTATTAAAAGCTGAAAAGCATCACGGAAAATCTCTTTCGTACAACAATATATTGGACCTAGAAGCCGCTATGGACATAGTGAAAGAATTCGACGATCCCACCGTTGCGGCGATAAAACACACTAACCCTACCGGAGTAGCGAGCAGAGATGATCTAGCCGAAGCTTACAAATTAGCTTATGAATGTGATCCTATGTCCATATACGGAGGCATAATCGGATCCAATCGACCTATAACAGTCGAGATGGCAGAAAAGATGAACGAGATATTCATAGAGGCTTGTATAGCTCCGGGTTATGAGGAAGGAGCTATAGACGTTTTGAAAAATAGTAAAAATATAAGGATAATGGAACTGCCGGATTGGAATCCTAAAAAGGAAGGAGTCATGTACATGAAAGTTGCTGAAGGTCTTCTAGTTCAAGAGAGGAATCAACAGAAATTGAAGAGAGAGGATCTAGAGGTGAAAAGTGAAAGGCAACCTACGGAAGAAGAACTAGATGCTATGGAATTCGCTTGGAAGGTGATTAAACACGTCAAATCTAACTCGATAATTTTCACAAGAAAAGACCATACAGTAGGGATAGGTGCGGGTCAGATGAGTCGAGTAGATGCGGTAAAAATAGCCCGGATGAAATCTAGATCTGAAACTAAAGGATGCACGATGGCCTCCGATGCCTTCTTCCCTTTCCGTGACGCGATTGATGAAGCCGCTGAAGCAGAAATAGAATCCGTCATCCAACCAGGCGGTTCGATAAGAGACGATGAAGTTATAGAGGCGGTCAATGAACACGAGATGAGCATGGTCTTTACTGGCCAAAGAGTTTTCAAACATTAAGTGATCGTATGGGAATGGATGAAGAAGAGAAAGAAAGATTTAAAAATCCTAGAGAAAATTTTGAACATCCTGAAGATTATCTCTATTCACTGGAAAGAATTGGAGTCAAGTTAGGTTTGGACAAGATAAAAGATTTCCTATCAAGATTTGATAATCCACAAGATGATTTTCAGGGGATAGTAGTTGGAGGCACTAATGGCAAGGGGTCCGTATGTAGAACGTTAGTCAATATTCTAAAAAAAGCGGGATATTCTACTGGTCTTTACCTCTCTCCTCATCTTGTCGATTTTGAAGAAAGGATACAGATAGATGGAGAAAATATAGATGAGCAAGAACTCTGGAATTTGATCGAAAAGGTACATCCAGTAGTTAAGGAAATCGAAGAAAACGATCCTGAAAAAAGACCAAGTTTTTTCGAAGTCCTGACAACTTTGGCATTCTTGTCTTTTTCAAAACATGATGTCGATTTTGCCGTTCTAGAAGTTGGTATGGGCGGAAGGCTCGACGCTACTAATATAGCCCCACATGACTTTTCTGTAGTTACCTATGTAGGTTATGATCATGCTGAACATCTGGGTAATTCTAAAAAGAAAAGAGCTTACGAGAAAGGAGGTATAATAGCGCAAGGTAACCATTTCGTGACGGGAGAGAAGGAGAAAAAAATAAGAGACTACTTCAAAAAAGTTTGTGAAGAAAAAAACGCTGATTTCAATTTTGCTTTCGATAGAGATTACCAGATCTCCTACGACCCATTAAAAGTCAAAACAGAGCCCTATGGAGAGATTGATATACAGGGATTGACTTCTTGGCAGGCGGAAAATGCATTGATCTCACTTACGGTGGCGGAAGGATTGAAGAAGAGAGGTTACAACTTGAGTCAAAAAGACATAATCGAAGGAATAGAAAATACCAGATTACCTGGAAAGATGGAATTTATCAAGGAAAATCCAAGAATTATGATAGATTCCGCACATAACAGGACCGGGTTTGAAGCTCTAAAGCTTGGACTAGAAAGCGTAGAATTGAATAGATTTTTGCTGGTAGCCGGTATGCTGGAAGACAAGGACTATGATAGTATGGTCAAAATACTAGGACCTCTAGCCGATTATGTATATACCGCTGAACCAGTTAGCGAAAGAAAACTAGATAGCAAAGTCCTTTGCAAAAAATTCGAAAGTTACTGTCCTGCTGAAGCTCATGAGCATGGTATCGAAGCTTTAGAGAAGGCGAAAGAAGAATGGAGTGAAGGGGACCTGATCGTAATTACGGGCTCTATATATCTTCTAGGAGATATATTGAAAAAATTGAGATGATAATATGGATTACGAAGAGATGATAGAGCGATTGAAAGAAGAATTCGATGTTGGAGCCTTTCCGGGCAAAGATCCTGAAGATGATGAGACCCCAGACAGATCACCATTTGAAGTATTGATATCGACGGTCCTATCTCAACGGACCAAAGATGTCAACACTCACAAGGCATCACAAGCTTTATTTTCCAGCTATCCTACTCCTAAAGCGCTAGCAGAGGCACCTTTAGAGCACGTGAAAGAACTGATAAAACCCTCAGGATTTTACAATGTGAAAGCTGAAAGGGTAAAGCGGATAGCGAAAAGGATACACGAGGAATACGATGATGTTGTACCTGAGGAGATGGATAAATTACTCGATTTGAAAGGCGTTGGAAGAAAAACAGCTAACTGCGTACTGGTATATGGTTTCGGGGAACCTGCGGTTCCCGTCGATACTCACGTACATAGGATAAGCAACAGGCTAGGTATTGCAGATACCGAAGATCCAGAAGAAACCGAAAAAGTACTTGAAGAAAAAATTCCCAAAAGATATTGGATCGAGATCAATAGATTGATGGTCGTCTTCGGTAAGAGTATATGCAAACCTAGACGCCCAGAATGTGAGAGGTGTCCTTTGACCGATATGTGTAAATATTATAAAGAGGTGTATATTAATGAAAATAGATAGGTTGGAAACGATCCCGATAGGAATAGACAGAAACGAGGTATTTAAGATCTCTACAGGTTCTTCTCTAACCGCAGAAAATGTGATCGTAAAAGTCGAAACTGACGGAAAAATTGGATGGGGTAATGCAAGCGCTAACAGCGTAACCGAAGAAACGATAGAATCGATATTGAAAGCTCTAAAAAATTTTAGAACTAGAATAGAAGGAGAAGAAGTAGATATAGAAAATAATTGGGAAAAGTGGAATGAAGAAATGCCAAAAGACCCTTCGGCTTTAGCGGGTTTAGATATAGCTCTATATGATTTAAAAGGAAAATTAGAGGGAAAATCGATAATTGAAATGATAGGAGGAAGTTGTGAAGGAATAATCACAGATAGAACTATTGGGCATATGACTAAAAGGGAAACAGTCGAACACGCTAGAGAGTTCGTGAATAAAGGTTTCAGAGCATTGAAAATAAAGATCGGGCTCGGTTTGATGGAGGACGTGAAGAGAGTTAAAGCGGTAAGAGAAGAAGTGGGAGAAGATATCGAGATATGGGTAGATGCAAATCAGGCATTCACCCCTGAAGAGTCTATCACGCTCTGTCAAAAATTGAAAGAAAGTGACATAAAATTTGTCGAACAACCTGTTAGGGTAGACGATCTAGAAGGACTGAAAAAAGTTACTGAGGAGACCGATATACCGATAATGGCTGATGAAACGATAAAAGGACCAGAGATGGCGAAAAAAATCTGTGAAGAAGAAATAGCGGACATGATAAACATAAAATTGGCTAAATGCGGCGGTCTAACTGGCGGAAGGAAGATCGTTGATATAATGGAAAATTACGACGTGTTTGGCATGGTGGGATGCATGGGCGAAACTAGTGTATCTATAGCGGCTGGAGCCCATCTATTCAACTCCACTCCCAATCTGAAATATGCCGATCTTGACAGTCACTTCATGCTTTCAGATAATATCGCTAGCGGGCTTGAATTCAAAGATGGAAAACTTTGGACTTCCGACAAACCAGGTCTTGGGATGAAAATTCACGAAGAAAAACTAGAAAAATATAGGATCGATCTGAAAGGTGAATCATGAAAATCAAAACCCCTTCTAGGCTTCATTTCGGTATAATCGATCTTAGCAGAAAGTTCGAAAGACAGTACGGGGCCTTTGGAATCACTTTGAAAGAGGGCTATGAGTTAGATTTTGAACCTATTGAAGATGGTATTAAAGTAGAAGGCAGCGAAAGAGAAAAAAAGATAGCGATGAGAGTTCATCAAAAACTTAAAAAGAAATTCAATATTTCAACCGGATTCAAAATAGTAGTGGAAGACAGCATTCCTGATCATGTAGGATTAGGGTCCACCACTCAATTCACTCTCGGAACTGGCTACGGCATGTTGAGAGAAATTGGAGAAGACGTTTCGATCATAAAATTAGCTCAGATCCTTGGAAGAGGACGTTTTTCCGCAATCGGAACACACGGCTTTGATAAAGGCGGTTTTATCCTAGAGGGAGGAAAAGTAAAGAAAAATGAGGTTTCACCTCTTTTGAAAAGAAAAAAGGTTCCAGAAGATTGGCGATTTTTGATAATCTGTCCAAAAAAAGAAAGAGGATACGATGAAAAAGAGGAAAGACCAATAATGGAAGAATTAACCGTGGATGGAAAATATCCTGAAAAAATCTGCCATCACTTGACTATGGGTGTTTTGCCTTCTTTGGAGAGAGAGGATATAGCCGGTTTTGGCCAACATCTTACTAGAATACAGGAACTAGTCGGTGAATCTTTTTCAGATTATCAGGAAGGAATCTATCATCCTGTAATAAGTGACATCGTTAAGTCTCTCATCGATAAGACTTACGGAGGAGGGCAGAGCTCTTGGGGACCTACAGCTTACGGTTTGGTTAAAGAAGAAGATCTAGACGAGCTAAAAACTAAGGTTTTAGAAGGTAAAAATGAAGAAGATTATAGAGTATGGGTAGGGGAACCGAATAACGAGGGTGTTATTGTAAAAGAGTGATTCAGCCCTGTAAATCTTTCTGTATCTCTATCCTTTCCGCTATCTTTTCAGGATTTTCAAGAGCATCAGTAGCTGGGATGTTGAATCTCTGTTCGTACTTCAATGCGTATCTTTTCTTTTCTTCTTCCGTTAGATCTTCTGGGTTGATAGTAATTGCGACGACATCAGATCCAGAATAAGAACGAATAAGATGGATTTCATCTTCTAAATCCGGCATCGGCCATTGTATGTTCTCAGATTGGTAATGACGGTACTTTCTAGCGGGGGCATGCTGTAACACGACTCCGTCTGGCTGACTAGCTGCTAATATTGCGCGGGAACCACAGACATAAGCGGGATGTGATATGCTTCCCTGCCCTTCGATCAGTATGTAATCCGGGTTTTTTTCCTTCCAAGCTTTCCATATCTGATGCTCTAGTTCACCTACCATATAGTCCCCTTTGATAGAATCGAGGGGTAAGCCGTATTCTGATCCCTGCAACAATCCGGTCTGTCCTGTAGCTATCCACTCAACCTTGTTGCCTCTTTCTTTCATAACCTCGTAAATCTCTAAAAGAGCAGTTCTTTTACCTACTGAGCTGTCGGTTCCTAGGAAAGGTATAGTCAATGCATCGATATCTTCCTTCCTATTTTTGAAATAATGAAGTTCATCTAGTGGAGGAGATTTTCTTATATCGTTCAATGTCACGTCGTATTTCTCAGCTAGTTCGACGAATTCCTCGTCCTCGCTCAGATAATGGTGGAGACCGGAGATGATATCCATACCGTTCTTTATCGCCTCTCTTACGTGTGTTCTAAAATTTTCTGGTAGGTATCCACCTATGGTAGCTACTCCAACTATCAAAGTTTCAGCGTCGTTCTCTTTCAAGGCAGAGTCAAGATCGGGATAGACGTCAACTTTTTTACATCGTGGTATTATATCATCGGTGGTCTTTCCGGCGAACTTCGAATCTATCACACCTACTATCTCGTATTTTTCCGAATGTCTAAGTAACCCATGGGATGTTTTAGCCGCTCCTTTATCGAGATGTTCGTCCGTAAGGATCAAAGCGTTCTTCATGTTTTCCCGGATAAAAAAGATAGTTGATAAATTTTTGGAAACAATTTGTTTTAGAAATCAAAAGTCGGTCAAAGATTTTTGATTATTTTTGCTTTCGTTTTTTTCCTCTGCAAGTATCTTACCATATCTTCCGCCACCACCGGGCCTGATATCTACCGTCTCGTCTCTAAAATCTTTAACTAATTTCCCGACTTGTTCGCCAGCGATACGCTTCACATCACTAACTGGCGCATTACATAAGACCTCTACTTCATCTCCTATAGACTCGATGAGAGATCCCCATAGTTCTTTAACTTTCTTCGTATTTGGCTTCGAATGACCAACAGCTTTAGCTATTATTTCCTGTAATGGAATAAGATGGATATATGGTGGTCTCTCTTTTGGACTTTCATTTGTATCGGATAATTCCTCGACCCTATCTTTTACACCCTTTTTTATGGCACCTCCACAAGTGCATCGCCAATCTCTTGAAACAGCCTCTTCGAAGCTAAAATGAGTGTAACAACTGCTGCAGGCGCTCTGGTTGTACTTTCCTTCTTCGGGCGGAAGACCCACGTTACGGACTACCTCTCCTTTTTTGCCTTGAAACAATTTATTTAACCCTTCAAAACTCAATTCGTGAAGACTAAAAGTATTGAACTCTCTCGCTAAACGATAAGGAAATGGAGAATGCGCATCGGAATTAGAAAGGTAGACCAAATCATGGAGTTCTGAAATCTTGTCCGCATAACTACTATCCGCACTCAATCCTAACTCCAAAAAATGGATGTCCTTTGAGTACTTGCCATATTCAGAAGAGAGAGAATCATGTTTTCCATATAAAGCAGTGTAAGGTGTAAACGCATGAGAAGGTCCAAACAGACAACCAGTTTCTTTAGCCATAAGAGCAAGTTCTTCTCCAGAAAGTTCTACTCTTGGTCTACCGTCGGAATCGATGTTAGATGAAAAACGATTTAATCTCTCATGGAGTTCTTTGACCTTTGAAAGCGAAGGGAAAATCAACAGGTGATGAACTCTATCTTTTGTCTCTACTTCGCTTGTAAGTATAAATTTCATTTCCTTTTTCTTGAATATAGATTCTCTCTCTTTATTCAAGTCTTTTATTTTCTTTTTCCAACGAGGATGTAGACAGTCTCCGGTTCCAAGAAGATCTATACCTTTCTTCTTGCCCTGGATACTCAAAGTTTTGAACTCCATTTTTTTTGAGACGCCGCTGGAGTACTTGCTGTGGATGTGTAGATCCGTATTGATTTTCATATTTTAGGCTTATAGTTCTCTCCTGGATTATAATGATATCGGAAAACACCTTACTAAGATTAGTGATAGATACGATGGAGGCTAAAAACAATATAATTAGGCTTATAAAAAATTATTTCATCCATTTTTAGCGAAGACGATATAACCTGATTCTGTAGTGATAAGTTCTTCTGTATTCTCTTTCAATTCTTCGAAAAACATCTTCAATGCGTCTTTTTTAACCTCTATTGGGAGTTTATTAAAGTAAGTCATATCACTTTTTGCATCTATTCTTTTCAAACAAGATTCAACGTCGATGTTCTCTCGAAAGCAAAATTCATTAGAAACTTGAATATCAAACCCTTCTTTTTCAAGATATTCCTCAATATCGCTCTGTAAGTACATATTCTTCCCAATGATCTCTTCTGATTTTACATTGTAATGTTCCATTACAGCCTGGTATGCGTCCTGGACTTCCTTATACCACTCAGGAGATGGAGAAATCAGACCTAATTTACCGTCTTTTTTCAATACTTGCTTAGCCCACCGTATTAAGGAAATGGGATCAGAAAGCCAATGAAAGAGATAAGAACTGACACAGATATCGAATTGATTTTCATATTCTAGTTCTAGGTAGTCCCTTGCGATGAAGTTCACGTTCTGTATACCTCTTTTTTGGGCTTTTTCCGATGCGATATCAACCATATTAGAAGATAAATCGATACCCAACATCTTTCCTTCATCTAAATTCTCAGCGATCATGCAGGTGAGTTCACCCGGTCCGCACCCTATGTCTACGCCTTGTTCATCTCCTTCAAGGTTCAAGATGTCTATAAGCATATTGTATTGACAAATTTTACATGGGATCACAAAATCTTCATAATCGATAGCTCTCCTTTCATATATCCTTTTTACTTCACTTGAACTAATTTAAATCACCTACGAATTTTGCCTCGATTGGACTAACATTCGGATTTCAAAGCACACAAATCAGTAATATAACTATGTTATATTTAGTGATTTCCACTTTTTAAAGCTTTGCTAATAGTAGTTATCGAGAACAGTATTTTGTCACAACAAATTTCTCCTAGCGGAGTAGCTTTAGATTGAATTATAGAAGCATCTGTTAACCATAACCTATATATGCGTGTTAATATAACATAGTTATAATGCGATAAGATTGATGTAGTGGATAATATGGAAAATAACAATAATCAGAAAAAACTTACGGTAAAAAAGGACATATCAGAGACAATCGGAAATACACCAATAGTCAAATTATCCAACCTCATCGATTTTTTTGAGTTGGAATCCGATCTGTATGCTAAGATAGAATATCTAAACCCAGGAGGAAGCATAAAGGATAGGATCGGAATTTCGATGGTAGAAGGTGCAAAAAAAGAGGAAAAGATCGAAAAGGGAGGCGTGATAATCGAACCAACTTCTGGCAACACTGGAGTAGGGATCGCCATAGCATCGAGTTTGAACGGATACAAGACCGTATTCACAATGCCATCTAAAATGAGCAAGGAGAAGGAACTGCTCTTAAAAGCTCACGGTGGAAATGTCATTAGGACTCCGACCGATGTAGCTCCAGAAGACCCGAACTCCTATTATAGTGTAGCAGAAGTGGTAAGGAACCTGATATGGGAAAAAGAAAAAATCATCGACGATCAAGATCTTGAAAATATAACAGAGTTTGTACAAAAATTGGTAGACGAAGATCGGATAGAAGAATTGAGGAAAATATTGAACAAAAAAGTTAACTCGTCAAAAAATGCTCACCTACCGAATCAGTATGAGAACGAGTATAACCCTTTAGCTCATAGAAAAAACACTGGACCTGAAATAGTCAGTCAGATGGGTAACAAATTAGATTACTTTTTTGCAGGTTTAGGTACCGGAGGAACTATCTCTGGAATCGGTAATCATCTACAAGAAAATATCGACATTAAGATCATCGGTGTCGATCCTGAGGGATCGATTATAAGTCTAGTTAAGAACGGCATGGACGAAGAAGAGGCAAAGAAAAAGGCAGAGACTTATCTGACCGAAGGGATAGGTGAAGATCTAATCCCTAAGACTCTTGATTTAGAAGTAATAGACGAAATAGTGAAGACCGATGACCAATCATCTTTTTCTATGACACGGTTCTTAGCGCGAGAGGAAGGGATAATGGCAGGAGGTTCTTCAGGCAGCGCTATTGTTGGAGCGATAAAGTACTTAAAGCAAAACGATATCAGTGATAAAAATGCGCTCGTGATTTTACCAGACACCGGGCGTAATTACCTTACAAGGCTCTATGACGACGATTGGATGGAGGAAAAAGGTCTTGAAACTGACGACGAAAAGATTTTGGAGGAATTAAAATGAAAAAAAATGGTTTTTCGACTCGTAGTATACATGAAGCGGAAGATCCTGAAGATACCGAATCTGGAGACGTTATAGCACCTATTAATCTTACTACAACTTTTGCTAAAAAAAATCTTGATGAGATGGATAAGGGCCACGTTTATTCGAGGACTAGCAATCCTACAAGAGATAAATTAGAGAGAAAGATAGCCTCGTTGGAGAATGGAAATTATGGATTAGCTTTTGCTTCGGGCATGGCAGCAGAACAAAACATATTGATGTCTCTTCTTGAGGAAAGCGATCATGTTTTAGCCTTCGATGATCTTTACGGTGGAACTAAAAGGCTCTTCGACAAGGTGATGACCAATTTTGGATTAGAGTTTGATTATGTAGATGCAACAGACCCAAAAAATATAGATGATAATATAAAGAAAAACACTGAACTAATTTGGTTGGAATCACCAACGAATCCACTCATGAAACTTTCTGATATTGAGAAGATATCGAAAATAGCTCATCAAGAGGACATAGAGGTGGTTGTTGACAATACATTCGCTACGCCTTATTTCCAGAGGCCTTTAGAACTCGGAGCGGACTTAGTTGTCCACAGCTTAACCAAATATATGGGCGGCCACTCGGATGTGGTAGGAGGAGCGGTAGTGACCGATAACGAAGAACTGTATGAAGAAATGAAATTCAATCAGAACGCCGCTGGAGCTATCCTTTCTCCGTTCAACTCTTGGTTAGTCATGCGAGGTATTAAGTCTTTGAAACTCCGGATGGAAGCGCATGAAAAAAACGCTAAAGAGATAGCTAAATATCTTGAAGAACATCCAAAGGTAGAAAAAGTCTACTATTCCGGTCTAGACTCAAATCCACAGTACGAACTTGCGAGAAAACAGATGGATGGATTCGGAGGCATGCTTTCTTTCGAGATAAACGGCGAATTAAAAGAAGCAAAGAAATTCATTGAAGACCTAGACATATTTCATTTAGCTGAAAGTCTTGGCGGCGTAGAGTCTTTAGCTGAAATTCCAGCTCTGATGACACATGCTTCCGTACCAAGAGAGAAGAGAGAAGAAGTTGGTATCAAAGACAATCTTATCCGCCTGTCGATAGGTATAGAAGAACCCGAAGACCTTAAGGAAGATTTGGAAAGTGCCTTTAGAGATCTTTAACTTTCTAAAATAATCCTGTTAAAGATTCCACTGCCGGAGTAACGATCTCTGAGACTATTATATGAGGCATAATTGAAAACGCTATAATGAGAATTGCAAGTATCGTCATACCTACGAACATTGTCGTAGGGATTCTTTTTTCTGATCGCTCTTCTTTGGACCCAAGGAAAACCTCGGAGAACAACTTCGCCATAATCACCAAAATAATGATACTCATCACTGCAGCGAATAAACCTAGGAGTGGATGGAACAAGAAGGTAGATTTGTATATAATGAATTTAGAATAGAACCCAGCAAAAGGAGGAACTCCCGAAATAGATAAAGCACCGAGTAGAAAAAAGAAAGAAAGGTAGGGCATCTTATAGGCGAGACCACTGAGATCCTCTTTATTCCTTATACCCGTGATGTGCACAATACTAATGATCGAGAGAAAGAGTAGGGCTTTATAGACTATATCATTTATCATGTGGAAGAGACCGCCAGTGATCGCCAGAGAACCAAATTCTTCATAACTGACAGTATTCAGGGTTGCAATTCCAAGCCCAACAACAAGCATAATATACCCTATCTGAGAAATTGAAAGATAGGCTAACAATCTTCTTAGGTCTTTCTGAGCGAACGCCATCATGACGCCAACAACCATAGATATGATTCCAAGTAACATGACGACCATACCGATAATCTGAGGTGAGATCGCACCTGCAAAACTAGTGAATAGTAATCTAAACAGAGCGAATAGAAATCCCATACTCGTCACTGCCATGAATGGAGAGATAGGTCCTGGAGATTCTCCGTATACATCTGGTGTCCAAAGATGGAAAGGAACGCTACTGGATTTCATGGCAAAAACTACAATTATAATGCCGACAGCGAGTCTATCATTGTAACTCCCGGTAATATTTTCAGAAAGAAGCTCAAGATTTAAGACACCATGTTGACCGTAGAGCAAACCTATAGAGAATAAGAAGAAGAGACCACCTATCACGCTCAAAAGAAGATATTTTAATGCGGCCTCGATGCTTTTCTCCCTGTAATTCTGAAAGGCTACGAGTGCGCAGGAAGCCATAGTCGTGACTTCGAACCAGACGAACATATTGAATATATCATTGGTTAAAACCATCCCGTTGATCCCGACCCATGTTAGCAGGAATAGAGAGTAGTATTTGTTTAGAGCAGTTTCCTTTTTCATGTATCCGTAAGAATAAATGCCCGCAACAACCGCAATTATAGCGATGGTTATAGTTGCTAAAACGGAAAATCCGTCCGCTACAAAAATAATTCTAAAGAATGAAGTAACGTTTTCAGGATGCGGTTGTTCAGCCCCAAAAACGTATGACCAGCTCTCTGCAGTTAAAACTTCGAAGGCCATAACACCAACAAAGAAAGATGTTAAGATGAGTGCGCAGGCGAACAACACCTCGATAGACTTTTCAAAAAATCTTCCTAGAAGAGCTATCAAAAAAGCGAATAAAAGAGGCATAGCTAGAATCAAGGCGGGACTAGCGGTAACTATAGTATTCCACGTCATGGTTTTCTCCTTTGCATATGATCGACAGCGCTACTCTCGGAATATTTTTTTTCAATGAAAGATAACGATAATTCATTAAGGATAGCTATTTTATCTACTATTGAATGTACAAGATTGCATAAATTAGAGATGAAAAGTGGAATAATTTGTAATACCAATACGTTATCTTTCTCCATTCTATAACACCTATAAAGCAATCCTTACTATTTTTTTAAAGGATTTTATATAACGTTGCTATAAGCGGTTTAACCGAAAATATCATATTTATATCTTCGGTGAAGTAAGTGTACGAACAGTGAAGTGTATTAGCGCACTTCATAAAAAGAGTACAGTCAATATAACTCCAACAAATCCTATCATCAGCCAAAGGATATAAGTAGTGAAATCCGCAGGATGAGCATCTTCAAGAGCCTTATCTGCTCTTTTAATCCATGATATCATCCTTCTATGGAAAAACCTGTCTATGATCTCGTTTTCAACTTTATGAGAAAAAAGCACGAGGAAATATCGTAAAGAACCTGAAAAGAGAGTGTAGGCGCCGAGATAAGCGGTCAAGAACATCAACCCTTCTATTGTCAGGACAGATAAACTTGGTGGTTCTGCAGGTCCGAATAATGAGGTAGGGATAAAAAAAAGAAAGATGCCTATAGACGCGATTACTGCCATTGGAATGGTGGATGTAGACCAGCCAATCGATATAGGGTCCATATCTGCTTTAAACATACCGAAGAACATCCTTTTCATTGTTATGAAAGCATAAGCTGCTGTTATTCCCCCAGCAAAAACAATAGCAAGAGCGACTAGTATGAAGGTAAATGGACCAGTAACTACAGGCATCTTTATCGCTCCGCTAAAAATCAATGTTTTCCCCCAAAAACCCAAGGTTAAGGGAGAACCCACTAGGGTCAAAAAACCTATCAGCATCAGGCTAGAAAGTACTGGATGGAGATTTAAGAGTTCACCCATATTTGAGATATCTCTCAACCCATCATATTTTTCAACTAAAATACCTGCGCCCATGAATAGTACAGACAGACTTATGGAATGTTTAACGAAAAGCAGGACCCCTCCCATCATTCCTTCATTAGTCATGGTCGCTATACCAAATACCACCCACCCCATTTGAGAGATAGATGCGTAAGCGAGTAAACGCTTCAAATCATCCTGTGCAATAGCATTTAATCCACCGTAAACCATAGTAACGAAGGCGAAAATCAAAAAGAAAATCGACATCTCTTCAAATTGTGTAGGAAAAATATCTAGGACAACTCTTATCATCGCATATCCCGATATGCCAATCAAGTTAGGTGAAAGCAGAGCTGAAACTGGAGCCGGGGCTTCAGCATGGGCATGAGGGAGCCAAACATGAACACCAAAAAGAGCTTTTTTTATGCACATACCAAAGAAGATTAAAAATGGAATCAAAAGAGGCAAACCCGCCCCCATCCCCAAATTTAGTTCGAGGGACTCCATATCAACTAGATCAAAAGTCCCTACCTGCAAACCAAGACCAATTATTCCAAGCAAAAAAATTGAGCCACCAATCATTGACCAAATCAGATACATGTTAGCGGTACGTTTCTTATCCCCGTGCCCATAAAGCAATATCAAAAGAAAAGAACTCATCACTGTTATATTCAAGAACACGTATTGTAAAATTAGATTGGTGGTGACTAAAAATCCAAGCATTGCTACTGAAAATATAGTATAAGAAAAATAGAATATGCCTGATGAAGGAACATCATTTCCATTCTCTCGCATAGAAGTTAGTCTATGTTTCATATAATTGTGAGAATAAAGAGCTACCATCGGAGTAACTATTCCTACGCCCAAAAAGTAAAGTCCATTCAATCTATCTAGATACATTGAGAAAGAACCTAACTCGGGATGGGAGAATAAAGCGGGTTCGACT
>Ga0207421_10005110_pt1 | contig 14850 bp, 18 predicted proteins | sample SodLakKL_010_SED_4_FD_187542 | JGI IMG/M metagenome (GOLD analysis project Ga0207421, IMG submission 187542) | Alkaline sediment microbial communities from Lake Tanatar, Kulunda Steppe, Russia - 8KL_010_SED (SPAdes) (version 2) | ecosystem: Environmental > Aquatic > Non-marine Saline and...
CAAAGGTCTTTGTCCGCGCCGATTCTATCAGGAATAGATGGATACTGCCGCGCGGGCTCGGGCTGCAGCACAGGAGGTGGTTGGCGATATCGAGCCCCAGCAGCTCCGTGAGGTGTTGTTCGACTGGCTTGCGGAGGCTTCGATGGCTCCCGGTGTGCTCGTCTTTTTAAGTGCACAGGCTAGCCAGCCAACTGTCGATCTCGACGGGCTCAGCCGGCGAGCTGCGGGCGTTCAGCTTATTTATGAGGGCCTCCGGCTCACTCGAACGATTGCCCACGACGAGCCGTGGGTCGGTACTGAGGCCGATGTAATCGACGCAGATGTCGATATTCTGGCCGCCGACGTGCTCGTCTCTCGCGGCTTTTATCTGCTGGCGCGAACGGAGGCGGCAACCGCTGCCGTCGAGACTGTCCAGTCGTTCGGCCGCGATCAGACGCTTCGCCGTCGTGCTGACTCCGAGGCTGAGTCCGACTCTCTGGACCGCAACCTGGAGGCCGACATCTTCGCGCTGGCCGTCCGGGCTGGCGTGACTGCGGTTGCAACCGACCCGTCCGAGGATCTGCTGTCGTTTGCGGCCGATCTCGCGCCCAGCGAGGGAAGTGAGCTTTCGACTGCCGACAGTGTGCTGTCGGACGCTACGGTGAGCCGACTTTCGGAGCTGTCGAATGGGGTCGACGGACGTGTCCCATCCTCGGCGAGCGAGCGGTAGGCAAATCGCCCGGAGGCGTGGTCGAATCGAAACGCGTAAAAGCATATCCGGTCTACGATTGCTTGCGTGCCTGGGTAGCTTAGCCTGGTAAAGCGCGTCCTTGGTAAGGACGAGAGCCCGGATTCGAATTCCGGCCTAGGCTTTCGATTTTATCGCCCCCGTTGTTCAAGACTCGACCGCTGGATGCCGACGTATGTCCGTCGACTGGTTGCTGGTCGATCGCAATATCTCTCAGAGGGTACTTACCGCCCCACAGTCGGCCGACGAGGCCTATGGGCTGACGCTCGAAGATCGCTCGCGGTATCTGTACGCCAAAGAAGACAGACTGACCATCGTGGCGATGTTTCACACTACGCGCGAGTGACTGTGATGCCGCTGTATGAGAACGGCGAGCTTGTCGGTGCGATAGAGATGGTCCAAGATCTCACCGACGAACGCAAACGACAGGAAGCCACCGAGGCGCTCGTCGACGAGGTCTCAGGAACGCTTCGGGCACTAACCGCGGGCGATGCGGGAGCGGGGTTCGCGGTGGTCGCCGACGAGGTGAAAAAATCTAGCCAACGAAACGCGCGAACACACCGAACGGATCACTGACAGTATCGAAGAGCTTCAACAACAAACCGAGTCGACGGTCGACGCTGCCAAACACTCCCAGCAGCAGATCGAAACCGCCAGCGACCAGATCGGTGACGTGTTGGCCTCGCTCGAAGATATCGCAACCGCCATTGACCAGACTGCCGACGGCATTGCGGAGGTCTCGCGGGCGACCGACGATCAGGCCGCAACCGTCGAAGAGGTCACCACGACGCTCGAACGGGCCCAAGAACATGGCACCGAGACCGAAGCCGCTGCCAGCGAGATCGTCGACGTAACCGACGACCAGACCGACGCCATCTCTGAACTGGACTCGCGCGTCCGCTCGCTGCGAAACAGCCACTGAAACAAGCGGGGTCTCTGTTGACTCGATGGCCCCTACAGTTACGGTTTGGGCGGTCAAAGCTGGCGTATGATCTCTGCTGACCGCATGGCGGCCGTCGACGCTAACGCCGCCGCCCTCGGCATCCCACCCAAACAACTGATGGAATCCAGCGGTAACGCCGTCGCCCGCGTCGTCCGCTCGACTGTCGAGGCCGGCAGCCGGATTGTGTTAGTGTGTGGCCGCGGCAACAACGGTGGTGATGCGTTTGTCGCGACACGCTTTTTAGGCGCGTACGATACTGAGACCGTCCTGCTGGGCACCTCCAATGCGATCAGCACCGAGATCGCCCGCGAGAACTGGGAAGCTCTGCAGGCGGCGACGCTGCCGACGATACAACTCACCGATACGACTGAGATTGACGACCTTGATCTTGAGACCGCCGACTGCATCGTCGACGCCATGCTCGGCACTGGGGTGACTGGTGCGCTCAGAGAGCCGGAGGCGACGCTGGCACACGAAATCAACGCCACTGACGCGCCTGTCGTCTCGGTCGACGTCCCCTCAGGTGTCGATGCCGATACGGGCGAAGCCGAGGGCTTGGCGGTCGACGCCGACCACGTTGTCACCTTCCACGATACCAAACCCGGCCTCGAAGCCCTTGAGTGTCCGATCACAGTTGCCGATATCGGTATTCCGGCGGCCGCCGAGCGGTTCGTTGGCCCCGGCGACCTGCTGGGCCGCCAGCGCGAGCCATCGAGTCACAAGGGCGATCACGGCGAACTGCTCGTGATCGGTGGTGGGCCCTACACCGGCGCGCCTGCACTGTCGGCACAGGCGGCTCTCCGAACGGGGGCTGATCTCGTCCATATCGCCTGTCCGGCCTCCGTCGCCGCCCAGATCCAGGGCTACAGCGAGAACCTGATCGTCCATCCCTTCGACGGCGAGCGACTGACGCCCGAGGCGGTCGACTCTATTTTGGACCTCGCCAGCCAGATGGACGCCGTCATCTGTGGGCCCGGTCTCGGTAGCCACGACGAGACACTCGCGGCCGTTGGGAAGTTATTCGACGCCTACGACGGCCGAGCGGTCGTCGACGCCGACGCGCTGTCGGTCGTCCCCGAAATTGAGACTGACGCCACCTTGATCTGTACGCCCCACCAGGGCGAACTCCTGAAAATGGGCGGCAAAACCAACGACGACTACAAGCAGCGCGCCGAGGTAGTCGCCGACTACGCCGCCTCGCTCGGCCACACACTACTGGTAAAAGGTGCCTACGACATCGCAACCGACGGCGAGGAGACACGTGTAAACCGGACCGGCAACCCCGGCATGACCGTCGGCGGCACCGGCGACGTACTCGCAGGTGTCGTCGGCGCACTGTTTGCGACCAACGAACCACAGGCGGCCGCCGCGGTCGGTGCGTATATAACCGGCCGAGCGGGTGATCTGGCGTTCGACGAGCAGGGCGACGGTCTCGTAGCGACGGATCTAATCAGGTGGCTCCCGGAGGCATTCGACAATGAGTGATGACGTGTCTACGGCAGCCGACGAACTCACACACACTGACGACGAGGGATCAGTCCAGATGGTCGACGTTGGAAATAAGCCCGATACCAACCGCCGGGCGGTTGCTGCTGGAACGATCCGCCTGCAAGAGTCGACCATCAAGGCGATCAACGCCGACCAACTCGCCAAAGGCGACGTGCTCGCGACTGCCCGAATCGGCGCGATTCAAGCGGTCAAACACACGTGGGAGACGATTCCGATGTGTCACCAGATTCCGATCACCAACGTCGACTGTGCGTTCGACGTCGACGAGGACACAATCGAACTCACCGTTGCGGTCGAGACCACCGGCAAAACCGGCTGTGAGATGGAGGCCCTTGAGGGTGTGACCACGGGGTTGAACGTCGTCTGGGATATGTGTAAAGCCGTCGAGAAAACCAGTGATGGTCAGTATCCTGCGACGCGAATCGAAGGGGTACGGGTGGTCGAAAAGCGAAAAACACCGTCGTAGGACTGTCGGCGAACCGCATCAGTCGTCGGTCTCACATCTCAGGTCGACTCGACGGCATTCAGTTCGCTGGCCTTCGCGCGGGCCTGCTCGATAATCGCGGGACGGGCATCGAACTCCAACAGCACTTGGCCGGCTTCGTAGGATTCGGTCTGGACGTGGGCGTGGTCGTGAACCCACGAGACCAGACTCATCGTCTCGGCGGTGTTCGGAATCAACAGTCGTTCGTGCGCCCACGCAGGGAGTTCGGCCTCAACGCGACGGCGAAGTCTGTCGATTCCCTCTCCAGTTTTGCCTGATACTGTAATCGGGTTCGGGGCGATGGCCGATAGCGCGGCGCGTTTTTCGGCCAACTCCTCGCTGTCGAGTAGATCGGCCTTGTTGAACACGGTGAGAATGGGTGCTTCGTTTCGCTCATGAAGCGTATCGTGTGAGGTCACTAACTTCTCGCGCATCTCACGAACTGGCTCGCTGGCGTCGACAACCAACAGGACGAGATCAGCCCGGTAGACCGACTCAAGGGTCGACTGAAACGACTCGACCAGCCAGTGGGGGAGATCCGAAATAAACCCAACGGTGTCGGTCAACAGCACATCGCGGTGGTCCAACTCCGCTCGGCGCGTTGTCGTCCCGAGCGTGGTAAACAGCATATCCTTAGATTCAGCGACCGAATCGAGATCCGGGTGTTTGTCGGCGTTTTCGTCCACATCAAGCTCTGCGGCAAGCTGGCGAAGCAGCGTCGACTTACCGGCGTTGGTGTAGCCTGCCAGTGCGACCAGATCGAATCCTGACTCACGGCGTTCGGCCCGTCGTTCGGCCTCCTTGTTGGCGATTGCGTCCAACTCGGCTTTGATATTCGAGATCTGGGATTTGATGTCCTGTTCGCGACTTTCGTCGTACTCTCCGAGCCCCATAAAGCCGGGCCGCTCGTCGCGTTTGGCGAGGCTGGCTTTCGCCGAGGCACGGGGCAACTCATAGCGGAGTTCGGCCAACTCGACTTGGAGTTGGGCCTTGCGCGTTTGGGCGCGCTGGCCGAAAATGTCGAGAATGAGCGTAAAGCGATCCAGCACCTCGGTTTCGGCAGGCAGCGCCTGGCCGATGTTGAACATCTGAAACGGGCCGATCTCGTTGTCGACAATGACGGTCTCGGCATCGTTTGTGGCGACGCGTTCGGCAAGCTCGGCGATTTTTCCTTCGCCGAAACAGTAGGCCGGATCCTCCGTGCGGGTCTGGGAGAGTTCGTCGACGACGGTGTAGCCAGCGGCAGCAGCGAGTTCCCTGAGTTCCGAAAGGTCGGCCGAGCCGCTGTCGACGCGTTTGGCGACGATTGCTCTCATAGTGACTCCAGCGTCAGCTTCGTTTCGCGGCGGTCAGCGACCAGTGCGAACCACGTCCATACACCGGGTTGACGCGCCAGCCTCAAGAACGTCTCGGCGGTCCGCTGCGGCATACTCACCGGGTTTTGATATCGTCTTTGTCTTTGATAATTCGGGTCTCGCCCTGGCCGCTGGTCTCTTCGGCAACCAGATCATAAAACTCGTTTTGGAGCCCCGCGGGGAACGTCAACACGCCCACCCACGAGCCGTCTGCTTGCCACTCTTCGCGTTCCAACTCGCCGTACTGTCGGACTTTCGCCTGGGCGCTGCCGGCGTACTCGGCGGGCAGTTGTGCTGCAATCGTCACCTCATCAAAGCGGATCGGGATGACGGGCCGAAGGGCTTCGAGTGCATCGTCGACCTGCGTGGAGACGGGCTCCATCGGATCGATCCGAAAGCCTGCCTCCTCGAGCGCACGTTCGATCCGCTCGGGCGGGTGCGGCGCGTTGTCCATCTGGGGGTTGACCGCGTTGCGCGTGATGCGGTTAACCAGCTGTTTGTGTTTTTGTTCTTGCATCTCCCGTCGCTGGTCTGCGGTTATTTGGATCTCGCCGCGTGTGATCACTTCGGGGATAATTTCGAGTGGGTCAGTTGTCTCGAAGACCGTCTCAAGGTCGGTTTCGGCCGGCCGGTCGCCGCGGGAGGCATCCTCGAAGACATCCTCGGCGGCGATCACGTCTTCGAGTTCGCCGTCGAACTCCTCGCGTTTGATTGCCAGTGCGGCATCCGGGTCGACAAGCACTTCGAATCGCGCGCCGTGGGATTCGAGGCGGGCAGTGACTGCATCCTCAAGCGATATCATACCACGGTGTAGCGCCGCCGCCGATAAAAACTCTCCCCGACAGCCCAGCCGCTGGCAGGCAAGCCCACACCGAAGAACAGTCGACGGCTACTCGTCGAGATATGCGGCTTGACAGTCGTCGTCACAAAAGTGGAGATGGACCGCCGTACCGTCTTCGATAGCCGAGATCACGCGGTGGGTCGGCAGCTGGACGATAGGTTGCTCGCAGGTTTCACAGACTGGCGCGTTTTCCTCAGTGACATCCTCGCCGAGATCGGACGTTGGATCGACCATACTCCACACAGAACGGTCTCGGTATGTTAAGGTGTCTACTCGTCGCCGTCGGAGACCACAATCACCCGAAGATCGTTGACGTTCGTCCCGGTCGGGCCGGTCCGAATCAGTCCGTCGACCGACTCTAAAAAGCTGTAGCTGTCGTTGTCGGCCAGTGCGTCACTCACGCGCTCGCCCGCGATCTCGCCGTCGACAATTCCACCGGCCGCGTCGGTCGGCCCGTCGATCCCGTCGGTGTCGACCGCCGCAATGACGATCTCGTCTCCGTCGACTGCAAGCCCACCCGCGACGGCGAACTCCTGGTTCGGCCCACCCTGTCCGTCGCCCGTGAGTGTCACTGTCGTCTCGCCGCCCGAGACGATGACCGCTGGGGGCTCGACCGGCTGTCCCGTCGACCGGATTTCTTCGGCAATGGCGGCCTGCATTGTCGCTGCAGCCTGTGAGTCGCCACGAATCCGCGACGAAAGGATGAGCGACTCGAACCCGCCCGCCTCAACGCTGTCGGCGGCCGCCTGAACGGCAGTCATGTTATCGCCGAGGATGGTCGTCGAGACGCGCTCGAACACTGAATCGCCTGGCTTCGGCGTCTCGGGAATTTCGCCCGCACTGCCCGCGCGGAGTCGTCGATCGATTGCTTCGGGAGCCTCAACCCCGTAGCGACTGAGGACTGCTTGTGCCTCGTCGAACGTCGACGGATCGGCGACAACGGGACCGCTGGCAATCGTCGAGAGATCGTTGCCGACCACGTCGCTCAACACGAGTCCGCAGACGCGAGCGGGCGCGGTTGCCGCTGCCAACTGGCCGCCTTTGATCGCCGAGCAGTGTTTCCGGACGGCGTTGATCTCGTCGATGCTCGCCCCGCACGCAAGCAGCGACTGGGTGGTCTCTTGGACGTCCGAAAGGGCGAGCCCCTCGGCGGGAGCCACCAACAGCGCGCTGCCGCCGCCGGTGAGCACCGCCAGGATTAGGCTGTTCTCGTCGGCGTGCGTGGCGACTTCCAACAGCCGTTGTGTACTGTCGACGCCCTGTTGGCTCGGCACCGGGTGATCTCCCGAAAGGCACTCGATGCAGTCGGTGTCGACCGGGTTGTTCGTGACCACGACCCCACCGTCGAGGCGCTCGCCGAGAATCGCTTCGAGTTCGCTTACGACGACGCCGGCAGCCTTCCCGCCGCCCACGACGACGACTTCCTCGAACGGATCGAGCGAGACGGCAGACTCACCCACGGTCAGTGTCTCACCGTCGATGGCCACACGCTCGCGGGCCAGCCGAGCCGGATCGGCAGCCTCGATACCGTCCTCTAAGGCGTCCAGTGCGACCTTGCGGGCAGGTGAGTCGACCAGTTGCTCGCGGTTTTTGATCATAGATCCGCTGAATAGTCGGGATCGACGGATAAAATTCTACACCCTGTGACTGGAGCGACCTTGTTGGTCCGTATCGAACCTTCGGTGTTGGCTACCGAATCAGTCGACTACACGACCCACACAGGTTTTCTTCTTTAACGTCGACCTCTCGGACGGTCGGTGAGAAACTCATCACACATTTCGAGTTGGTGCAGTGTTCCAACCCAAGCGTGTGGCCGATCTCGTGGACGACCTCCTTGCGGACGCGGTCGGCAAACACTTCGGTTTCGGGCTTACTCGTAATGCCGCCGTCGGCGGCGGTCTGGAGTCGGTGCGTCGAGATCACCGAGCCGCTGCCGTTTAAGTACGCCAAGCCGAAGACGTAGTTGCGTCGACGGTAGTAGAGGTCCTTGGCGGTAATGCCGATGTTTTTTTCGCCGCGGCCGACGCGACTGACCTGTTCGATCAGATCCTCCGCACGGTGTTGGTTCCGGTTGGGATCGAACGCACTGTCGGGAACCGGCTGTGTGTCTTGAATCCGAACGTCACAGCCGTAGACAGAACGCAGGCCGGCCGAGGACTCCCGCTTTACTTGTGCCGGGATATCCCCGATCGGCACGATGTCGACACGCATGCAATGGGCTTTGGAGGGGTTGTTATTAAGTCTCACGCCAGATCGGCCTCCCGTCTGACGGTTTTTTAGCTGGTGTGTCTCGGTATGCTTTTTTCAGTGCCGCGTCTGGATTTGGCCAATGAGTAACACTGCGGTTGTGCTCGATATCGACGGCGTGTTGATCGACGTGGCTGACTCCTACCGACGAGCGGTCGTCGAGAGCGTCGAGCGCGTCTATGGCGAGACAGTCGAGCGGGCGGCCATCCAGCAGTTCAAAGACGCCGGCGGCTTTAACAACGACTGGCTGGTGACCGACGCGGTCGCCCTTTTTATACTCGCCAGACAGGCCGGCTACGACCACGATATCAAGGCGTTCACCGACCGAATCGCACACGAGGGCGGCGGCATCGAAGGGGCCGAAGCCACACTTGCCGCCGCGTTGTCGGACGCAACGTTCGACGAGGTCATCACAGAGTGGGACCCAGCGGCACTCCGGCGGGTGTTTCAGGCGCTGTATTTGGGTGCGGAACTCTATGCCGAACTCGAAGCCGACGACCCGCCGTTCGAGACTGCTGGGTTCATCCACGACGAGCCAGTCATCATCAAATCTGAGACTATCGAGACACTGACCGAACAGTACGACGTGGGTGTGGTAACAGGTCGACCTGCTGCCGAGGCGACTATCGCTCTTGAGCGGGCCGGTCTCGACGTTGCTGACGAGCGCCGCTTTACGATGGACAACTGGGAGCAGGGAAAACCCCACCCATATGCCCTGCTGACGTTGGCCGACCGCTTCGACGCGACGGAGGTCGTTTTCGTTGGCGATACACTCGATGATATCAAAACCGCGGTCAACGCCGAGGCCGATGATACCGAAACCACATACAAAGGTATCGGCGTGCTCACTGGTGGGCTCACCGGCGAGGACGGCAGACAGAAGTTCAGCGAGGCGGGGGCAGCCGCTGTGCTTGAATCGATCAACGCGTTGCCGGCGTGGCTCGCCGGCACCGAAAGTGCGAGTCAGTAGTACCGGGTCGACTCGCCGGACACGCAAGGCTTAGGCACCGAGCCTCCCGACCACAGAGCATGCGAATCGCACTGCTTGGCGGCACTGGCGATATTGGCAAAGGACTCGCGCTGCGGTGGGCCCACGACACCGACCACGAGCTCGTGATTGGCTCGCGTAATCCTGAAAACGCTCGAAACAAAGCCGCAGAGTACACGGCCGAAATCGAAGCCCGTGGAGCCGACACCAAGATCACAGGCTTCGAAAACGGGATGGCTGCCGACCGGGCTGAAGTAATCGTTTTGGCGGTGCCGGCGTACCACATTGCAGACACTGTTGAGGAAGTTAGTGACTCCCTAACGCAGGGAGATGTTCTGATTTCGCCAGCAACGGGGATGAAACGCGACGAAGAAGGGTTTCATTATCACCGCCCCGGCGCGGGCAGCGTGACAAAACTGGTCGTCGACGCCGCTCCCGACGGTGTTGCTGTCGTGGGTGCGTTCCATAACCTCGCGGCCGGTCGACTCGGCGATCTGGATACGGAGCTTGGTATTGACACCCTACTTATCAGTGATGACGACTCAGCAAAGTCGACGGTCGGCTCGCTGGCCGAAGAGATCGAGGGCCTGCGCACGCTTGATGCCGGTGGTGTTGCGAACGCTGCCGAGGTCGAATCGTTGACGCCACTGCTTATCAATCTCGGGATGAACAACGACAGCATCTCCGATCCGGGCGTTCGGTTCCAATAAGTACCCAATCAGGGTGTCGAGACGTCGATGTCGGTCGGTTCGTTGTCTCCACAGCCATGTCGGTAGAGCTGTTGGGTGCGTGTGTTACGACTTTCGTGGTCGTCAATCGTCTCGTTTGTGACGAACTCGGTGACTTGATACATGTTGATGTGGGTTAGCTCCGAGTCGTGGTTCGCGTTCCACTCTGCACAGAGATATTCGGCGAGGTAGTGGGGTGCATCGTGGCGATCATCGAGGCCACCACTGCGGATGCTGCCCATATAAAACCGCTCGCGGTAGGTCGAATGCTGCTGCTGGAGGGCGTCGTAGGGCCGATCAAACGTGAGTTCGCGGTCGTTGTACAGATCGACCGTTTGGCCGTCGTCAGTGGTTGCCGGAAACACGTAGTAGCGATCATGGGTTCGCGGCCCGGGTGCGAAGACGGTCCACGTCGGCTGGGAGATGCTCAGCGTGTCGGCTCCGGTTTCGATCTGGGTTTCGATCCCGGTCGACTGTACGGTGTCGTCGACGGTCGGCGAGTAGGCTCCCGCGGCCATGACAACGATCACCGCGACAACGACAGTGATTCCGGCGAGATACACGCCCGACCGAAGCAACTCCAGCCGCTGGGAGTCGACACGGTGGTACGGAACCCGTCGGCCGAAAGCCGACAGACGGTCGACCCAGTCGGAAAGACGCGAACGGTCGAGGCCGACCCTCATGCGAACCGAATCAAGGTCGTCCCAGAACTGGGCCTGCAAAAAGAGCGTCAGTCCCGCAAGCGCGACAAACGCGAACGCACCGATTCGAACCGTGAGCGCAAAAGCGGCGTGTCCGGCCATGAACATCCCGACAAACAGTATGCGTTTTCGACCAGCCAGAAAGATGAGTAGCCACGAAAATGCCAGCATGTAGTACCACGTCAGCCCGCCGTACTCCAAGAGCGTCGGGAAGTTCCGGGTAAACTCCCCAAGCAGGTAGGTGGTGTCGTCCAGTCCCATAATCAGTGGGGTGGCCTCGCCGCTGGTCCACAACTCGTTTTCGGATTTGTGATACCAGTTGACGAAGTACATGTACACCATCTGCGAGAGAATCAGCGCGGAGGCAACCGACGACACCGACGCCCGCGGCGTCGACTTGGTGTGCAGTGCGTCGATCGACCACCGCTCGCCCAGCGGCAAAAAGAGCGCCCAGAACAACAGTAGTCGGAACAGTGTGTCGGCGTAGCTCAACACAAGCGGGTTGTGGTGGTCGATCGAAACAACAAGCAGTAAGGCGAGAACCGTCGCCAGTTTTGATCGATACCCAACCAGCAACTGCAGGCCGACAAGCGCAGTCAGCCCGAACAGGGCCGCGATGATTGTCGGACTCGTCGTATAATAAAAGATAGAAAACGCCGAATCAGCGGTCAACTCCATGGCGAACGATCCCGGAACGACCCCGTCGTCAGTATAAAAAAAGCTGAAGTTCCGCGCCCGCAGGAACACATCGGCGATCACCAACGCTCCCAGCAGCATCCGGAACACTGCCAGCGACCGGGTGTCGATGGCAACTGCATGCGAGAGGTTGGCGCGAAGCCGCCGACCGAGCGGTCGGGCCCGGTCGACGAGCGTCTCTGTCATACCCCGACTCGGGAACTCAGGATAATATTCTTTGTGATGGATACGTTGGCCGCACTACTCGTCTGCACACAGCGAGACGAAGTTTCGAAGGATCTGCAGGCCCGTCTCGCCGCTCTTTTCGGGGTGGAATTGGGTGCCGAAGACGGTGCCTTCGTCGTTGGCAATCACTGCCGGGAAGTCAATGCCGTAGTCGCTGGTGGCGACAACTGCATGGTCGTCGTCGGGGTCGGCATAATAGGAGTGGACAAAGTAGGCGAACTCGCCATCCACGCCCTCGACGAGTGGGTGCTCGCGCTGGACATCGAGTTCGTTCCAGCCCATGTGCGGGACTTTACGGTCGACGTCGAACCGGACGTTGGTTCCCAGCACGAAATTCAGCCCCTCGACGTCGCCTTCACCCTCGTGTTCTGCCTCCTCGCTGGAGCCAAGCAGCATCTGCATGCCCAGACAGATGCCGAAAATGGGCTGGCCACGGTCGGCGGCCTCGGCAAGTGCAGCGCGGTAGGGTCCGGCGTTGTCCATCCCCTCGCGGAAGGCACCCACACCGGGCAGCACGATGCCGTCGGCCTCAGCGAAGGTCTCGGGGTCGTCGGTAATCATCACGTTCGCGCCGGCACGTTCGAGTCCACGGGTGACACTGCGAAGGTTACCAAGCCCGTAGTCGACGACGACGACCTCGGCAAGCGTTTGTTCGGCTGGTGTCGCGTTCATACACCGGATTTAGGGGGAGCATCCAAGTGGTTTTCCGTTCGAACAATCCGCCAAGATTCCAGAATGTGGTTAAAAGTGGCCAGCCGACTCGTTCGAGTACTGCAAGTCCCCACCACGGCCGCCTTCGACCGTATCTGGGCCGGTATCGCCGGTCGAGGGGACTTTGATTTCGACGTCTTGGATTTCCTCAAACTCGAAGTACAGATCACGCTGGATGTTCTGGGCGGTAACATTCGAGATGCCACAGCCCGAACAGGTCCCACCGAGTTCGATTACCACGAGTCCGCTTTCGGGATCACACTCTCGGACCATGCTCGTCCCGCCGTGCATCTGGATGATCGGCATCTGTTTGACGATCCAGGTTTCGACTCGTGATTTCAGGCTCTCATCGCTCATTACCACCCATAGGGGCTGCTCCTATGGGAAAGTTGTGGTTCGTATGCGAGTCTGTCACAAACGTTCATCCTTCACCGAGACGTCTCCGCGTAATCGTCTCAGAGTCGCGAGCGGTCGCCGGTGCCGTCGGTGAGCGCGCTGGCGACTGCACCCTTGACAACTACGTCGTCGCCGTGGTCGGTCAGCGTGAGTTCGGGAATGTTCGCCATCACCATCTCGTCGAGTCGCTCGCCGAGCGGGTCGACCACCAACTCGGGGTTATTGAGCGCGACCGCACCGCCGACACTGACCACCAGTGGGGCATACGCGTGGACGATGTTGGCAACCCCCATCGCGTTCCAGTGGGTCACCTGCTCGATGACGTGAGCCGCAAAGGTGTCCGATCCGGCGTGGGCGAACACGTCAGCCGCCGAAAACTCAGGGTCCTCGAGGGGAAGGGCGGTTTCAATCGGGTCATCATCGTGGAGCCGGCGGGCGTACTCGGGGATGTTGTTGCCCGAACAGTAGGCCTCCCAGTGGCCATCGTGGCCACAGCCACAGGTCATTATCCCTTGTGGATCGATTGTCATGTGACCGACCTCGCCGGCGTTGCCGTCCCAGCCGGCGATCACTTTGCCGTCGACACAGACGCCCGCACCAATACCGGACGACATCGTGAGATACACCATGTCATCGGGGTTGCGTTCGGAGTGGAACCGCTCGCCGATGACGCCCGCGTTGGTGTCATTGTGGAGATACACCTGTTGGGTGTTGAGAAGTTTCGAAATCGGACCAGTGAGCGGAATGCGCTCGATGGCGTCCGGAAGATTTGCGGGATCTTCGACCGCACCAGCGGCCAGATCCAGCGGCCCAATCGAGCCGATGCCACAGGCAGCAACCACCGAAGGGCTGATCCCGACTTCCGCACAGGCCTCACGAATGAGATCGAGAATCGCTTCGGTGACGGCGATGCCGGTCGGTCCGCGCGGCGTCGATCCGCGAGCCGTTGTGAGAATCGTCGCCGACTCGTCTGCGACGACCGCTCGCACGTTTGTTGCCCCGAGGTCGACGCCCACGTAGTAGGCCATTGTTCAAACACCAGACGCGGCGGCACTTAATTAAGCCGCTTTTTCCGTTCGTTTGTCGGTGCCTACCACCCTTTCTGTGCGGCTCTCGTCGGAGCTGGCCCCCAGCCAGCCCAAAATACCCAACCTGTGCGGGCCGAGGAGTATGTCACGTCTACCCAGCCGTTCGTCCCCATCGAAACGGTTTTGATGAAACCTTGCGGACAGTCAGTATGCCGACCGAACCCACCACGGGATACGACCCAACATTGGGCAAGAAGTTTATTTTTGTAACGGGAGGTGTCATGTCCGGCCTTGGGAAAGGAATCACCGCCGCGAGCACGGGCCGCTTGCTGGCCAACGCGGGCTTTGATGTGACCGCGGTGAAAGTCGACCCCTACTTAAACGTCGACGCCGGGACGATGAACCCCTACGAGCACGGCGAGGTCTACGTCCTCAAAGACGGCGGCGAGGTTGATTTGGATCTGGGGAACTACGAGCGGTTCCTCGGCATCGATATGACCTCCGATCACAACGTCACCACGGGCAAAACCTACCAGAGCGTGATCGACGCCGAGCGGGCGGGCGACTATCTGGGCAAAACCGTCCAGATCATTCCGCACGTCACAGATGATATCAAGCGGCGAATCCGGGAGGCCGCCGCAGGAACTGACGTCTGTATCGTCGAGATCGGCGGCACTGTCGGCGACATCGAGTCGATGCCTTTCTTGGAGTCGCTCCGACAGTTCGCCAGCGAGGAGGACGACGAGGATCTACTGTTCATGCACGTCACGCTCGTTCCCGACTCGATGAACGGCGAGCAGAAAACCAAACCCACCCAACACAGCGTCAAGGAACTCCGCTCGATTGGACTGCAGCCCGACATCTTGGTGGGTCGGAACGAACAGCGACTTGCGGAGGACACCAAAACCAAGATCGCCCGCTTCTGTGATGTCTCGACCGACGCGGTCTTTTCGAATCCGGACGTCGACGACATCTACAAAGTCCCGTTAGTGGTCGAAGAGGAGGGACTTGATGAGTACGTGATGGAACGCCTCGGCATTGCTCAGGGCGCACTCCCCAAAGCCGAACGCTCCCAACGCTGGCGCGAACTCGTCACCCGCGACCGAGAGGGAACGGTCACCGTCGCGCTGGTCGGCAAGTACGGCCTTGAGGACGCCTACATGTCGATCCACGAGGCGCTGAAACACGCCGGCATCGAGCGCGAAACCGACGTCGAGGTGCTGTGGGTCGACGCCGACCAGATGCACGACGAACACACCGAACGACTCGAA
>Ga0207421_10005111_pt1 | contig 14848 bp, 12 predicted proteins | sample SodLakKL_010_SED_4_FD_187542 | JGI IMG/M metagenome (GOLD analysis project Ga0207421, IMG submission 187542) | Alkaline sediment microbial communities from Lake Tanatar, Kulunda Steppe, Russia - 8KL_010_SED (SPAdes) (version 2) | ecosystem: Environmental > Aquatic > Non-marine Saline and...
AGCTCATTGCATTTGCATAGACCACATTGGAGGAAACCCGATAAAAGGCATCCGGGGCTATATCGACATTCATCAGGTATTGATCAAAAAGCCGTGTTGAAACCCCTCCATAGATAAATGGGCGGGAATCGTGGACATCCTCCAGATACTCGCCACCAACCCGTGCCGTAAGCCAGTTAGCAGCACCATAAGAAAAGTCGCCAGCTACCAGATTGGAATGCTCCGTTACTCCAAATAATGGTTGATCAATCTGGCCGGCACTGACATGATAATTGAACTCCCCCGGCGGAAGGAATGTAAACGGAACCTGAACCCGCCGGTCCAGTTCCCGAATCTGCCCGTCTGGTTCATATATCATCATGCGAATCTGGCTGCTCCCATACGTCATAGGTATATTGAACAGATAGTTACCGAGTTCATCGACCTCCTGATAATCTACCAAACGGTTATTAATAAAGAGTTCCACTTCGGAGTCCGGCGGAGCGGTCCCCTGGAACACAAATTCATCGAGTGTACGCCGCGGCTCAATCGGCTGATTGGTAAGGTTGATACCACGAAATTGCCTGGACTGTGGTCCTTCGGTAAAGTGCTGCCCGATGCGTACCTGTGTCAACCAGGGTTGATCTTCAAATACATACCGCCAACGAAGTCCGCTGGTTGAAAAATTGGATGAAACTTCTGACCAGGAGCCAAACAGGTTGCCCTGGATATCACCACCGAGCACTTCGGCTCCGATGCTGGCTGTATAGTTATAAAAATTGGTTTGCTCAGAGACATTCCCCGTCAGGGAATAATCCAAAAACCCGCCACCAAGCAGCTCTCTTTTACGCTCAAACTCTCTGGGATAGTGTTCCCGGGTATGAACACCGAGTTCTGTACGCTGCCTGCGAAGTCTCCGTTCGAGGCGATCAACCACCGGCATAATTTCGGCTGTTTCGAGTCGCAGAACCAGTGTATTCATATCAACAGAGAAATTCATGTTGAATACTTCCTCGAATACATCCGGATGCATGTAAAAATCCAGTTCATCGATAATCATCTCGTCCGCACTGAACTGGTACTCTTCTCCGTCCAAAGTGACCGTTCGGTTTTGGAAATGAATGGCATATGATCGATCGGGCTCGATATAATGCCCATTCACCAGCAGATTCTGTGAATCAACCTGATAGTAAATTCCAAGACGTTCAAACAACTCTGTTGTTGGTAAATAGATCTGACCGGTTTCATAGGAATACAAGGCAATTACAACGACATCACCAACACCGCGGTAGCGAAAAGAAAGAAATACTTCGTCACGTTCCTCCGTGGACGTTGCCTGTACATCCATTGAGGAGTTCATCGAATCCGAAAATACCCCAGCCACAAGCGGAGCAGTGAGTAACCCCGATATGGCGATCATTAGTAAAAAGAATCGATGTGTGAAAAAATGCATCAGTGTAACATGGAAACAAATTGCTCAGGACAACAGTATGCCAAGTTTAAATATGTGATATATCAATGATTTAATAACCGTTCTCATACCGTCCTAATAGTGACTGGAATATCGTTAATAATATACATAATCGCATTAAGAGGGCTGTTAGATTGTTCTAACAGGGGCAATCCGGAAAAGGCTCTCTGAGAGTCGTTTACTTTTCTTTAATCGTGGAATATTAAACGACACATATAAACAAACAGCAACATTAAATTCCCTTATATAAAAAAGGCTGATACCGTTTGATACCAGCCTGAAAAATATAACAGGTAATCAGCTGCTTATAACCCGGAAAATATAGAGCGTTTCAGGGTATAGAAAAAGAAGTTGACTGACTAACCATATCTGCTCTGACCAGGTCATTTACCGAGATGTCCGGCCTGCTGGACTCAAATCGGATTTCTGCGGTGTACGTACCCGGGGAGAGGTCCGATGTGTCAAATTCCATACGCCTTGTGGCATCAATATAAACGGTTGTAGAAGAGCGACGTTCATAAACAATATTATTATTGCTATCCCGCACGGTCAGGTACATCGAGCCCAGAAACGGTGAATTACCCGTCCGTTCAACTTTCGCAAGAACCCTTCCCACTCCCTCATCAACCTCTGCAGACATGTCATTAAAAACAACACCCGTTGTAACATTTCCATGCTTGTAAAAACCTGCGGTTACCTGTTCAAAACGAAATGTGATTTGTGCCTGAACTCCTTCGGCCACTTCATCGTCAATATCCGGAACAGCCGGATTTGATGTTGTTTTTATGCGGGTCCAGTAGGTTCCATCCGGTATATTGCCGGGAGGTCGCACGGTCAGGCGTACTGTCTGACGTTCACCGGGCTGAAGTGAAAAATTGCGGGGAAATCCCCGGACCCATTCTGCCATAGAGTAACGCTCTTTTGCCTCCTCATCATCATAATTCATAAAACTGTTACCTTCCAAATCGGTATCAGGATACCCGAACTCAAAAGTGAGAGAGACCTCCTGTGCCTCATCAGATCCGTTCAAAACCAAAAAAGTACCAAACCGTGACTGTTCGTCAATAAATAATGCTGTTGGAGCAATCGTCACCTGCGCAAATGAAGCTTTCAGAAATACAAAGCCCATCAAAAGAGTAAAAAGCAACGCATGCTTGAAATAAGTATGCATGATAGCATAGAAGTTAAATTATAAATACAGTTACTGTGGCAACCATACATTCCCGCATAATTTACAACAAAAATCATGAATAGGAATAAAAAAAAAGCCCATAAGGAACTTACGGGCTTTTATACGCGATATAAATGGTGGTACAGATATTACAGAAATCTGATTACAGATCCTGGGTTGCAGTAAGTGTCACGGTAGCACTATATGTACCTGTTTCCTGTGTATTTGACGGCTCTACACGGCCACCCAACAGGATGGTAATCTCAGGAGTTGTACCATCAAATGTGAGTGATAAATCATTGCCGGCACCAAAATCTACCGGTGTGAAATTGGCATTTGACTCATCTGCTCCGGCATGCCATCCGTAATCCGCTGCATCAAAAAATATGGGCAGTGTTGCTGAACCACCATTTAACAGTTCGTTCGGCAGGTCGAAATTAAGAAGTACACTGGCATTAGCCTGTCCTGAAACCAGAAACTCTCCCACTGTTGTGGTTCCATCGGTACCGGAGCCTCCTGTGTCGCCGTTGCTGACTGTTATGATGCCATTTGTTCCTGGTACGATCACACCAAAGTTAAGATCCTCCTGTTGCAGAACCTCTACAGCAGCTCCCACTTGTGCCGTTGCTGTTAAATCCGCACTGTCATCATTTGCAAAAACACCATGTGCTGATACCACAACAAAAAGTAAGGCCAAAGTATATATGCGAGATTTCATGTTTGTTCTCCGTATTTCAAGATCTTTATAAGTTATTTTTTTAGAAAATTCAGGACACTTTGTACGTCATAGTAATTTGAGAATAAACATACTGCCTGCCTGACATTGATCCTAATTATTATTCATTAATTAAAAATGTATGCCATGTGTTTAATCAGAGTTTAATATTTATACATTTTAATATTGTATACAGGTTAACAACAGCTTTTCTAACGGCTCGTATAGTTAATTAATGAATTATAACATGTATATGGCAACCAGCATATTCTATTGGATTAGCATGTAACCTTTTTGTGTTCTTTTACAGTACGATTGTTTCACTAAAGTGATTGAATCAATACCCACGCATATTTTCTTTTCTGTTGAAGAAAACTCATAGTACTTACTCATATTCTACACTCATTACAACCTGTGCATTGTAGGTACCGGTCGGGATATCGCCCACTTCAATTTCCCCAAATACAAAAATATAAGCAGTGGCTGAAGGAACAGGTTGATCAGGCCTCTGCCTGGTCGGGGCATCTGCCAATATTGGAAACCGTAAATGACCCGATGGTACCACAACGGCGTGATCCGTATTGTTTTCATTTACATTTGCATACGCCAGTTCCAGATTCATTGGTATCCGGAACTCCGCCTCATCATCATCCATCACAAGATACTCAGGTATATCAAGGGTCACATTGACATCCATATTCTGAGGCCCTCGAATACTAAAAACGCCCATATCAATATGCCCTAAAGGAATTCGTACATTACCGGCGTTGGGAATCACTTCACCAAAATAGAGGGGGTTTTCTTCCTGTGCTTCCAGTTCCGTTTCGATTTCAAAGGTCAAACGCATGAACTGCGCCTCTGTTGAAAAAGGTACGGTTATGATAAAAAACAGTGCCAGACTAAAAGATAGTACTCTCATCGAACCCGATATTTAGATACCATCATAACTAATGGTGATAATGATCTCGCCGGTATATTCACCGACATTAAGTCCTCCATCCGGAAAAATCGTACCGAAAAAATAGAGGAACGCTGTCTCCCTGGGCGGTGTATAACCACTGTGCGGAGGGGTTGGCGGTGGCCCTGGCGGTTGGCCGGATGCACGCTGAAAAATGGGGAAACGGACGTTCATACCAGGAACAGTTATTGCACTACCCGGCCCGGAATGTACCCCCCGGTTGGCATATGCGTACGATATATTGACTGGAATCCTGTCGCCACTTTCGAAAGATTCCAGATCATCCGGGGGTATGACATCCACAAACACATCCATATACCGGACTGCTGTAATTTCAAGGATTCCAATTTGCGAATCGTCGGTCAGGTCGACCGAAACCGGATCAGTTTGATTGGAGAACAGAAACCCGAAATCCAGTGGCTGATCTACAAAAAGTTCAATCTCGTAACCGGATAATACATTGCCGTCATTGTCATACACATAATCGCCAAAATTGATCTGCCCGGAAGCCGGCCGGACCGAGAGCATCAGCAGCAGGCAAATTGCGGAGATCATAAAATGGATTCGAATGTGCATGTGGCCCATATCAGCTTTCCAGATATTCAATTTCAACGGTAAATTCCCCATCGTATGCACCATGAACCGCATTCCGGAGATCCACCTCACCGCCAATCCAGAAATAAAATTCACCATCCTCATTCAGCGTATAATCGCGGTTATCCAAATCCAGTATTTCAGCAGAAGCCTGATCATCGATATCATTGCCGGCTATTCTGTAATAAAAAGTCAGGTACTCCGCCCCTTCATCCCGCAACAATTCTCTCTGGCTTAAAAAACTGATACGTACTTCCGCATTGGGCATGCCTTCCGCTCTTATCTTACCGGCCTCACCATCCGTGACAGGATTGACTTCAAGAACTCCGGCCCGGGTCAATTGCTGATCCAGGTTCATATCGCGAAGGGTTACTATGATAACCTCACTTGCCATACCATCCACCGTGGCTGATACGACAATGGAAACCGAAGCATCCCGGTCATTCTGTTGTGCAAATAACAGGTTACCCGTCATCACGAGCAATAACAGGACGATTGCCGAAGTAAAAGCCGATTTGTACAAATGTGATTTTTGAAGCATGTCAACCAGGGAATTCATTTATTCTGATATCATGACATGAAAGTGCATAGCACGGTTCGGCTACATTGTCGAAATTTCCAATAAGCAGACGGTGCTTTTTCATTGAACAGAAAATAGTTATTAAATTTCTCGTTAAGCAGTTAGAATAGGTTAATGACTGCCCGCTCATTTTACCAACATCATCTTTCGTGTAAGAACGGCTTCGTCGGTTTCCAAACGATAGATATACGTTCCGCTGCTGTACATACCGGCATCCCAGTTAACTTCATGGGTTCCTCTGGAATAGATACCATCCGCAAGCACCGAAACCTGCCGGCCAAGCATATCATATACCGTTAACCGCACCCGACTCTCATCCGGCAACCCAAATTGTATTCGTGTTCCGGGGTTAAACGGATTTGGATAGTTCTGATTCAGGACCACCTCCACGGGTACCTCGCCGTGCTCCGGTGCATTGGACAACTCGGATATTAAAATTCGAAATCTTGCAGAATTGACCGATGATGACCTGTAGTGCATTACCACCGGTTTTCCGGGGACGTTAATTTTGCCGGATATAATTGGTCTTTCAGGATGTTCCAAACCTTGAGACTGAATTCCGGCTCCCCGTGAACCCTTCTGCTCCGGATATCCATGACCTGATTTTATGATTCCGATCTCTTCCAGATCAACTGCCTTCCGGTAAAGGGCGTTATTTGAATTCAGATTAAAATCATAGGTATCCTCAGAACGCATATTCACTATTCTTCCGGTTTCCCGGTCATGAAGTCTGATGGACAGGTCATTTGGAAAGGAATCAGGTACCTTCCACTGTAAGGTCGCGGATCCATTTACCGCTTTGCCGGAGTAGATCCCAAATGCTTCCATTGGGATGGATAACTCCTCTTCCGGAGAACCAGGCAGATTATTAATGGAGAGCTGGCTTCCATCTTCCTGAAATGTAAATAGTGACAGATAATTCTCGCTTAGCGGGACCAGGCGGTACGCATCATAACGATCGGAACCGGTACCCCCATCATCAGTAAACATCAATCGGGTTTCCGACTCAAACCCGGTATCCATGTGGGAGAGCTGTACAACCAACTCTTTAAAGTCGACAGCGCCTCGGCCGGAACTGCTTTCACTGGAGTACAACGTTTTGTTTGCATTCAAAAAGGTTACCGGTCCATCATCCGAAGTGCCGTTTATTTTTCCGCGAAAGCCGGTACCCCCTATGGTCCGGGCCTGTGGCGACACCATCATTTCTGCCCCGGAATCCTCTGCCTTCACCCAGAATCCTTGAAACGGTGCAATTTTCCCACTTCCAAGTGAACCGGTTTCACCATTCCATTGCCGGTAATCGCCATCATTATATCCGGGATCCCATACATAAATGGTTTCGTGCATCCCGTTGCGAGTCCATGATGCCTCAGCGTCCCAATCGAGTGCCGCACCAAAGGGATTTCCAACCAGATTCCAGCCGGCATCATTTGTGTAAATATGCCGGGCCGTGTGGCTCACCCCGAAATCCAGCGACCCTCCTCCATTTGCAGGCAGGTTCTCATCACCACTTACCGATATGGTAAACGGAAGCTCATCGTCCCGGGACGGAACACTGCCCGGCCCTTCCGCTCCATCAAATACATAAATCAGATAACCACGTGTCGAAACAACCGGATCATTCATTCCCGATAGTGTTCGCCAATTCATATTGGTAGTAACGGTATCACCGGAGCTGCCCGGAGTATCTTCGGCATAATGCATGATATTCGGCTGCTGATCAGGAAAATCTGCACCGGTAAACCCCTGAGTAGTAATTCTTCGGTTCGGATCCGGCCCGGTTACAAAGTTGAGGAAATCTGTTTTCACGGGAGATGACATAATTCGCCAACCCTTGCTTCCGGAAATATCCCTGAGGTAGCGCAATGAACCGTTATCGATATCGCGGTTATCAGCGATGAGGCTGTTACCGGACAGGATGGATGTTACACCGTTCGTAAGAAACAGCGTTTCATCGACTATCAAATCAGAGGTTACATGTACTCCCTCCGGATTATCAGCCGTCAGGTATCTGATCGTCACGGGAAGTCCGCTGCCGGTCTCCTGCAGTGTGTTTCCATTGTAAATGTAAGCGGCATTCTGACTGAATGTTCGTGAATCGGTCTGAATATTGCCACTTGGGCCGGATTCGGAGATCCCATCGGGCGATCCCATCATCAGGGTCCCCCCGGCCAGAAGATGGAACGATCCCGTACCCGTCACACTCTGTGACCCGGCATTCAGCGTACCGCCATCGGCAATCTCAAGAACACCGGTATTATTGACCATGACGGTGGAAACGGAGGCCAGTGACACCTCGGATTCAATGGATATGGTGTGGTTCTGATCGATTCTGACGTGGTCACCCAACTGTCAGGGAACCCGGGAAGCCTCCGGACCGGTGTGGGAAATGGTAGACCAGCTTGATGTACTGTTCCATAAACCGTTTTGACGACTGTAGAAAATTTGTAAATCTGATTTGAGGATACGTTTTATGTGATTATTACTGATGGCTCTCCCGGTAACACTTTCCAGGTTGTTGGATATCAGATAGTATGAGACACCCGGATCGATACTGAAGTCAAGCTGGAGCGAAACCAGGTTCGTATCAATTTGGGTCGGGTTGGATCCACTCAGGTCATCCGCTTCTGTGCCATCAGCATGCTCCACCCGGTAATTGGCCGGATTTTCGGTAGTGGCCGGATTCATTTCCCTGTTAAAAATAATAATGATCGATGTTGGGGAATCGATGATGATATTGACCATATAGGGTCTGGGAGAATCGATGTTGGAATCTCCCGTTACGATGCCAACAACATTGAGCCATGTATTGTCGGATTGTACATAACTGGCATTTTCATGGACAACCATGTCATTTTCGACAAAAACATTAACCCTGGAGTCCACTTCGGCTCCATCCTGAATATTCAAGTCGTAGAAATGTGCATCCTGATTGGTATTGCTGGTAATTTCTACGGATCCGGAGATATTGACGGTACTGGTATCGAAATGTATATCGGATCCGCCATTGAACTTGATATCCCCGTCAAGGTTGATATTTCCGCTTCCGGCATGGAATGCTCCGCCACCCGTATATTCTGATTGGCCGTATATGTTCAGAGTGCCCTGGTTCAAATTGAATGTCGTTCCGCTTGTCTGGACGAAATTGGCACTGATCACGGGCGGACCCGGATCACCGAAATTGACAACACCGGTCTGCACCGTAAAGATTGCACTTGAAGTAAGCGTAAAGTCATCAAGAAAGGTGATTGTGCCGTCATCAACCGAAATCCGCCCCCCTATCGAAGATGCCTGATTCACAATAACCGCTCCATCGGCAACATCCAATTCCCCGGTATGACCAATGGCCAGATCCTCCTCGATGGTCAAAGTCGCATCCCTGGAAATGGTGGTTGTCTTATCGTTGGAACCGATAATCAGACGCCGGATGGTGATGCTGTTTTCCAACACAGGATCATCACCCGGATACCAGGTAATATACACTTCGGAATTGGCATCAGGCACACCGTTGCTCCAGTTGCCCTGATCATACCAATCGCTGCTTACGGAACCGTTCCATTGAGTGGTCTGCCCCAGTACCCGGCTGTTTCCACCAAATACAAACAACACCCCCAACAAGGTTAACAGTACCCCCGAGTAAAACACACGCCCCGCAGCACGTTTGCCGGCATATGCCGTCCGGCTCATGTTAAGGTAACAGCAATCCAGCATGGATGTTGGAATTTTCAATGAAATACTAATAAATATGGTCGTGATTGAGAATCAGATGTAACCATTTACGCTCCCTGATTATCTGCGTACAGAACAACGATTTAAAATAGCATTTCCCTGATCACCAGTGCAGTTAAAATCGGTTAATACAAGCTATTTAATAAACACCGGACTTTATTAACCGATATTCATAATAATGTATCTGATACTGGGGGATGTGCGTGGCCCGGTTACGCGGTAGCGGCCCGATTTCATCGGGCCCATGGTAGAGGCTTACCAGGATTCAGGTATATAAATCCACCAGACCATACGGTATGAAATGCGTAACTCTCTGAAAATTCGTGCCGGTCCGGTTTATTGCCCGACTTTCCAGGGCTTAGAATACGAAATTGAAACTGCGATCCGGACGATGCAGACAGGGATTATGCTCAATAATGTTCGGCCGTAATCGTATATACGGTCGAGAATGTTCCACTCTTGTATGAACCGGCATCAATCGTTCCAAATAATTCCAATTCAGCGATGCCACGGTAACCACCGTTATCCGATTCGGTAAACCGTATTTCTGCATTTTTTCCGTTCACCGTTACATTCTGCTCCTGTTGAACATTACGGCTTATCCGGGCTTCCGGCTCAAAGTTTATCATTCGTTCGCCATGATCGAGCAAAGCAGTCTCACCTTTAATACTCAGCAGCATTTCTGAATCAGGCTGGGCCGGAATCGATACGAGCCCGGCTTGCTGGCATCCCGACTCAATCCGTGATATTTGGCCTCCATTGAGGTGAACGTTCAAGCCATTATTCCCTTGCATAGTGGATGGTTCCACGACAGTCACACTTACATTCATTGTCGCAGTTGCATTACCGCCCTCTTTGGCATTCAGATAGGAGACATCTGCATACAAAACGAATAGTAGTATAAGTAGACTTGCCCTCATAATGGCTGGAGTTCGGGGATGATTGCTATTACGAGACAGAATAATTAACAAATCTTAACAATGCAACTTTAATATTAGTTTTTCTTAATTATTTTGAGTTGAATACATCTCCCCTGCTTTTTATTTGTTGGTATTCAGCGGATTAGGGGTTTATAAGAAAATCTTAATATTTTTTCATAAACACCAGCGCTCCTGTCGGCGGGCTTGTCAGCAGCGGAAAAAAACGCCGAATAGCTGCACGGATATTGTAATCACATTACAAATCGGTTACCGTTTTCCCGGTAAGAACAGAAATGTCTATTTCTGATTCGGGGCCTGGGATTCCGGTTAATCCCGGAACTTATGGGACAGGATTTTAAGCAGTCGGGAAAGGCGGGCTTTCATCTTGTTGCGGGGAACAATGAAATCCAGGAATCCGTGTTCGAGCAGATACTCGGATGTCTGAAATCCATCGGGCAGATCCCGTCCAATGGTCTGTCGAATCACTCTGGGCCCTGCAAATCCAATAAGGGCGCCGGGTTCGGCAACATTGAAATCACCCAGCATGGAGAAACTGGCCGTTACGCCACCGGTTGTGGGATTGGTCATGACCGAGATATACGGAATGCCGGCTTCGTGCAGTTGACCGAGTTTCGCGGATGTCTTGGCCATCTGCATCAGGCTCAAAACGCTCTCCATCATCCGGGCACCGCCGGATTGTGATATAATAATCAAGGGCTGTTTTTTCTCCCGGGCGTGGTCAATGGCAATACCCAGCCGTTCGCCAACCACGGAGCCCATACTTCCGCCAATAAAACGGAAATCCATGCAAGCCAGAGTAATATCCATACCCCGCATTTTGCCGGAAGCAACCCGTACGGCATCGCTCAGTCCGGTTTTTTCCTGGGTAGCTTTCAGACGTTCGTCATATTTCCTGCGGTCCTTGAACGAAAGCGGGTCGACGGGACGAATATGCTCCCCCATCTCTTTGAACTCCCCTTCATCAAAAAGCAGCTGAAAATAGTCCTCGCTGCCAATCGGAAAGTGGTATCCGCTAATGGGATCCACCCAACAGTTCTCCTCCAGCTCGCGGCGGTGAACCGTTTCTCCGGTTGTCGGCACTTTCACCCAGATACCCTCAGGCATTTCTTTGGGTGACTTGGTGACAATATTCAGATCTTTTCGTTCAAACCAACTCATAGTATAATCCGCTTCATTCCAGTTCAAGGGGTGTCAAATGACACTTTTCGAAACCCCTGTAATAATAAGACTCAAAAAGTTATGTTGCGACCATTAACCGGAAATTTTATCCCGGTTACAATTCGGCCCTGTCCGCATGATAGAGTGCGGGGATTACGGCATGCTCCATCACATCGTAAATCCTGTTGTTCCGGCCAGCCGCCCGGCTGTCAGGATTTCCGGTAAAGACCGCCACCGCATTACGTTCCGGAATGACAAACAGATATTGTCCGCCATACCCCCAGGCAAACCAGGTATCGTGACCGGCGAAAGTGTTTCGCCACCAGAGATAACCGTAATCATGATCCCGGTAATTGTAGCTGGTATTTTCAAAATAACTGCTCAACGAAGTTTCCACCCATTCTTCCGGTATTAGCCGGCGTTCACCGATTGTCCCGTTATTCAGGTACAATTTACCAAACTCCAGCAATCCAGACGAACTCACCGCCATGTTGTTTCCACCAAAATAATATCCTGACGGATCCCGGTCCCATCCGCCTATGCGGACATTCATCGGCCCGAACAGATACTGCTCGGCAAAACGGCGGGTGCTAACTCCGGATGCTTCGGTCAAAACCGCAGAAAGCAAATGGGTATCGCCCGTGCTGTATCGCATACGTACTCCCGGTTCCCGCTGCAGCTCACCGCGGACCACATACCCGACCCAATCACTGCTGGCAACCCATGCTCCGTAATTTCGGAAACTGGTGGACGCCAGTCCGCTCGACATGGTAAGCAGATGATGAATGGTGATCTCATGCTTGCGGGATTCTTCCAGGTCCTGAAAATACCCCGGCAAATAGCGAGAAACCGGATCATCCACACTGTCAATGTAGCCTTCCCGAATGGCAATACCGATCAGTGCTGACATAATGCTTTTTGACGCCGACTTTATATTGACCGGAGAGTTGCGCGTCACACCATCCCGAAAATGTTCAGCGACAATTTCCCCGTTATGAAAAAGCATGAAGGAGGATATTTGCGGAATTTCCGCAGCATGTGACGGAAGCTCCCCGATCGAAACATCCGGCAACTCGCCGGCGAATGGAAGCGGAGGTATGGTTTCAGGCGGGGTTCCATTCTGATCACCCGGATAAGATCCCGAATCGGCACCTTGTTCCATATGCACAACGGGAGAATTTTGGTCAGATTGCGAGGTGTGAGCCGGTGACGGATCGGCTTCACGATTGCACGAAGCAACCGAAATACCAAGAAGCATGGCAAGGAGATATGAAAAAACCTGTTTCATAGTACTCTGAACGATTGATAACCGCGTGGAATTCCATCCCCACCAGTTCACAATCACATTCCCGCGTAGTATTCCGGTTCAAAAATTCCGGGGGTGACCTTGTGCATTACAGCATCATCAGCAAACACAAAAAAGTTTTCTGATGATATGATTTCGAGGCCTGGAAACGGTTTATGGTCCGCAATATCCACTCCCCGGGAGACGGCAAGTTGGTAAAGGCGCCCGGTGCCGGTCCCTGCGACCATTTCACCTGCGGTCCAGTGTGCCAGTACATCGTCAAGTTCGCGTATGCTCACTTTTGATATTGGAATGGCTCCGGATTCTCCAATCTGCCAGGCCTGATGATAGAGATGATTCCTTCGTGCATCGATGACCGTATGTATGGACTGCTCGGAGGTAGTATCCCACGTACGATACCCACTTTTCCGTAATGCACCAACGGCAATCCCACCGAGGGTATTACAGGCATACAAGGGTATATCCGTCTGAAACAGCAATCCTTTTACGGCACTGCTGCCCACCCGGAGTCCGGTATACGACCCGGGTCCGGAACTTATCAGAACCGCGCCGAGTCCGGAAACCCCCAGACCGGCATTCCTGAGCAAACGGTCAATAAAGACGAATGTCATTTCCGAATGGACCCCCCGCCCTTCCGTGCGCTCTTGATGAATGCTTCCGTCCGGAAGCCGCAATGCAACAGAGCAGACCGGAGTGGCCGTTTCAATCGACAAGACAGGTTTATCAGATGAAATCATGCAGGCAAGTTACCGGATTATGCTGTTTATTGCCAAAAATGCATGTCGATTCCTCCAGAAACTTCTCCTGTTATTACTCATACCGCAGCGACTCCACGGGATCCACCAGTGTCGCTTTCCTGGCGGGGAAAATACCTGCCGCAAGACCGATGAGCGTCAGTACTCCGGTCGTCATGGCCATTGCATCCAGTGACAGCACGGGATTTATAAGGAAGTCGGCCACATCCCCTTCGATTTGAAGTGCCTGTACACCCAGTATCAGTGACGCAGAAAAAATCAATCCGATGGTCCCGCCAATCAGGCAAATAAAAAGTGCTTCGAAAATAAACTGCGATACAATGTGGCTGTTTTTCGCACCAATTGCTTTTTTGATTCCGATTTCCCGGGTACGCTCCTTGACCACTACATACATGATATTCGCAACACCCACACCTGCAATAAGCAGCGTAAAAAATCCAACCGTAAACAGGAAGATCTTCATCCCCATATTCACTTGACTCATAATCCGTTCGGCTTCTATAAAATCCCAGACATGAACCGCCTGTGAGTCATCGGCGTGGAATTTGTATTTACGGCCCATAATCTCTCTGACGCTGCTTTCAACCTCCTGTTGATATGCGGGGTTCGAGGGGCGTATGACCATGGAGTTCAGATGCTGCTGGCTGAACATCTGCCGGTAGGTAGTATAAGGGATGACGACACGCCGAGAATCAGGCCCGTTACTCATGCCCATCTGCATTTTTTCTGACATAACCCCGACAATGGTAAACGGGCTGTCATCAATCTGCATAGATTGTCCAACGGCCTGGCCATCCGTGAAGAGCTGATCTGCCAGTTCATGGCCGATGAATGCCACACGCCGCTGTTCGGCAACATCACGGCTGTTAAGAAAACGTCCGCCGGCTACCGGGTACATGGACCGCATTTCATCAAAGCCGGCATCCACCCCTTCCATAAAGGTGTTGGTGCCATTGGACCCTACCCGCAAATTCACATAGCGCCCGTACTGCGGTGAAATTATTTCAATCTGCGGCACGGACCGCTGCAACATGGTTACATCATTTTCATCAAAACGTATCCGTCGTCCGATATCGAGTCCGTCAAACGTTCGGCTGGTCTGGCCTCCGTAAAAAATCATTGCCTGGTTTCCGCCGCCGCGCATGCCCTGAATCAGCTGAACGCCCAATCCCTCGCCAAAAGCCAATAATGTAACTACAGCAATGGTTCCCCAGGTAATAGCAATGATTGTAAGGCTGGTCCGCAGTTTCTGCTTTCGCAAATCCTGGAGAAATTCTTTAATCAGGTTGAGCCACATGGTCGTGTCTGTTTGGATGTGAATTGCAGGTCATGGGAAAATGAATACAGGTCGTGGGTCGTAATTTTTGGTTATTTGATACAGTCGACGATATTCAGTCGGGATGCCCGGACTGCCGGCATAAAACCGGCTGCCAGTCCGATAAGTGCCAGTACCAGAAAAGCGTAGAGTCCCACAATCGGGGTGAATTGCGG
>Ga0207421_10005116_pt1 | contig 14835 bp, 18 predicted proteins | sample SodLakKL_010_SED_4_FD_187542 | JGI IMG/M metagenome (GOLD analysis project Ga0207421, IMG submission 187542) | Alkaline sediment microbial communities from Lake Tanatar, Kulunda Steppe, Russia - 8KL_010_SED (SPAdes) (version 2) | ecosystem: Environmental > Aquatic > Non-marine Saline and...
CCAGATATTGATTTAATACTTCTGCCAGAACTCTGGAATGTCGGGTTCTTTGAACATCAAAGGTTCAAGAAAGAGGCAGAGAGCCTTGATGGTCCAACATATAATGCTTTAGCTGAAAAAGCACTCGAATACAATACCTATATCTACGGAGGAACTATAGTTGAAAAAGCAGATGGTAACTTATATAATACAGCATTATTTATAGATCGAAAAGGAGAACTGTTAGCAAAATATCGAAAGATTCATCTTTTTACTTATTTTGGGGCAAAAGAGGGGGACTATATTACCCCGGGTTCTGAACCTGTTGTTGTCAAAACAGAGCTAGCTAATTTTGGCCTATCGACATGTTATGACCTCCGTTTTCCTGAATTGTATCGCCAGGAAGCTGAAGCCGGTGCTGAAATATTTCTAGTAACAGCCTGCTGGTCATTTCCCAGACTCGAAAACTGGGTTGTCTTAAATCAGGCCAGAGCTGCTGAGAATGTAGCCTATTTGATATCCTGTAATACTGCAGGAAAAGTAAGTGGAGAGACCCATCTTGGTCACTCAATGGTGGTTGATCCCTGGGGAATACAGATAGCTTCAGCAGGAAGTAAAAAAGGAATTGTTACTGCAGAAATTGACCCTGCTTATGTTAAAAAAACAAGAAATGAGTTTCCTGCTCTGAAAGATAAAAAACTATAGATGGTTGCCAGTAGTTGAATTATAATAATTGACATATTTATGCTATAATGATTCAAAGATAGAGTAAAAAATAAAAGAGCAACCAAATAATTATTATAGATAAGAGGAGGCAATAATATATGTCATTTTTAAAAATGATTAATGAAGAAAATGCAACAGGTAAACTCAAAGAGATATATGATAAACTTTTAGGAGGAGAAGGAGAACGCCTGGCCAACCTTTTAAAGAGTCAGTCTTTAAACCCTGAAATTTTAGAGAGTCATTTAAAATTATATAAAAGTATTATGCAGGGTAAATCAGGCTTAAGCCGCCAGGAAAGAGAAATGATTGCAGTTGTTGTTGCAGCAGTTAATAACTGCCATTACTGCCTGGTTCATCATGGAGCTGCTCTCCAGCAGCTTGTCGATGAAGATGATAAATTACTATTTAAAGATCTGGCTAAAGCATATCAAAAACCAAATCAACCTGAGCAGGAGAAGCAGAAACAACTGGCCAGTTTAACATTGAGAGAAAAAGCAATCCTTGATCATGCCAGAAAATTAACAGTTAGCCCGGCAAATATTATAAAATCTGATATAGATAAACTAAATGATATTGGCTTAAATGATAAAGATATTCATGATATTACCCAGGTAGTATCATATTGCAACTATGAAAATAGAATTGCCCAGGGTTTAGGTGTAGAGCTGGAAGAAAGATAATAAAATGTAAGTCATTTTACAGATTTTTTAGACTGGATAACCTATAATATTAGCAAAATAAGAATTGTTATCAATTATAAATTAATACCTTATCGGGGGGATGTTAAAGATGACTAAAGAGCATGATAATCAAGAAGAGATTAATGAGAAGTTAATAGATAAGAAGGTAGATAGACGTAATTTCTTAAAACGCTCTGGACAGACATTTGGAGCTTTAATGGCTGCAGGCCTATTTAAATTTAACTTTTCAACAAAAGGTGCCAAAGCAAGTGAAGGAGACCTTTCAGATAAGTTAATTATTCTCCATACCAATGACATGCATGGCAGAATTGAAATAAATGAAGAAGATGGAATTATGGGTATGCCATATGTAAGTTCCATTGTCCAGGACTTCAGAGAAAATTATGAAAATGTATTACTCCTGGATGCCGGCGACACAGTCCACGGTAGACCTATTTCAGATAGATTATATGGAAGCAGTACAATTGAAACGATGAATGCAATCGGTTATGATATAATGACTGCCGGTAACCATGATTTTAACTTTGGTTATGATAGACTTCTGGAATTAGAAGAAATGATGAATGCTGAGTTAGTGTCATCAAACGTTGAAAAAGACGGAGAGTTGCTATTTAAGCCTTATACAATTAGAGAGGTAGCAGGCAGACAGATAGGCATTCTAGGTATTGCCACTCCAGCAACCAGATATACAACCCATCCTGATAATATAGAAGGAATAGATTTTACAAGCATGAGAGAGGCTACAGAACATTATGTAGAAGAGATGAGATCTGAATATGATTTAGATCTGCTTGTTGCTCTAGGCCATGTAGGATATGGTGCCAATAATCCAGATGATGAAGATTTTACCGTGACAGATGAATTAGTAACTAATGTTGATGGAATTGATATATTTGTTGACGGACATAGTCATACCAGAATCCCAGAAGGTGACTGGCATAATGATACATTAGTAGTTCAGGCATATGAATATCTCAAAAAAGTAGGAGTAGTTGAAATAGATTTCAGTAATGATCAACCAGAATTCCAGGCCCACTTAATTTCTGCAGAAGAAGCAATTGCAAATTATGAGCCAGACCCAGAATTAGAAGAAATATTATCAGATGCCAGAGATGATGCCAGAGATGCAATGTTAGGCTAAATAAAATAAAAACTCTCCTTAATCTGATACTCTCATACTCCATTATTTAAGCCAGGCGGTGTCCCCTCCGCCTGGCACTTTTTTTAATCTTTTAAATTCTCAATTTCACAGACTTCCTCTTTTAGTTGCTCTAAATCAACATCAAGTTCATGGTGAATAACAAATCCCATAGCTATTCTTAATACTATAATTGCTGCCACAATATATAATTCACTGGTCTCCCTGACAAAGACAGTCTTAAGTATCTCTGCAGCCAGATAAAACTCAAGGGCAAGGGCAATAGTTCTGGCCATCTTGATTCTCAATAAAGTGGAAGATTCATCATATTTGAGTTTAATAAAATGCCAGAAAATCATAACTGCTCCATAAATTAAAGTTATACCTCCCATTAACTCAAGAATGGCCATTAAAAAATGAGAAATATTAATCGTCAGTTCTTCTACAAGGTGAAGCATAAAATTGCCCCCTTAAGTTTAGATTAAAGAATAAAAATAATAGTTAGACCTAAAACCCAGCAGTAATAAGCAAAAATACTTAACTTTTCTTTTCTAATTAAAATTAAAAGCACCTTAATTGCAAAGAAGCTGGCTATAGTAGAAGCAATAGTCCCGGCTGTCAATTCAACTGCAGTTATACCATCAAGCCCGACTGAAAAAATATTTCGTGCCTGCAATAAAGTAGCCCCACCTATAACAGGCATTGCCAGCAGGAATGAAAAGCGGGCGGCAAGTTCTCTATTAAGGCCTTTAAATAGGCCACCTACAATCGTTGAGCCAGATCTTGATATCCCTGGAAAGATTGCAAGGGCCTGGGCAATTCCTACAAAGATTGCATCTCCCCACTTCATATTTTCCAGTGGTCTCTCCCGGGTATTAACCTTATCTGATAACCAGAGTAGAGTCCCGGTGACCAGCAGGGCAAAACCTACAACAGTAAGTGTAGAAAATACTTCTTCAAAAAAATCTTCAAAAAGAATTCCGATTACCCCGGCCGGTATTGAACCTACAATTATAAAATATGTAAGCCTCCGATACTTTTCTTTTAAAGTTATAATACCTATAATTTCTTCTCTAAAAACATAAGCTACTGCAAGTAAAGAACCGAAATGGAGAAAAACATTTAAAGTTATACCACCATCAACTTCCATAAAATGCTGGAAAATAACTAAATGTCCTGAACTACTAATAGGGATAAATTCAGTTATCCCCTGAATAATACCTAAAATAATTACATTTAAAAGTCCCATTAATTAAAAACCTCCTGAAAATTATCCTGTACCTTAATTATAATTCTAGATTAATTAATAAAATCCTTTATAAACCTGTTACTTTCAGATGGATTTTATAAAGCAGATAAAAACACTTTACAATTAAATAATAATAACTTATAATATATATTAGCGTTACTTATTAAATTTAAATATGGAGGTATAATAAATGAGTAAAAAGAAAGAGGAGTTAGTAGAAAAGGCAAGAAATAAAGCTGAAGGCTATTTCAAACGAGGGGAGTTCTATTGCTCAGAGGCTGTATTTACAACTATTAATGAGATACTAGGGCAGAAGCTTCCACCAGAGACAGTTCAACTGGCTTCAGGCTTTCCAGTGGGGATTGGCCAATCAAAATGTCTCTGTGGTGCAGTTACTGGCGGTGTAATGGCCCTGGGCTTAAAATATGGTAGAACTGCTCCAGGAGCTGAGATGCCAGAGGGTTCATTCCCGAATAGTGCTGATCTCCATGATCATATTATAAATACATATGGCTCAACCTGTTGCAGGGTACTCACAAAAGATTTTGATGATTTTGGCAGTCCAGAAAGAGCTAAACACTGCTATCAGATAACCGGGGAAGTAGCAGCCTGGGTAATGGAAAGGTTGATCGAAGATGGATCAGTTAAAGAGCTGCTTTAGGTCAACACCTGTTCCAGTTGCAGGATTAATGCTGGGACTGGCCGGGCTTGGTAATCTAGTACAACCCTATGGCAACCATTTTCGGTATACCAGTGGGGCAATAGCTTTTATTGTGATTCTCTTACTTCTGGGCAGGTTTATTATTGATAATAACGGCTTTTTAAATGAACTGGATAATCCGGTAGTGGCCAGTGTGGCCCCGGCTTTTTCAATGGGGATAATTATTTTAGCAGGCTATCTTGCTCCCCATATACCTGAAATAGCAAGGGTTATCTGGTATACAGGCATTATTCTCCATGGAATATTTGTACTATTGTTTTCTACAAAGTATTTACTTAACTTTAATATTAAAAAAGTGTTTCCCAGTTACTTTATTGTCTATGTCGGAATAGTTGTAGCTAGTGTGACGGCCCCTGCTTTTGAGCGGTTATTCTTGGGGCAGGTGATCTTCTGGGCTGGTTTTATCGGATATATGGTCTTTTTACCGATTGTAACCTATCGAGTTATTATGGTCAGAGAGATAAAAAAACCTGCTCTGCCAACTATCGCAATTTTCACAGCTCCTGCAGGGCTCTGTCTGGCAGGCTATATGGCAGCATTTCCTGAAAAAAGTAGCCTAATGGTTGGCTGGTTAACATTTTTAACTGTAGTTATGATATCTTCTGTAATAATATATCTGCCTAAAATGCTGGCAGTGGGTTTTTGCCCCAGCTTTTCGGCATTCACCTTTCCCTTTGTAATAACAGCTATTGGATTAAGAATGGTTACAAATTATCTGACTGCAGAGTATGGCATAACACTATTAAGATATCCAGCTTTAATAGTTGAGTTTTTGGCAATAGGATTAGTATTATTTGTTCTCACTTTATATTCAATTTATATACTTAAAAATACGTTTTCAAAGTAAAATTAAATAATAAAGTAACTGTCTCGACTGGGATTATAATACCAGTCGAGATTTTTTAGTTAACAGAAATTACTCTTGCTAAATATTAATTCTTATATTATAATAGACTAATAAGTAGGACTTTAGAATCAAAAATAGAAATTTTTGGCTGATTTTTTATGTTAAAATTGTTATTTCAAATATTCGGTTTTATCATGAAATATCTGGTTGATTTCTAAATAAAAATATCGAGGTGATAACGAATGTCAGATGTTAAATTAAGTTATGAAATATTAGAAGGAAGTAATATTTTAAAGGTAGATGGTGAAGTTATTTTTGAAAACTCTAACAGGGTTAAAGAAAAAGCAAAAGAAATAATCAAGGAAATTGAAGCTAAAAAATTAATTGTTGATTTGAGTTCGACTTCTTATCTTGATAGCTCTGGGATAGGAGTTATACTGTCATTATTTAAATTTATGAGAGATAATGATGGTAAACTATTAATAGCTAATCCGAATGAAAAGGTTAAAAGAGTTTTTGAGGTCACAAAATTAAATCAAATACTGGATATTTATAATGATATTAATAAGGCGATAGAGGTGAGTTAGATGAAAGTAGAGTTTAATCAAGAATCAGCCAGGATTATTTTTGGCGAAGAAATGAATTTAATAAACAAAGAGGATTATAATGATGAATTTATGAAACTGATTGAAAAAGGAATTACTGATATAACTCTTGATTTTAATAATCTCAAAAATATTGACAGTTCAGGTCTAGGTAAAGTGCTACATTTCAACAAAATATTAAAGAATAAAGGTGGAAATCTTAAAATAAAAAATATAAACTCTGAATATGTTCAGAGAGTCTTTAAGATGATTGAACTCAATGATATAATTGAAGTTCATTAAAATAAGTGGGTGGAGTATATATGGATAATGCTGCTGATAATCTTATAAAAAAATATAATTTTACTTTAACAGCCCAGGCTAATAAGATAAATGAAATTATTAATGAATTATTAAAAGTTGTAAATAATACCGATCATAGTATTCCAGATATTGAATTCAGGCTTGAAATAGCAGCAAGGGAAATACTTGCTAATGCTATTGAATATGGTTGTAAAGATCATAATGATGAAATTGAAATTTTATTTTCAATTGAGCAAAATAAAATTGTATTATCAGTTATAGATCCTGGAGAAGGTTTTAACTGGCAGGAGCGCAGTTTTGAAATTGTTCCTGTCTTGGATGAGCGGGGTAGAGGTTTAAAGATGATAAATAAAGTATCTGATGAAATGGATTTTAATGATAAAGGTAATCAGATTAAGATTACCTTTTTAGGGGGAAAATAAATGTTTAGGAAAATTAAAAGTTCAATGTTTGCAAAATTTATACTGGCTTTTTCAATAATATTAGTTTTATTTATAGCAGCAAATTTAATTGATAATTATTTTGATAATCAGGTAGCAGAAATAGAAAATGAAATAGATGAGATGCAAAGTTTCCAGTTGTTTCTTGCTAATTTAGAGATAGATCATCATCTCTGGATGATGGAAATCTATGATATGCTGGCAGGCGGGGAAATACCGGATCTAGGTCATTATACAGAATGTAATTTAGGAACCTGGTATTATGATATTGAACCTGATGATTATTATAGTGGTCCTTACGAGGCTATGGAAGAACCTCACAGTCTTTTACATATTTCTGGAATGGAGGTTGTTGAAATTTTTGAAGCCGGACAGGAAGATGAGGCCGCTGAACAATTTAGGGAGGAAGTAATTCCAGCTGTTGAAAATGTAAGGGCAAATATAAATGAGATTATTGAACTGACTGATGAAGAAGTAGCTGGAATGCAAGTAGATAGAGATGCTTATGCAAATACAGCCAATATGATCACCCTTGGTTCAACTATTTTAACAATAATACTGGCAGCTATTATAGCTTTATTATTAACAAAATCGACTGTTGGTCCAGTAAATAATGTTATCAAGCAGGTTGATAAAGTTGCTGCCGGAGATTTAAGAGAGAATATTAAGACAGGTAAGACTGATGAAATAGGGGCACTCGTGTCTGCTTTTAATAATATGATTGACACTTTAAGAGATCTGGTTAGCAACATTGAGAAGAGTTCTGATTCAGTTGTAACTGCTTCAGGGGAATTAAATACAGTTTCTGATGAGACAGGATACAGTGCTGAAGAAATTGCCAGGAGTATTACTGAAGTGGCAGAGGGCAGTGAAGAAATAAGTGCCAGGATAGAAAGTTTAGAAGAAGTTACTCACCAATTGGATAGTGAGGGTGAGAAACTAAAAAGTAATGCAAGTGAAACTTTAGAAGTTGCTGATAAATCTTCAAGAACAGCAGCAGAGGGTCAAAAGGCTATTCAGGAAGCAATTGCACAGTTGGATACAGTTAGTGAGACTGTGAATTTCGCAACAGAGGCCATTGAAAAACTTGGTCAGCGCTCAAAAGAGATTGGGAAAATGGTTGATATGATTGAAGGCATTTCATCTCAGACTAATCTGCTTGCTCTAAATGCAGCAATTGAGGCTGCTAGAGCTGGAGAAAGCGGTAGAGGTTTTGCAGTTGTTGCTGAAGAGGTTAGAGAGTTGGCAGAAGAATCCTCTGAAGCCACCACAAAGATTACTAGCTTAATAGAAGATATTCAGTCAGAAACAACAGCAACAGTAAATTCAATGGATACAAATATCGAAGAAGTTGAAAAGCAGATAAGGATAATCAATAAAGCTGGCGATTCACTTGATCATATGGTTGAAGCATCTGAAGAAACCAGTGATATGGTCAATAAAATGAAAGAGTTTGCAGATTCATTAGATGATATTATAGATACTATCAATCAGGCTGTTGATTCAGTTGGTTCAACTGTTGAAAATAATGCAGCCAGTGCGGAGGAAGTTTCAGCTTTAGCCCAGGAACAGAGTGCATCTGTTGAAGAGGTTGCTGCTTCAGCTGATGAATTAGAGAATATGGCTCAACATCTCAAGGTTTTAATAAATGAATTTAAGACATAAATGTAATTTCAGGAGGAATTTTTAATGAATCATAGTAAATATTTGCCTATCCATAAATTAATTATGAGTGTAGCCCATGCTACTAAAATAGTCGATCAGGCAGTTTTCAATCATCATCAACAGGTGGCTTATACCACTTTAAGGCTTGCAAGAAAGTTAGAATATCAGGATAGCTCTATTCATAATCTCCTGGTCGCTTCCCTGCTTCACGATATAGGAATGTTCGCGATTGCAAGTAAAATTGAATTATTGAAGTTTGAATATCGTCATACAAAACATGCTGATATTGGAGCCAGCTTATTAGAAAAGTATCCCTTCTTTCCAGAAGCAGCTCCGATTATTCGCTATCACCACCTTGCCTGGCAGGATGGTGAGGGTGAATTTCATGGGGAAAGATCTGTACCAGAGGAGTCCCATTTATTGCACCTTTCAGACAGGGTCTCATTAATGGTAGATGATAAATCTAATATTCTTGATCAGAAAAATAATATAATAAATTATTTGGAAGAACGGACACCAACTGTTTTCAAGCAGAAAGATCTTAAAGCTTTAAAGGCTATGGAGGATGACTTCTGGTTTAGTCTTGTCAACCCTGTGGTTATGAGGATAGAATTGGAAGATGAGTTTACAAAATATGATGGCTTTATCTCCAAAAAACAGAGTATGGATCTGGCCAAATTTTACAGTAAAATAATTGACTATCGGAGTAAATTTACATCTACCCATTCTTTAGGTGTGGCAAAGACTGCCAGGCATCTTGCCAGCAAATTGGGCTGGTCAAAAGAAGAACTGGATGATATGGAATTAGCAGGCTATCTCCATGACCTGGGGAAATTGGCCATTCCCTCTGATATATTAAATAAAAAAGGTAGTTTATCGGAAAGCGAATATAATTTAATTAAGAGTCATACCTATCATACTTATCATATTTTAAATCCTATAAAAGTTAAAAAAATTGATAAGATTAAACGCTGGGCAGCCTATCACCATGAATATCTAGATGGCTCTGGATACCCATTTGGTCTCAGTGGAGATCAATTATGCACAGGCAGCCGGATTATGATGGTAGCTGATAAATTTACAGCCCTAACAGAAGATAGACCTTATAGAAAAGGTATGTCTCAAAAACAGGTGACTAATATTTTAAATGATCTGGCTAAATTAGGTAAGATTGATCAAGATATAGTTAACCTCTTATTAGAAGATTATAATTCCTTTGATCATATGAGATCAGAGATACAAAATAATCGAGAAAAAGAATACTTAAAACTAGTTAATTAAAGGAGAAATGAAAGTTATCGTTAATATATAATATAGGGAGTTTTAATCTGATTGAATGGAGGTATTTACGATGGTTAATAAAACTAGTTTTGAGATTACTACTGAAGAACAGTTAGACTTATTGTCGGATCCCTTTACTCTGGCTGTACTTGGAATCCTGGAAGTTGATGAGGGTAAGACGGTAGAGGATATATTTATAGAGTTAGAAGATGATAAAGATCATATAAAAGAGTATTTATTAATGCTGGAAAAATCTGATATGGTTGACTGGGAGGAAGATGGAGACCAGAGGTTTTATTTTAAAAAGGCTGATTACTATGACCTTTCAGATGAGTTTGTGAGTGAGCTGCCAGAGAATATTCAACATCACTGGATATTTGGAATCCTATCATCATTGCAGGGAGAATATTATGATTTATTTAGAAATATAAAGAATGTCGGTTATGATAATCTTGATGATGCTTTAGAGGATAAAGGCTATCCTAATTCTGTTGATAGTTTTAGGCTCTCTGTAAATAGGTTGGACTTAGAGAAAGGCGATCTTCAGAAGATGTATAATGAAATTATGGATATTGTTCATAAATATGATGAAAAAGGTGTGGAGGCTGAAAATAGTTTGAGTTTTGATTTGAGTTTATTTGTAAAGCCTAGAATCGGTGAATTTATGAAAAAACCAAAGTAGAATCAGTCATATTAGGTATTATTCCTTATTTGCTTCAACTTTTAAATGGTGGTATAATTATCAGCAGGGTAATGTATTTATAAAAGAATTAACAGATAAAGAGGGTGTACTACCATTTTAAAAATTAACGATATTGGCAATTATTTTGAAGCGGATAAGCATTTTGATAGAGATTTTAATCCAGATAGCAATTTGCCTTCTGGTAAAAAATATATTGATCTTCATATTCATACTGTCCATTCAGATGGTTTTCTTGATAGGGCATTTCTTGAATCTTTTTTAGGTCACAGACAGCATTTGATTGCAGTAACTGATCACAATGAGATAGCTGGTAGTGTTGATCTGATAGAAAATACAGATCTTAATGTTGTTCCTGGTATTGAAATTGGCTGTCAGGACGGCTTTGAGCTATTGGTCTATTTTCAGGAATTAGCTGATTTAAAGGAGTTTTTCTATAATTGCCTGGAACCCTATAAGAATAATTTCAGGATGGCCAAGACAACTAAAGACTATAAGTATTATTTAGATATTTTAGAAGGTTATGATGTCTTTATAGCAATTCCCCATATTAATGGGTATCTTCAGAAAAACTTTATTAATAATAAAGACTATATATATGAAGTGATCAAAAGAGTTGATGGTATAGAGGTTCATAATAATACCCTTACTAAAAAGCAGAATAAGACTGCTAGAAAGCTTCAGAAAAAATTTAATAAGAAGATAGTATTTGGCAGTGATGCCCATACTCAAAAAGAGATATTTTATTTCCAGAACTACTTACGTGAAAATAAAAAATCTATCATTGAAAGCCTGGTCCATAAGGTATATGAGCTTTCATTATTTCAGAAACATCTAGCATATATTTTTAGCTAGAGTAATTTATTGAGGTGATAATAATGGCAGAAGTTGAGATAGAAGATGCCCCGGAAAATGTAGATTTTACCCAGGGTGATGAAGTTGATATTTTAATCGACCGTTTTACAGATCTCGGTATTAGAGTAATTATTAATGATAAATATTATGGCCTTGTTTATGAAGAAGATGTTTATAAACAGGTGCATGTTGGTGAAAGAAGAAAGGGCTATATTAAAAAGATTAGAGAAGATAATAAGATTGATGTCAGTCTTAGAAAGATTGGTTATGGCAGGATTGAAGATGCCAAGCAGAAAATACTTGAACGCTTAAAGGAAGAGGATGGCTTTCTCCCCCTTAATGATGATAGCTCTCCTGGAGCAATTAAGTATGAGCTGGAGATGAGCAAAGGTACTTTTAAAAAGGCAATTGGAGGACTTTACAAGGAACAGATTATTGATATAACTGATCAGGGGATTAGAATTAAATAGTATTTATTTAAGAGGAATATTAACACCAGGTCTGACCGAGATTTGATCTGGTGTATTTTTATATTATAAGTTAATCAGGATATTATAAATATACTTTAAATAAAAAAAATGGCCCTGTATAAATACAGAGCCGATACTAAAAAATTTTTTACTCGAAAAGACCTATATCTTTATCAATAATGACTTCTAAAGGCTTACTATCTTCATCGAATTTAGTTATTAAAGTAAATCGACTATGGGAATAATCGTCCTTATGAAGTCTCTGGCTTGTATAGACGTTAGCCATATGCTTTCTCTGAGGTCCACCATGTCCATTATTTGGTCTGTTTTCTTTGCTCATATTTATCACCACTTATCATCACATTATATATTAGATTGAAAATAAATGCAATAACAATTCCTGGTATTACTAAAATTTAGGTCTAAATCAGGAGGTTTTCAATGATATATATTCTGCCTTTAATAGTAACAAGTATAATACTGGCTTTAACAATTTATATTGAAAGAAGAACTTTTTTCTTAGGAATTATATTTATTGCCTGGATTCTATCTGCTTATATAACTTTTATTTCATATAGCAGGATTTTTTTAGTCAGGCTCTTTTTGATACCCTTAGCTATAATATCAATTTTACTGATTTTTGCCTATACAATCCATCTTGCTTCTTTTATAATGTCATTCTTTACTTCGGCTTATAAATTAATGAAAGAGGAAAGAAACCGCCTGGAACATAGATCAATATTTATCTTTGGGTTAATTACTTTAAGCTGGTTTTTCCTGTTTCCTTTCATAAGTAATCAGATTGAATCTCCTCTATTTGAAGGCTTAAATAATTTTACCGGTTTTATAATTGTTTACTTTTTTATTTTATTATTTATATTTTCGGTTACAACAATTTTAAATCATTTTCAGCCACCATTTAAAGATTATGATTATATCATTGTATTAGGCTGCCGGGTTAATGGTAAAAAGGTTAGCCCATTATTGGCCAGCAGACTTGATAAAGCTATTAGTTTATTCCATAAATATAATAAGCCTGAAAAGTCATTAAAAATAATAGTTTCAGGTGGCAAGGGTGAAGGCAATAGTGTTTCTGAAGCTTCAGCTATGGCAAGTTATTTAAAGGAGAAAGGTATACCAGAAGAACTAATAATACTGGAAGAGAATGCAGTCAATACCTTTGAGAACTTTGAATATGCTATGGATCTAATTAATCATGATTTCAAAGGGGCTTCTTATAAAGAGGCTAATATTCTGACTGTGACCAATAATTTTCATTTATTAAGATCACTTTTGCTGGCCAGAAAAATTGGTTTAAAGACTGATGGAGCCGGTGCCAGGACTAAACTCCATTACTGGTTAAGAGCAACTATCAAAGAATTAATGGCTATTATCTATCAGCAAAAGATCTATCATATAATTTTCATTTTTATTATAATTATTATATTGATATTGTTTTTTTAACCTATTTTGAACTATCTATTTTTGACCGGCAGGTGTATAATTATAATTAATAATGATAATTAAGTTAATATAATAAATGCCAGCCAATCTTATAAATTGGCTGGCATTTTGAGGTTTTATGGTGTATCATTTTTATTATTGTTTCCAGTTTTATCTGGAAATTCGACTCTAGTTCTTGGCAGGCTTTCAGGATAATTTTCTTGAATGAACTTAATTAATTCTTCCCTCAGGTATACTCTAAGCTCCCAGGCGGTCGGGGAATCCTGGGCACTGACTAAAACTCTAACTTCCATAGTTCTTTCACTGGCATTGGTTACCTGCACAACTTTAACATTTCCATCCCAGAGTTCATTGTTTTCAAGCAGTCTGTCTAATTCTGCCCGGATTTCATCAATTGGTACTGTATAATCTGTATATAAGAAGACAGTTCCTAAAATATCAGATGTCTTTCTAGTCCAGTTCTGAAAGGTATTATCGATAAAGTAAGTTGATGGAACAACAAGTCTCCTTTGATCCCAGACTTTAACTATTACATATGTTAAATTAATTTCTTCAATCCAGCCCCATTCGCCATCAACGATTACAACATCGTCGATTCTGATTGGCTGGGCAATGGCCAGCTGGATACCAGCAATAATTGAGGCGATTACCTTTTGAGCAGAAAAGCCGATTACTATGCCTGCAACTCCGGCGGAAGCAAAAAGACTTACCCCGATATTTCTAATAGGATCAAATGTCATTAAAGCTGTAGCAACTGCAAAGAAGATGACTAAAACTTCCAGCACTCTTTCAAGTACTTTATACTGGGTCTGGGCTTTTCTAGCTTTTAAATTATCTTTTACATCGATTCGATGTTTTTCACTTAGATAAATTATAAATAAACGCATTATCCTGATGACCAGCCAGCTAATAGCCAGTATAAAAGTTATTATAAATAGATGTTGGATATTCTCCATTATCAGATTGATTTCTTCATAATATTGAAAGGGTATAAGCAATGCAATATTTAGTAGAAGTAAAAAGATTGGTATCTTTAACTTATCTCGCATGGCCTGGTATTTATTTTCTGAAAAATTTCTAAAGATCCAGCGGGTAGCTAAAAGCAATAAGAAATAAAATAATAGAAAAACTGCCAGACTAATAATAAATGTTAGGATCATTAGATTCACTCCCTTTATTAAATTATAATGTTATAATAGAGAAGTTACAAATCAATAATAAATCTAGACAAAATAACAAAAAAAATGACAAAAAGACTGTAAAATTGAGTTGTTTTCTGATACAATAGTCCTGGTGAGGTGAAATATCAATGGCTATTTATTATTTGAGTTTAAAAACTAAACCTGGTAAAAATACTCATGAAGTTCATAAATCAAATTGTCCCCATTTACCAGAAGCAAAAAACCGGAAGCATTTAGGGAATTTTATAAGTTGTAAAGCTGCAGTCAGGGAAGCTAAAAATTTTGTAGAAAAACCTAATGGCTGTTGTTATTGTAGCAGGTTATGCAATTCTGCCTGCTAACTTAAATTAAATAAGGGTTTTTTAGAGAAAACCTTTGACAAGTATCTTTACCTGTGCTATACTTATTTTTGTTGGACACAAAATCTAGTTTCATCGTCCAATGTAGAAAATAGGAGGAATTTATTTAAATGATTTACACAGGTACAGTTAAATGGTTTAACGATCAAAA
>Ga0207421_10005117_pt1 | contig 14835 bp, 12 predicted proteins | sample SodLakKL_010_SED_4_FD_187542 | JGI IMG/M metagenome (GOLD analysis project Ga0207421, IMG submission 187542) | Alkaline sediment microbial communities from Lake Tanatar, Kulunda Steppe, Russia - 8KL_010_SED (SPAdes) (version 2) | ecosystem: Environmental > Aquatic > Non-marine Saline and...
TTTGGCATGCAGGGAGCTGTTTGGGTCACTTTGGCCTGTTTCTTTTCGATGGCTATGTTGATGTATATACTCACACAACGGGTCTATCATGCACCCTATAAACTGGCAAAAAATGGAATGATCGTAATTGCCTCGGGATTGGTGGTAGCCGTTGGCCACGGCTTTGGTACTGGTTTTTTTGAACCTTTGTTTGCAAAATTGGTATTATTCGTAGTAAGTTTGTTGTTATTGACAATCGTAGGAATTTTAGAGCGGCGCAATCGTTTTCAGATGTAACGATTGATATATCTATTACAGGTACCGGCCACTGTTAAAAAAATTTATTAGAGCTAGTATTTACTCTATTCTCATAACTTCATTAAGCACCAGATTATATTATTATGGGTAAGTTCGGGATTTATGTCGACGCGGTAAGTGTCACTATGAATGGTGGTTACGGTCTCCGGTACGATATACTCAGAAAATTCGCGGGAAGAGATGCAAGTCAGGCTTCCCGCCTGAATGTGTATCTCGCCTACGACCGGAGCCGGGCCAGAGAAGATGACAGTTACCAGGCCAAAACGGCCCGGTTTTGCGAAGTACTTCGGGATTTCCAGTACAAGGTCATCGAACGTCCGGTTGACCGCCTCATTGATCCCGACACCGGCGAAGTGGTTTCGCAGGGTGCCGTGGACATTGACATGGCCGTGGACATCATGTCACAGGCCCGTGAGATGGACCGGTTGGTTCTGCTCACACACAATGAAAAGTTTGTACGGCTCGTCAATGCGATGCAGGATAACGGCTGCCGTGTGGAGCTGATCGGTTTTGACAATATGGATGGCGCCCTGAAACGCCAGGTAGATCTTTTTGTCTCCGGATATGTGATTCCCGGCCTGCTTCCGGTCAAGTCGCCCTACGAATGGGGCACCGTCGGCTCACGGGTTCGCGGGGTCTGCTACGACTTCTCACACAGCGACGGGTACGGATTTATGCGGTATCTCGCCAAAATAAATGACAAGCTCTGGATCACCGACTCGCGTTCTCCGGACTCCCCCTACTGCACCGTATTTGCCCATGTTTCGCAATTTGAGGCCGATTTCGATACCAGTTTTCTGCCCAGCAGAGAGCTTATTTTTGAATTTGACCTTGTGGAAAACGACAAGGGACTTGTGGCACAGAATATCGTACTGATCTCGGCGCCCTGATTTTCAACGCGCTGATTCAGAGGCAGTTTCACCGGCAGGTTGCGAGTCTGCATCATCTGTCAGTACCACCACTTTCAGTTTCACCAGGGGTATAAAAAAAGCCCTGGCGGCACGTAACCGTCAGGGCTTTTATATTTTCGGATGATGGATTTTCAGGCCGTTGTTCCGGCCCGGAAATCCGATCCACAGATATCAGCTATCAGGCAAGACGGCTGAGATCTTCCAGGCCTTTTTTGACATGATCGGCCGAAGTATTCAGCAATGCCTGCTCTTCTTCGTTAAGATCGATCTCGATGATCTCTTTCACACCGCCTTTGCCCAGACGTACGGGTACGCCGACATAGAGGTCTTTGAGGCCAAATTCACCATCAAGATATGCCGCGCAAGGAAAGACACGGTTCTGGTCGAGTGCAATAGCCTCCACCATCTGTGCTGCCGCGGCACCCGGAGCATACCAGGCAGATGTGCCCATCAGAGCGACCAGCTCGCCGCCACCCGCTTTGGTCCGCTCGATAATCTCATCCAGCTTCTCTTTGCCGATGAAATGCGTTACCGGAATACCGGAAACGGTGGTGTAGCGGGGAAGAGGCACCATGGAGTCACCGTGTCCGCCCAGAATCAGAGCCTGGATGTCTTTCGGGGAGAGGTTCAGCTCCTCGGCCAGGAATGCGCGGTAGCGGGCGGTATCGAGGATACCGGCCATACCGACAACTTTGCTGGCAGGCAGACCGCTCTCTTTCCATGCAACATAGGTCATCAGGTCAAGCGGATTTGATACAACCACAATAATGGTGTCGGGCGAATGTGCAACAAGTTTTTTTGTAACATCCTTTACAATATTCATGTTGGCACTGAGCAAATCGTCACGGCTCATGCCCGGACGGCGCGGCAAACCGGCCGTGATCACGCAGATATCGGAGTTGGCCGTGTCGGCATAGTCGACCGTACCTTTAACACGGGTATCAAAATTGAAGATGGGTGATGTTTGCCACTGATCCAGTGCCCGCCCTTTCGAGGGGAAGAAGGATTTATCGTCTTTTTTAATTTCGAGGTCAACAGCAACTACTTCTTTTGCAAAGTCTCTTTGAGCAATCGTGAGGGCAACCGTCGATCCGACGTTTCCTCCGGCTCCAACTACAGTAATTTTCATAATAACGTTAGGTTTTATGTTTGAGGTTTTGATTGTTGAAATACTTTCAGTTTTTATCACGGACATCAGCTCCCCACATCAGTTTGCTGCGCAGGGTTTCAAAATAGCTCTGTCCTGATAGTTTGATCAGTTGAATATCCTGATCGGATTGACGGATATTTACAACGGGGGATTGACCGGGCAGCTCATGGTTATTTCCGTCACCGGAAAACAACACTTCCTGGTCAATCGGTTCTACTTTTATCGTCAAACTTTTTTGTGACGGCAGGACCAGAGGTCGTGTCGTCAATGTGTGTGGACTGATCGGTGTGAGAACCATGACATGGGTCTGCGGTACTACAATCGGTCCGCCGGTAGAGAGGTTATACGCTGTTGATCCGGTCGGTGAGGATACGATTATACCGTCGGCCCAATAGCGGTTGATGAACGCCCCGTCATACTCGGCAGTGAGGGTAATCATCGAAACCGTCCCTTTCCGCGAAAACACAAATTCGTTAAGCGCATAGTGAATTTCACCGTTGCTGAATTCGGCCTGGATGAAGTTTCGTTTATCCAGTTCGTAAGTCCCGTTTTTTATCGCTTGCAAAGCCGTTTCCATACTCTGCCGCTGGATATTGGCCAGAAACCCGAGCTTGCCGCTGTTGATGCCGAGTAACGGATGTCCGACCGTCCGAACAAGGTCTGCAGCTCTGAGAATGGTCCCGTCACCACCAACGGCAACGGTAATCTCGCCCTGTATCAGTGTCTCATGGTCGGTATCATGCAGATGCAGATGCGACGGGCAGGCATCACCAGGAAACTGGTTGTACGTATGCCTGTTGATGTGGAGTGTGAATCCCATATTACCGGCAAGTGTCATGAACTCTCTTATAGCAGAGACGGCTGAAGGGTTGCCGGGATTAATTAATAATGAGAGGTTCATGCCGGAAGGATAATGGTTTCTAAAGCTCTTCAATATAGGCAAAAAAGTGGCCATTTAAAAGGAAGAACGGAGCTTTAGTCTCTCCCGGCAGAATGCATTACACTGGTTTCGGCATCCGGAACCCGGACGTGGTTCAGGTCAATCCACCAGGGCAAACTGTTCGTAAGAATGCCATCGACATCCTGATTATGAAGCAGATATCGGTAACTTTCAATACGCATGATTTCCTGTGGTTGACGCTCATGCACCTCGCCTGGAACAAGTGTGTTGAGATAGTCCAGATAAAGGAAAATATCACGGCTGAATACGCGGCGCTGCATGAGTTCAATCTGAAGGTTTCTGTCCATGAGGCTGTTCATACTGGCACTCAGAACCCGGGGCAGCTGATCCTGGTTGAACGCAAATCTCATTTGCCGGTCGCTGTTATCGCCGAACCGGTTGTATACCCGTCCGATATTGGATTGGGTGTACTCTTCTTCCTTATAGGTAACCTCCAGCGCCGGTTGTTGCAGCATTGCCCGGAGTGTGTCGGCATTGATATTCCGGATAACCGATGCTGCATCTGATCTTCCAAGGCCGAACCGGTTATCGGCATTGTAACGCAGTACGATGGGATCCGGATTCGGGCGGCCTATCAATCGGTACATCCCATCCAATTCACTTGCCAGTTCGTTATCATCATTTACCAGGGTGTGGATACTAAGCGGGCCAAGATCGAGTATGATATTCAGCCGCTCTCTGGTGAAGTGGGAGTAGAGGCTCGTTTCATCCTGGGTCGCAAGCAGTTCTACACGGTGAGCCCGTGGAAGTTGCCGGCCATCGGCATCTTGGCGGTTGTAGGATTCGTTCCGTAAAAAAATATGGATGCTGTCCCCGACCGATGACTCATATTTGAATGGGCCGGTACCCACGGCGTGGTTGTGCAGCCCGCTGTCCCGGAAACGAAAGGGTTCGGAAGGGTAGATCACCGCATACGGGGTCGCCAGTTTTTCAAGAAACTTGCTGTCGGGTTCAATCAGTTCAAATATGACGGTGGAGTCGTTTTGAGCCCGGATACCGGAAATTCGGTTGATTTCGCGGTCAGCATCAAAAAACAGCTCGCGCTGTTCCCGGTTGTAGGCTTCGAACCCACGGATACTGTTTGTGAACAGCCCGGCGGCGTGTGTCGGGACATCCCGTGATGCCATGCGCTCGAACACGCTCACGACATCACGGCTGTTGACGCGTCTTCCCCGCCCCTGCGAGAAACTTTCGTCATCGTGGAAGAAGAGATTATTCCGCAGATAAAAGGTGTAGCGAAGTGAGTCGTCGGATACCTCCCAACGCCGTGCTGCTGCCGTTTCCACCCGGTCATCTTCGTTAAAACGGACCAGGCCCTCGTAGGTTATCATAATAGCCCGTTTGGTGGCCGTATTTTCGGCAAAAAGCGGGTCAAAACTCCGGATCCTGTTAAGTTCGCCGATTTTCAATACACGAAACTCCTCCTCTTCCTGCTCTACATCCTCGCGGTCTTCTGCCACCCGGGCCTCGCGGTCAACAACAATAGTCTCGGTACTGGGGCCGCATGAGGCTAAAAACAGCACAGAAAAGAGCAACAGCAGCAATGCCGGTTGCCGGGAGATAGCGGGAAAATGCAGGGTTCTGCAGCATCCGAAGATGTTACGGAGAGGATGGCGCTGCTTTCCGGGTGAAACGGTAATGCCGGAGTTATTCGCCACTATCTGATGATCAGTCTGTCTGGTTGTGTTGGAGTTAAGTGACATAAGCGTAATACCGGAACAAAGTTACTTGCCGCCCTTCAGCCCCTTAAGCCCTTTTGCTGCTTTTTGGCTCAATAAATTTACTTCATGGGATCGGACGCGGCTGTTTTTTTTATGATGGCGTTTTAATCCTGCCGCAATCAGCTCTTCCAGCAATTGGTCGAACGGAACCTCTGTGGCCTCCCAGAGATAAAATGAAAACGATCCGGGTATGGTATTAATTTCATTAAAAAAGATATCACCGGATTCGGCATGACACAAAAAGTCGAGCCGGGCGACCCCGGAACAACCGAGCTGATTGAATACCGTACGGGAATATTCCTGAATCTGTTGTCTCATATTTTCAGAAATGGGGGCCGGGATTTTGCGACTGGCCGATGCCATGCCTTTTCCGCTGTTGTCCCCCTGCATGTATTTGTCTTCAAAGGAGAGCAGCTCTTCTCTTCCGAGGGGTTGTTCGCATACGCTCACTTTCAGATGGTCACGGTCACCCAGCACCGAACAGTTGATTTCTGTCAGCGGATGGACCGCCTTCTCGACCAGCAGGCCGGTATCAAAACGGAAAGATTCCTCAATCGCATCGGTCAGCTCCCGGCGATCAGACACCCGGTGGACGCCGATGCTGCTTCCAAGGGTCACTGGTTTGACATAAAGCGGGTAGCCCAATTTTTCGCAATTAGCGGTCAGACGGTCCTGTGCTTCAATCCAAACATCCTCCCGGATCCAGACATCATCCACCACCGGAACTCCGATTTGCCTGCAAAGTTCTTTGGCCAGCCGTTTATCCATCCCCAGAGCTGATGAGGTAACATCGGAACCGGTATAGGGGATGTTGTAGGTTTCACATAGCCCCTGGAATGCGCCGTTTTCCCCTTCGGCCCCGTGAAAAGCACAAAGGAGGGCATCGATACGAAATTGTTGGGGCCGGGCGAGCCAACCGGAGGGATCGGCTACCAATTGTGAAACGCCGTTATCACCGATCACGAAATGGCAGGGCACTCCCTGATCTTCTGCGACACGGATCTCTTTATATGATTCCAGATCCAGCAAATGGTTGCCGGTCAGCCACCGGCCGTTTTTGGTGACGTAGAGCGGTACCAGGGTCCAGCTGCTCTCTTTAAGTGCCGATGCCGCCTGGATGGCTGTCAGAACCGATACTTCATGTTCCGGAGAGTTCCCTCCGAATGCGATAACCAGATTTTTTTGCTGCATTTCCGGGTGTGGTTGACTGATACAAGTTACATGGTACTTCCTGCAGCTGTCCGGCGGAACCGGCTGTGTTGCACCGGAAGCTATCGGCTAAGATAGAGATTCTTGAACTCAAACGGTTTCCGGAAATGCTCATCTTTGAAGTCTTTGAGAAAGTAGATGGTCTCGCCTGTCGACTTCATTTCGGGCCCGAGCTCTTTTTTAACTTCCGGGAACTTGTCGAAGGGGAACACCGGTTCTTTGATGGCATAAAACTCCAGACTTGAAGAGAGGTCGAATTCGCTCAGTTTCGCACCGAGCATGACTTTCACACCGATATCAGCTTCCGGCCTGCCGGTGGCCTTGGCGACAAACGGGATCGTCCGGGTAGCACGCGGATTGGCTTCTATGACAAACACTTCCGATCCTTTCACCGCGTATTGTACATTAATGAATCCCCGCACATTCAGCGCTTTTGCAATTTTAAGCTGATACTCTTTCATGGTTTCGATGACCCGGTCATCAAGCGAATACGGCGGCAGCACGGCGGTCGAATCGCCCGAGTGAACGCCGGCCGGCTCCAGATGCTGCATGATGCCGCAGATATGGAGCTGTTCACCGTCATAAATCGAGTCGAAATCCACCTCAATGGCATTTTCCAGGAAGTGGTCAATCAGAAATTCGTTTTCGGGATGGGTTTTGAGCAGGGTCCGGACGTGGTCATCCAGTTCGCTCTCTTTCACAGCGATACACATGCCTTGTCCGCCAAGGACATAGCTTGGCCGCAGCAGAACCGGGTAATCAATCCGTTTGGCGATGTCGGCTGCCTCTTTAGCGGTGAAGGCGGTGCCGTAGGCGGGGAACGGAATATTCAGGCTCAGGAGCGTCTCGGAAAATTTCCCTCGGTCTTCGGCCAGATCCATCATTTCAAATGGAGTGCCGAAAATGCGGACATTATTCGCCGTAAGTTGCTTGGCCAGTTTGAGAGCGGTCTGTCCGCCAACCTGCAGGATCACCCCTTCCGGTTTTTCGTGTTCTATGATGTTGAACACATGCTCCCAGTAGACCGGCTCGAAATAGAGTTTGTCAGCAATATCAAAGTCGGTTGAGACGGTTTCGGGGTTACAGTTAACCATGATCGTCTCGTATCCCATCTCTTTGGATGCCAGGACCGCATGAACACAAGAGTAGTCAAATTCAATGCCCTGCCCGATCCGGTTCGGGCCGCTTCCCAGGATCATCACCTTTTTGCGATCGCTGACTTCGCTCTCATTTTCATCATCATAGCAGGAGTAGTAATAGGGGGTCGATGCCGGAAATTCGCCGGCACAGGTATCCACCATCTTGAAGACCGCTTTGATCCCCATCTCCTCGCGTTTATTCCGGACCTGCAGTTCGGTGATATTCTCCACATCACTTTGACTCAGCAGCCATGCAACCTGTTTGTCGGAAAAGCCGGCCTGTTTGAGTTCACGCATGTCATCTTTTTGGATGGAATAGAGCGTCTGGCCTTCGGTTCGGTTTTCCAGGCTCACCATATAGCGGATGTTATCCAGGAACCAGGGGTCGATTTTCGTAATGTCGTGAACCTCTTCGGTGCTGGTTCCGAGCTTGAAAGCGTTGCGGATTTGAAGACTGCGGTCCCAGTAGGGCTTAAGCAACCGTTTACGTACCTCTTCACGGTTGATCTCTTCGTACCCGTCGGCACCGAGACCGCCGCGGCCGATCTCCAGCGACTGCCACGCCTTATTAAGCGCTTCGGGAAATGTGCGGCCGATAGACATCACCTCGCCGACGGCTTTCATCTGGGTTGTCAGCTCCTCATCAACTCCCGGGAATTTTTCAAAATTGAACCTCGGTACCTTGACCACCACATAATCCAGGGAAGGCTCAAAGCAGGCCGATGTGGTTTTTGTGATCTGGTTTTCCAGCTCATCAAGGTTGTAGCCCACCGCCAGTTTGGAGGCGATTTTGGCAATCGGATACCCGGTGGCTTTGGATGCAAGTGCTGATGAACGGCTCACTCTGGGGTTGATTTCGATGGCGACAATCCGGTCGGTGCCCGGTTCCATGCCGAACTGGACGTTGCAGCCTCCGGCAAAAGTACCGATAGATCGCATCATTTTAATGGCCGCATCCCGGAGAAGCTGGTACTGTTTGTCGGTGAGTGTCTGTGACGGGGCGACCGTGACCGAGTCACCGGTGTGTACGCCCATCGGGTCAAAGTTCTCGATCGAACAGATGATCACCACATTGTCGTTGCTGTCCCGGAGCAGCTCCAGCTCAAATTCCTTCCAGCCGACGACAGCCTCCTCCAGCAGGATTTCGTGGACGGGGCTTAATTCAAGGCCTCGCAGTACTTTTTTCTCAAACTCGGATTCGTTCCAGATAATCCCGCCACCGGATCCGCCAAGGGTATAGGAGGGACGGATTACCAGCGGAAGTCCGCCCAGTTCCTGCAAAATCTCCTTGGCATCGAGCAGCGATTTTGCCGTGCGGCTTTTGCACTGGTCAATGCCGATATCCTCAATCATGTCCCGGAACTGCTGGCGATCCTCGGTGATGTCAATCGCTTCGATATCGACTCCGATAATATCGATTCCGTTCTCCTTCCAGAACCCTTCGTGATGAAGGTCACGGGCGAGGTTCAGTGCCGTTTGACCACCCATGGTCGGTAGGACGGCATCGGGCTTCTCGATTTCGACAATCTCCCTGATCGAGTCGGTCGTCAGTGGCTTCAGGTAGATCGCATCAGCCATAATCGGATCCGTCATGATCGTGGCCGGGTTTGAGTTGATGAGAACAACCCGGTAGCCCTCTTCCCGCAGTGAGCGGCAGGCCTGGGTTCCCGAATAGTCAAATTCACAGGCCTGACCGATAACAATCGGTCCGGAGCCTATGAGAAGAATGGTGTTGATGTCGGTTCTTTTAGGCATGTTCAGGTGGTACCGTTTTGTTCTTTATGGGTTAAAATGCGCTGGATGAATTCGTCAAACAGATACGATGAGTCGTGCGGGCCGGGGGAAGCCTCGGGGTGATACTGCACGCTGAATCCGTTGAAACGTTTGAAATCGAGGCCCTCAAGTGTGCCGTCGTTCAAATTGCGGTGGGTGATTTCCGCCACATCGGAAGAAATGGTGTCCGGATCAAGGGCAAAACCGTGGTTCTGTGTGGTAATTTCAACCTGACCCTGTCGGAGGTTTTTCACCGGCTGATTTGCACCCCGGTGTCCAACGAACATCTTCATTACCTTGATGCCCTCGGTCATGGCCATGAGTTGATGGCCGAGACAGATCCCGAATATCGGTTTACCGGTCTCTTTGGCTTTTTTGACGGTTTCCAGTGCATAGTCCATGGGGTTGGGATCCCCGGGTCCGTTTGAGAAAAAGAAAGCATCGGGACCCCACTCCATAATCGTTTCAAAATCTGACTTCGCCGGATAAATACGAACCATACAGCCTCGCTGGACGAAGTTGTTTACGATGTTGTTCTTGATACCGTAGTCCAGCGCTGCAATTTTGATCAGCGCAGGTTTGTCCGGTTTATCCGTGTTGCCATCCTGACCGGACCCGGACGAGCCCGGGTTTGTGGTTGTTTCGGCAGAGGCAGCTGTTACCTGGGGCTCGGCTTTGGTAAGTGACGGCCGGTAGAATTCATGTTCTCCCGGTTTGATGGTTCTCGGCTCCTCCCGGGATACCTTGCTTGCCAGTTCCAGTCCAACCATGGAGGGCCACTCGCGGGCTTGTTGCACCAGGGCTTCCTCATCCTCATTATCACTGGAAATGATGGCGTTTAAAACTCCTTTTTCGCGGATGTGGCGCACCAGTCGGCGGGTGTCCACACCGGTTATTCCGATGATCCGGTTGCGTTTCAGGTACTCATTAAGATCCCCGTCGGCCATCGTGTTGCTGTAGTGATGGGAGAAAGAACGGACGATCAATCCTGAGATCATCACTTTCCGCGCTTCATCGTCACGGCCCGAAACACCGTAATTTCCGATGTGGGGGTACGTCATCATCATGAGCTGACCGTGATAACTGGGATCGGTGAAAATCTCCTGGTAGCCGGTCATGCTGGTATTGAAGCACAGTTCGCCGCCGGTGGTACCGGTATATCCGATCGCGAAACCATGGACTACGGTTCCGTCGGCTAGGGCAAGAATCGCTTTATCAGATCTGGGTTGGTGCATGTAACCGTATATGCGGGTTTGTGGTTTCGGTTAATGGGAATTACTGGGCAAAAAAAATCCGACACTGAAAAAACCAGGGCCGGATTTTTTGTTACTCGTAATCTCATATGGAAAAGTTCTCGATAACTTAGGGCAAGGCATATATGAAAGGTATAAGCGCTGTGTTACCGTGCGCTGCAATTAACAGTCCAAACAAAAACGTTACATTCACATTAAAATAAACAAAATAATGTACTGTAGAAAATATTTTATCGCTGTAACTGCCGTGATCGGGGCTTTTTTATGGGTCCCCTGTTGACAGGTTTTGTTCTTTTTTTATTGGTAGACAGGGAGTTGGAGACACATAAATTCTGATGGTTAATATTTTGGGATATCGGGATTGACTTCATCGGACCAGGCCAGGATACCCCCTTTCAGGTTATAAATATTTTGGAAAGCGTGGGATGTTCGGAGTTCCCGGACAACCCGGGCACTTCTCTGTCCGCTTTTGCAGTGGATCACCACCTTGCGGTCTTTTGAAATCCGGCCTATATGGTCGGTTATCGTATTCATCGGAATCAATTCACCTCCGATTTCCGCAATTTCCGCCTCATAGGGTTCCCGGACATCGATCAGCTGGGGCTTTTCTCCCTGCTCCAGCCACTCCCGGTACTCCCTGACCGTAACTTCGGGAATGTCGTGTTCGTCCGCTTTGTCTTCTCCTGCCGGCGATACACCGCAAAAATCCTCGTAATCGATTAGTTCGGTAATCTCCGGATGATCGCCATTCAGTGGATTGCCCTTGTCCCGGGATATCTTCAGAGTGCGCGTCGTAAAGGCAAGGGCATCAAAAAGGAACAGATTACCGGCCAGAGGCTCGCCAAGTCCGGTAATCAGCTTGATCACTTCATTGGCCTGGATTGATCCGATGATTCCGGGCAGCACACCCAGTACCCCCGCTTCCGCACAATTGGGTACTAACCCGGGAGGGGGAGGTTTCGGGAACAGATCACGATAATTCGGGCCCGTTTGGCCGTTCTCGCCTTTGTAATTAAACACGGAAACCTGGCCTTCAAACTGGAAAATCGACCCGTATACAACCGGTTTGTCCAGCATCACCGCGGCATCATTGATCAGATAACGGGTCGGAAAATTGTCGGTACCGTCGGCAATGATATCATAAGGACCAAAAATTTCGATCGCATTTTTGCCGGTGAGGCGGGTCTCATGAAGGTGAATGGTGATGTGCGGGTTGATCTGCGCAAGCCGTTCCCGTGCCACCTCAACTTTGGGTCGTCCGACATCCGCAACTCCGAATAGAATCTGGCGGTGGAGGTTGGAGATATCAACATTGTCGAAGTCGATGATACCGATGGTTCCGACTCCGGCGGCGGCCAGATACTGCAGCATCGGGGCGCCCAATCCTCCGGTCCCGACCACGAGGACGTGCGCTTCCTTCAGCCGTTTTTGCCCCTCCATACCAAATTCGGGCATGGTGATATGACGACTGTAGTGCTGCAGCTCCTGTGGGGAAAACTCGGTTCTGTTCGGATTACTCATGATATCTGTTTATCAGTTTTTTTTGTTGGCCAGGGCTGTGCCATACGTGCCGTCAGGTCCGGAATGCCTCCTGGAGTGACCGGGCGGCACTTTCGGGATTTTCCGCGGCACAGACAGCGCGGCACACTGCAACCGCATCAGCACCGGCATCCACCACCTTCCGGATGTTCCCTGCATCGATTCCTCCGATTGCCACAACCGGAATAGAGACCGCTTCGCATAGTTTTTTCAGGTACCCGGTTCCTCTTGGTGCATACTCTTTCTTTTTGGTCGGGGTCTCAAAAATATGCCCGAATCCGACATAATCGGCCCCCAACTGCTCCACCCGAAGAGCTTCTTCGATGGTGGAGGCGGTTCCTCCGATAATTTTATCCGGACCCAAAACCTCCCGGGCGATATCCACCGGGAGATCATTCAGACCCAGGTGGACGCCGTCCGCTCCGGAGGCAAGTGCGATATCGGCACGGTCATTAATAATGCTGATGGCTCCCGCTTCCCGGCAAACCTCAACAAATCGAGCAGCCGTATCAAACAGTGTACCCGATCCCGGCTTTTTGTCACGCAGCTGCATCACGCGAGCTCCGCCCCTTGCCGCTTGCCCGGCAAGTTCTTCATGGGTGAACCGGTTCTGGATGACCGTATCCGTAACCACATATAATCCTTTGATTGCTGATCGCCTGTCGCTCATTTACAATGTGCCCAATGTCTGTTCAAATTTGTCAAGAGCCCGGATTTCGTCTCCGGGGACCATAACCGAGGATATGCACGCCACTCCGTGTGCGCCGGCAGCAAGGCACTCCCCGGCGTTTGAAGGTGTGATCCCGCCAAGTGCAAATACCGGAACCTCAGCGCTCCGGCAAATAGTTTCCAGCTTTTTTGTTCCCGATGGAGGGGTACTGGCTGATTTGGACCCGGGTTTGAAAACCGGTCCGTAGACCAGAAAACCGGCGCCTTCCCGTTGGGCCTTTCCGGCGGATGTTTCATCGTGCACACTTCGGCCAACGAGCAAGCGGTGATCAATGTTCCGGATTATCTCGGCCGGCAAACTATCCTCCCGGCAATGGACACCGTCGGCTCCGCATGCCAAAGCGATATCCACCCGATCGTTGATCATCAGCAGGGTTTTGTACGACTTTGTGATTTCGCGAAGCACGTTTGCCAATTGGTACAATGGCCGGGCCGGGAGGCTTTTCTCGCGGAGTTGGAGGCAGCGCAGCCCGCGCCGGCAGAGCGATTCGATATGATCAGCCATTTTGGTATAATCTCCGCCGAACGCCGGTCCGGATGTGATGGCGTAGAGGCGGAAATCAGGAATTGGTGTCGACATCGATGATTCCTTCGAGGGGGCTGGATGCATTGGCATACAGTCGGCGCGGTATACGCCCGGCTTCATAGGCGAGCCGTCCGGCTTCAATTCCGAGTTTCATGGCAGTGGCCATGGTGACCGGATGTTTCGCCTGCGAAATAGCCGAGTTCATCAATATTCCGTCAATACCAAGCTCCATGGCGAATGTTGCATCAGATGCCGTACCGACACCGGCATCAACAATGATCGGAACGTCGGTCACTTCCCGGATGATCCGGATGTTATACGGATTGCGAATTCCCATCCCGGATCCGATCGGGGATCCCAGCGGCATCACAGCCGCACATCCCATATCCGACAATTTCCGGCACGTTATGGGATCGTCATTGCAATACGGGAGTACCACAAACCCGTCATCCAGAAGTGTTTCGGCCGCTTTGAGAAGCTCCGGCACATCAGGAAAGAGCGTTTCGTCATCACCAATCACCTCCAGTTTAACCCAGTTTGTGCCCATCGCTTCCCGCGCAAGCTGTGCTGTCAGAACAGCTTCCTTGGCGGTATAACAGCCGGCGGTGTTCGGGAGGATGTCGTAGTTATCTTCTTTAAGATAGGTGAGGATATTTTCGTCAGACCCGTTGTCAAGATTGGCTCTGCGAATTGCCACGGTTACCATCTCCGCACCACTTGCCCGCAGCGATTCCCTCATGGCCTGCGGATTCGGGAATCCTGCCGTTCCCACAATCAGGCGGGATCCGAATTCCCGGTCGGCAATTTTTAATTTTTTCATTGTTGGTTTCATAATCCGGGATTTATCCGCCCTGGGTAGCGCGGATGATTTCCAGCCGGTCATTTTCTTCTGGCTGGTATTCCGGCCATTCGTGTTTCGGAATGACCGCATCGTTGACGGCCACAGCCATCCCGTTCATCTCAGTTTCGTAACCTAAATCTTTCAGAACCCGGTCAAGTGTTGCCGATGTTTCCGTCTCCAGCTTTTGCCGGGTTCCGTTTATGATAATATTCATGACTGATCACTTCCTTCAGGAGAACGTATTTCTTATGTAAGGTAACGTTTCTATTTACAACGGTTTCAGTTGCAGTAACATTTTTGACCAGGTATTCATTTCTGATATCTGGTCAAAAAATCACACCGCATTTCTGTGGCGGTAATCAGGATAAAAAATCGATAGGATGGGATTTATGCCGCTCATTGATTTTTATGGAAGCGCATAGGGGAGAAGGTTTTCATCCGCTTGTGTGGTTTTTGATGAAGGATTTCATCGGTCAGACTGTAAGCTGTGACGGGCGTGTTGAGTATTCCATGACGATAGTGTCCGATGGCATAATACAAACCGTCTATACCGGCATATCCGATGGATGGCGCGTGATCGGGTCCGGAGGGCCTGAGTCCGGCATGGATTCCCAGTAGCGGCAGATCATAAATGGAGGGGACCAGATCCCAGGCGTCTTGCAGCAGATCCTTAACCGCACCGGCAGTGGCGGTGGTATCAAATCCTTTCTCCTCGCTGGTGGCGCCTACCCGGATCGTTCCGTCTTTTTTGGGAACCAGATACACATCCGGGCTTCGGATCATACA
>Ga0207421_10005118_pt1 | contig 14834 bp, 13 predicted proteins | sample SodLakKL_010_SED_4_FD_187542 | JGI IMG/M metagenome (GOLD analysis project Ga0207421, IMG submission 187542) | Alkaline sediment microbial communities from Lake Tanatar, Kulunda Steppe, Russia - 8KL_010_SED (SPAdes) (version 2) | ecosystem: Environmental > Aquatic > Non-marine Saline and...
CTGTGGTTATGAAGCCGGTTGATGGAATCACTTGCCAGCAGTGTCAGGATAGAGAAGCAGTTGTCCTGTGCAGCGGCTGCGAAATCGCCATCTGCAGCAGCTGCCGATATTTTGATATATGGAACCACGGCTGCGGCAGCGGGGATGTTAAGGCTTTCTGCGAGAAGTGCTTTTACGATCCCGAGGTGAATTTGTATAGGGTCCCGATAACTTGATACACAGTGTTGCTCTAGTTTTTATTCAGCAGCCAAACCTAAATTTCTCCGCTCATAAGCTTCTGACCATGTTAAACCAAGAACTATCCAAAAAAGAGGCAAGTTCATAATTACATCTATATTAAATTGTCCCTGGAAAACATATGCTAAAATCATGAATATAAAAAGATCCTTACGCCAACTACCCTTATCCTTAACACAGAAATAAAGCAGTAACAGATAAGATAGTAGAGCAAAAACCCCCATAGTAACAGCAATTTCCAGAAAGATATTAAATGCCTTATCCTCAACATAGCCCCTTGGAACAGGAACTCTTAAATTATCGGGGCCTACGCCGAAAGCCCAGTTGTCAGCGAAGATTTCTATCGCCTCTTTCCACACAAAAATACGAATAGAGACTGAACTGCCTTTATACTCACCAATTGTGGTTACTTCGTCAGCAATACTTGCTGTCCTACCTATATATGACTTGTCATATGTTGTTAATGATATGATGGCAAAAACAAAAATAAACACCATGCCTAATATTAAAAGTTTATACTTTAAGCTTGGTTTTTTAAAATAATTAATTAGCATCACAAAATATAAACCTGCAAAAGCTAGCCATGCTCCTCTGGTCAACGAAGTTAAAAGAGCAGCAAATATCAGTCCGGAAATAGCCAGCCATTTATTTTCGTTTAGATGCATATATAACATCATCGCTGCGGGAAGAATGAAAACAGTATAGGTCCCGAGAAAATTAGGGTTCCCCATTGTGCCGTAACTATGGTACCCTGTCCTGAAACCTTCATGAGGTACAATGTTTATACCGTAATTTTGCATAATGGCAATTATTGAAACGATAGATGCTGTATAGACCATAGCTTTTATAACCGTTAATACTGACCTCTGATTCGCGGCTACAAGCATTAAGATTGCGCAAAAAAGATAGGTCAAAAAACCAGTATAGCGAACATTGTTGCCGTAAAATGCAATATAAATATCATTTGACAAAATCGATGATATTAATGTAAAAAGCAAAAAGAAAGGAAGCGGAGAAAGCAACGGTTTGTAACTTATACTGCGGCTACGCAGAAATAGAAATAAAGAAACAAGGGATATTAATACTAGAAATACAAAACGAGGATAATAAAAATATGAGAAGTTAACCGGAATTACAATCAGTGGATAGACTGTAACCATGATTATGACTACCATGAATTTGATATCAAGCTTATTTAGTATATTTTTTGTTATATTCATCATATAAATTCTTTTAATAATAACCCCCTATGTATTTTAACATAGAGGGCTATTATCTTAAACATTGATCACTGCTGATGTTAAATCATTATTGAGTTCCACCAGGAGAAAAGGTTAGATTATCAACCCCGGTGATCCCTGATTCAGAAGTGAGTGTTGTTCCATCCCAACTATATGAAGCATCTTCAACTGGATCATTTTCCATACCGTCCAAACCGCCATCTATATAATCTCCTAAATTTTCAGCGGCAACAGGTATTGCTCCATTATTCTCAGCAACATACATATTGATTGCACCTACCGCAGTGCGATGATTCGCTTCAAAAGCCCTTATTTGAGCACTTTCTGTGATAGTTGCATACAACGGTATTGCAATTGCCACCAGAATCCCGATGATTACTACAACAACCATCAATTCAACCAGGGTGAAACCTTTTTCGTTCTTATGCATCATTCTCATTAATTTTTGCATTTCTTAAATCTCCTCTCAATTTTTAAAATTAATCCCCGTCTGTCAGAAATTTTCTCCCTGTGTCAGTAAACTTTTTTCTATTTCCCTACCACCTCCGGTTAAAAATCAATTTACGTTTTCTCCCTTAGAAATAATAAAACCCGGTTCGGCAGCCCGGCTGTCATGCCCTGTTTCCAGGGGGTAGACCCGAGGCTTTGCGTCCCTTCCTTTCGGAAGGTTTGCCATTATCGTCAGGATGTTTAACATTCCTGCAAGGGCTTTTTTGGTGCCCTTCTATTAATAGTTATACCGGCAGTTTAAAATTTTAGACACACAAATTAAAACTTTTTTGAATCAGGCACGGCACGCCGTGCCTCTACATAACCTAAATATAATATCTCAAGCCATCTCTACCCGCATTTCCTTGAGACCGCTGTTTAGAAGGCGGGAAACTTTGCGCTGGTTGAGGCCGAGCTTTCTGGCAACCTGTTCCTGGGTCATACCTTCATAGTAGATCATGGTAATTACTTTCTTCTGCAGGTTGTCCATTTTGTCCAGGGACATCTTCAGGGTTACAACGTCTTCGATGGGTAATTTAAAGTTTTCATAGCGCAGACTTCTTAATTTTGTAAGGTCAACTTCATCCAGGGGTACGCTGCCTACCTGCATGGCTTCAATGATACCATCTTCGTCAACGTTAGCTTTTTTTGCAATCTCGGGCAGGGTTGGCATGTAACCATTCTTCTGGGCCAGTTCTTCTGTAATCTTAAACACCTTATTCTGCAGGGTTTGGAGCCATTCCGGAATTTTAAATGGGCCGCGGTCGCGCAATTCATGACGGATTTCCCCGATAATGCAGTGAACTGCAAAAGTGGAGAACATAACGCCCTTATCGGGGTCGTAGCGCTTAAGCGCCTTAAGAATACCTTCATACCCGGCCTGGCGCAGGTCTTCATCAACTTGTCCGGGACTGTACAACCCGGCATAATAGTTGACCAGGGCCTCACCGGCAGTAATTACGGTAATCTTGGCCTGCTCGCTGCCATTTTCAAGGAAGTCACGTACGGCATTTTCCAGGGTTTCGTTTTTTGTTTTGCCTTTGGGTATGCTCATTTTAGGACCTCCGCATGATCCCGGTTCATTACAGAATACAGCATAATTATCACACTAATACTACTATTTGTCAAATTGTTTGCAATTATTTTATCAAGCCCTGGCCGGTTTACCACTTTCAAATAATGATTCGGCTGAAATACCGATTGCTATGCGAGCCGGTATATCTTTGCTGCGTCTCGTTTTAACCCTGTGAACTCTAACAGCTTCTTCTTTATTACGCAGGTGGTCAAGCAGTTTAATTAGTCCCCTGTAGCGGCCTTCAAGTTCCACAATTAGTGGTACGCATAAAGTGCTAACTGCCGGTTCTGTTTCAGATTTTGTTTCGTCGAGAAATCTTATTCTTAATAAGCGCAAACCACATTCGTCAGAAAGCACTTCAAAATAGCGCAGGACCTGATCCCGGTCAAAGGCTTTCGGGAAAGCTATTTTATAGTTTTCAGGATAATCTTCCTGCCGGTCACTCCCACCTTTACTATCTACCAGGCGCAGGTATTTTGCCTGGTCCTTGCTTAAAGCCTGCTCCTCTTCTTTTATGGCCTTGTTTAGCTCGTTTAGATTGTCCTGAATTAATAACAAAAAACGCTTCTGGATTTCCTGGAGGCGGTCTACTGATTTGCGAATTGTAATAACATCTTCGATCGGAAGCTTAAATGTTTCCTGCTTTAATGATTTTAATGTTCGCAGGTCAATATTTTGCATGGGAACAGTTCCTGCCTGCATAATTTCGGCAATGCCTTTTTCTGCTATATTCAGCCTGTTTGAAACATCTTCCAGGGTAGGCAGAGTACTGCTATCCCTGGATAGCTCTTCAGTAGCTTTAATCACACTCTCCTGCAGCTGCAGCAACCAAGGGGGAACCTCAAACAACCTTCTGTCATTTAACTCCCTGCGTATTTCACTGATTATACAATTTGTCGCATATGTGGAAAACTGCATCTCACGACTCGGATCGAACTTTTGCAGCGCTATTTTAAAGCCTTTTTTTGCCGCACTTTTTAGACCGGGATCTGTTTCGCCGGGGCTGTATATACCAGCGTAATACTCGATCATGGTTTTGCCGATTTTTAAGATGTCATCTTGGGCTTCTTTACTGCCGGTTTTTAGATATTCCTGGACTATTGCGTCCAGGTCATGTTTTTTCCCGACATACTGATCGGCATTCATTGTAATCCCCCCAGATAGTCGCTTTGAAACCCAGGTGCTTTAAATATAAATGTTATCTGTGTATTATCAGGCCAGCACCCTTAATGCTTCTTCGATGGTGGTAGTGCCGTCTCTTACCTTTAAAAAGCCGTCACGCCGCAGGGTAATCATTCCTTCTTTGACTGCCATCCTGGTCATCTCCCCTGCCGAACTGTTCTTCAGAGTCATTTCCTTGATGTTGTCAGTAACGCGCAGTAGCTCGTAAACGCCAATTCTTCCTGTATAACCGGTATTACTGCAGCGCAGGCAGCCTTCATGCTTGTAGATGGTAATTTCTTTTTCATCTCTTTTAAATGGAAAATCTGGAATAGATTTTTGCATTTCTTCACGGCTTATCGTGTGAGGTTTCCGGCACTGCTTGCAGAGTACCCTGACCAGGCGTTGGGCCAGGACAGCATTTACCGATGAAGCAGTCAGGTAAGGTTCAATGCCCATATCACCTAGCCTGGCGATGGCACCGGCTGAATCGTTGGTGTGCAGAGTTGATAGAACAAGGTGTCCTGTCAGCGCGGATTCTATGGCAATTCTGGCAGTTTCGTGGTCCCTGATTTCACCGATCATGATAATGTCAGGGTCGTTTCGAAGAATCGACCGAAGCCCGGTGGCAAAAGTGAGCCCGGCCCGGGGATTGACCTGGACCTGGTTAATGCCGTTCATGCGATACTCAATTGGATCTTCTACGGTAATAATGTTTTTTTCTACACTGTTCAGCTCTGACAGGGCTGCATAGAGAGTGGTGCTTTTCCCGCTTCCTGTCGGCCCGGTAACCAGGACGCAGCCGTAAGGAAGGTGAATATTTTCGCGAAACTTTTTCAGCTGGCTTTCAGGGAAGCCAAGTTCAGGCAGGGTAATCAAGCGGGCGCTGCGATCAAGAAGGCGCAGGGTAAGTTTTTCCCCGTAAGCGGAAGGAAGCGCAGCAACCCTGAAATCTATGACCCGGCCCTCCATTTTAAGCGTTGTCCGGCCGTCCTGTGGACTGCGCCGGTTGGCTATATCCATACCGGCTATGACCTTTATCCGTGAAACCAGCGAAGCGTGCAGTCTCACCGGGGGCTGCATCACTTCGTGCAATACTCCGTCGATACGAAAACGAACGCGCAGGCTTTTTTCCTGTGGTTCAATATGCACGTCGCTGGCAGAGTTGCGGATGGCCTGGTTAAAGATCAGGTTGGCCAGCTGTACAGCTGGCTTGTCACCGACAGAGGTCTGAATATCCTCCGTGCCCTGGGTATCATCATGTTCTTCATGATCACCATCGCCGCTTGCTTCAATATCGGCACTGGCCCGGGCATACTGCTCTATGGCTACTTTTAACTCGGTGTCGGATACACAAACGGGTTTTACTTCATAGCCGGTAATCAGCCGGATATCATCTATGGTAACAATATCATTAGGGTGCATCATCGCCACTACAAGCCTGCCGTTATCATAGCCAATCGGCAGCGACTGGTAGCGCCTGGCAGAATCGGGATCAAGCAGTGCACCTGCAGTTGCATCAATATCATATTCTTCGAGAGAAACAAAGTCCACGTTGGCCTGACGGGCAACAGCCCTGGTAACAGCTTCCTCTGTGGTAAAGCCAAGATCAATCAGGGTCTGCCCAAGCAAACCACGCCCGCCTTTTTGCACCTTTTCCCGGTGCATTTCAAGAGCTTTATCAAGCTGATCGCGGGTTATTTCACCTGAGGATACCAGTATTTCACCGATACCATCACGTTTAGAGCCTAAACCTGTTTGGTAAGCCTCCATTTGCTGCACCTCTCATAAGTAAACGAATGCCTTTTTTAAAACAGCAATTTTCGTGGGAGTATTTTATCATTAATTACCATGGTTGTAAAAGGCGTTGGCAGAGATGGAGATACGAAGAGCGGTACCGGCATCACCAGTTCTGTTTAAATTGATATTATTGACACGGATAGCGCGCTCACCATTTAACAGCTGTCTTAGCATGGAGCGGGTATTTTGAAAGCTGCCTTCTACGGTAATAGATAGCGGCATTGCCGTATAACCATCCATTTCAGAACGTCCGTCAAAGCGTATTTCTACAGCACGCAAATCATTATCATCAGTAATGCGGTGGATATAGCGGAGGATATTTTCCTCACCGGGCTGTTCTGGAATCATTCTTTTGGCAAAAGCCAACCTCTGCTCATATTCTGAAGCATTTTCACGGTGCTGCATCAGGCGGTTTAAGCGGTTTTGCGCGGCGATCACCGCCATCTCCTCTGCTTCAACTTCAGCCCTTAGATCACTTAAAGTATTAGCCTGAACATAAACAAGCACTAACCCGAGGATAAAAACTAAAACGATCAGGGCGATGACAATATTTCGTTTTGAAGACTCATTGAGCGCTTTCATTTTAGTCTTCCTCCTCTTCTGACGGTTCTTCCTCAGCAGGTTCAGTCTCTTCAACTTCAATATATGGCGTGCCCGACAGCACCTCGGCATCCAACACAAACTGCACTACTTCCTGCCCGTTATAGGTAGTTTCAGTTGAAGTCCGAATCCTGAGGTTATTTAACTGCTCCATTTTTTCCACTTCTTCGCGCATTTCTGCAACCCCGCTGTGGTTGTATGCCCATCCCCGCATGTTAAAAGTGCCGGTTTCATTAGCAAAGCTTACAGTCATATCGGATAGCCATACACCGGGTGGAAGGGTTAAGCCAAGATCCTGCATGAATTCTGCCCAGGAAGGAACTTCGCCCATGGCCATGTTTAACCTGTTCTCGGCTGTATTCATTTCGTTATAAAGAACTTCGTATTCTTCCAGGGCTGCAGCCTGATTTTCAAGCAGTTGACGCTCACTCTGCAGGGATTCAAGATTGCTGCGGGCCATAATTGAGCCGACCAGCAAATATGCATAAATAATTAGAATGATCACGAATATAACCAGGGCAGCTCTGATCAGGATCCGCTGTTTTTGTTCCTGTTTTCGTTTTGCCTTTATTTCAGGCGGCAGTAAGCTGACATATTCCACCTATGATCCCTCCAGACCGCGTCGGGCCAGGCCGGCACCTATAGCATATTCCACGGCACTGACACCTGACTCTTTCATAATCCTATCTGCATTGCTAAAAGCGGCAAAGGGGTTTACAAGCCGTACCGGCAGTCCAAGAGCATTTTCCAGCTGCTTGTCAATTCCTTGCAGACGGCCTCCCCGACCATTTAATATGATAGCCTCAAGGGGAGATGCGTTATCCTGGTTCTGGTAATAGTTCAGCGAAGATCTAATCTCGCCAATCAGGGATGAAGTCCAGCTATCATATGCTTTTCTTGCATTACCTGAGCTCCCGTTACCTATTTCCAGAACATCAACCAGTGAAACGCCAGCCCCATCGGCCAGGTCTTTTAGTTTTACTGATACCAGGCGAGCCAGGCGGGGCCGGCCACGGTCTGCAACCAGAATATTGCTCAACCCGTTTGCCACGTTAACAACGGCAACGGTCCTTTCCATGGCAGTCGGCGGCAAAGTGCGCAGCAGGCTTAATGTTGAAACATCAATATCAGCCGGCTCAAGTTTGGCCAGTTCAAGGGCCTCTAAAAAGCCTTTAAGCATATCGCGGCGTGCTGCTACCAGCAGGATCTCCAGGAGGGTTTTATCGTCATCGGATTTTGTTTCACCTATTACCTGGTAATCCATTACCACGCTGTCCAGTGGAATAGGCAGATGTTCCTGGGCATGAAATTTGATTACATTTTTCAGTTTATCCGGCGGTACTTTAGGAATGGTAGCATAACGAACCAGGACTCCCTGGTTTGATATGCCCAGTAAAACCCTGCGGCTTTTTAGCCCACCGGATCTCCAAAGTTCACTCAAAGCTGTCCCGACTTCCCGGGGGTCGACAATCATTCCCTCATCAACTGATTCATCCGGCAAAATACCCAGGGTCATCGTGACCAGTTTCGGCCTGGCCGCGCTGCCGGCAGATTCAACTGCCCGGGCCATACCGGTATCGATTTCAAGGCCTACAGCATTACTATTTCCTCCAAGAGCCATCCGTTTACATCTCCCCACTAGAGACAGTTTAAATCTGTGTAATTACGGTAAAGATCGGCAGGTAAAGGGCAATCAACATGCCGCCAACTAAAACTCCGATTACCACGAGCATCAACGGTTCGATCAGTGATGTAAGCCCCTTGGTCATCGTTGCCACTTCTTCTTCAAAAAAATCGGCTACCTTGTCCATCATATCAGGGATATCCCCTGTTTCCTCACCTACGGAAATCATATGGGTAACCATCGGGGGGAATACCCCGCTCTCTTCGAGTGGGGTGGAAACTGTACTTCCCTCCTGTATTTTCTCGCCTGCAATTTTGGTTGCTTCGATAACTACAGAGTTGCCTGTTGCATTACCAGATGCTTCCAGGGCGGCAACAACCGGGACACCTGTTGCCATCATAGTTGAGAAAGTCCGGGCAAAACTGGCAACAACTGTTTTTTGAATCAGTTCACCGAAAACCGGGAGGCGTAACTTGATCCTGTCCAGCTTCCTTTTACCGGGATCACTTTTTGCATAAAATCTAACGGCAAAAACAATCAGGGCAAGCAGGGGAAATATGATATACCAGTAGTTCTGCAACCCATCTGAAGCAGCAATAATAACCCGTGTAGGTCCTGGTAGCTCCGCGTCATCCGGGAAAAAGCCGACAAAAATAGGAACCAGGAAAAAAAGCATGGCGAATAATATGATAACGGCAAATGCCATTACTGCCAGTGGATAAAAGGAGGCTGACTTGATGTTATCGCGAAGCTCTTTATCCTTCTGCAGCTGTGTAGAAAGCCGATTCAAAGTAGCTTCAAGTGCCCCCCCGGCTTCACCGGCGCTAACCATATTAACGTATAGTTCGGTAAATATATTCGGGTAGCCTTTAAGGGCCTCGCTGAAACTGACCCCGCCTTCCACATTGCGGGCAATCTCCGCAAGGGCGCTGCCCAGTGATTTATTCGTGACCTGTTTACTTAACGTATGCAGGGCCCTGGTTAGGGGAATACCGGAATTTATCATCGCAGCCATCTGGCGGCTGAACAGGCTCAAATCACCGAGCTTAACTTTCGGAGAAAACTTAAAAGAACCAAAAAGTGATGACTCCTTGACTTCTTTTATCTCCATCGGCATAAGGCCCATGCCACGCAAACGTTCAATTACTTTATCCTGGCCTTCTGCCTCTATCCGGCCGGTTACCTCTTCGCCGGATTTGTTGATTGCTTCGTACTGGTAAGAACCCATCGCGGTTCCTCTCCCTGATGAATATATTTTTATCTGTCTATTATAAAGCTATACTTTTATAGTGTCTGTCTTTGCAGCAGCCTTTCTACTTCGTTAACATCAATACACTTGGCCAGCGCTTCTTCCCGCGAAATCTTACCCTTTGAATATAACTCTACGAGTGTCTGGTCCATGGTTCGCATTCCTATAGCATGGCTGGCCTGCATGACTGAGTACAGCTGGTGCTCCTTGGCTTCACGGATCATTGTCCGAACTGCCGTATTGGCTTTTAAAAATTCCATGGCCATAACCCGTCCATCGCCCTTAATATTTGGTATCAACTGCTGTGAGAGCACTGCTTGCAGTGAACCGGTCAGCTGCTGGCGGATTTGATCTCTCTGGTGCTCGGCAAAGGCGTCGACAATCCTATTAATTGTCAGCGGTGCCGTCTGGGTATGCAGGGTCGAAAATACCAGGTGACCTGTTTCTGCCGCCGTCAGGGCAATACTGATGCTGTCTAAGTCTCGCATCTCTCCAATCAGGATAACATCAGGGTCGTGTCGTAAAACATGACGCAGGGCACTGGCAAAAGATCTTGTGTCAATACCTACCTCGCGCTGTTTCACTGATGACATCTTGTGCGAATGCAAAAACTCTATCGGATCTTCTACGGTTACAATATTCATGTCCCGTTCACTGTTAATAATGTCTATCATTGCCGCCAGGGTTGTCGACTTCCCGCTTCCGGTAGGACCGGTGACCAGGACTAACCCACGGGGTAGAAAACAGAGATCCCTGACCCCTTCAAGCACACCAAGATCTTCTAACCTTGGTACTTTGAAAGGAACTATTCTAAAAGCAATAGCAGGTGTTCCTCTTTGAAACATAACATTGCCCCTAAAGCGGGCAACATTTTCTATGGAATGAGAAAAATCCAACTCCAGGTCCTTTTTCAGCATTTCCACCTGGTATGGTTTTACTACCTGGACCAGGAGAGCTTTCACATCATCAGGCTTTAATACCGGATATTCCGTAAGCTGTACCATTTCACGATTTATGCGAAATATCGGACGCTGCATGGGTACTATATGGACATCGGAAGTTCCCTTTTCTACTGCCATGGTCAGCAATTCATTCATTGAGACCGGGTATGTATTTGTTTTAGTCATTAATTATCTGCTCCATAACATTGTTACAAGGTCCTTCACTGTTCTTCATTGCTGTTTTCATCTTCACTGTCAGAACTGCTATCAACCGTATTATTATTAGAAACAAAAACAGCTTCAAGATTACGGTTACCATAGATAGTGAATCCGTATGATTGACTGGTTGAAAGTTCAGAACCATTTTCAATCCAGCGCACAAAGTCATACCCTTCAGCGGGTGTTGCTTTAACGGTTACATAGGAGCCCACTGTGTATGATCCTGCACCATCAATACTTCCACCGGTGGAGGGAACTCCGCTGATGCTGACAGTATATGACTGTGCCGGTGTAGATTGCTGCTGCTGTTGAGTGTCAGGCACCCACTGTACTGAATCGGTACCTTCGGCTTCTATTTCTTCATCATCAATACCGAAAGCAAATGGAGTAGCCGGCGTACCGGCGATTGCCTGGATCATCTGGTTTACAAGTTCAATATTATCAGGTGTACCTTCGGCAATTAGATAGCGGATTTGATCGCTGCTGTTACCGGCAAAGTCACGGGTCACTTTCATTTTTATATCATAGGGTTTGATTACCGGGCTGTCCCAGTCCATGTAAATACTCGGCAGCGGATCAGGGTGATCCCAGGTTACCCAACCCATATCTGTCCGGCCATCACGGAAGCCATCAAGTAAAATGCTCAGCAGGTCCACCAGGGCCTCAAGTTCTTCATGGGCCCTGGTGCCGGTAGCTGTCGCAACAGGCATTCTAATCTTGCGCCCCCCGCCTTCTGCAAAGGAAGCATTATCTATAACGTCAAGCGTGTTAATCAGTTCCCTGGCTTTACCAAGGGTCATTGGGGTGCCCTGCATCCAGAGTGCTTTCTGATTTGAATCAACACTCAGACTCTGCACGGGCATGCCAAGCTCCTGTATATAGCTTTCCATGTCGGAAGCGGAAACATAAAATAAGTCAAACCGTGACAGGAACATCCTGTTGGTGAAATCACCATAAAGTCTGTCCCTGTTACCGACGATGTAATTTTTTCCCAGGGTCAGGTAATCAAGGCCTTCTTTTTGCAGGACAATCTGAAAAGTTGTAATTGGAGAGAGCGAATGTGTTTTGATGGTTATCTGGGAAGGTTCTTCCAGGAATATAATATTAACTCCGATTTTATATGAGAGCATTGATAATACATCTAGTAGGTTAGCATCTTTAACATTTAGCGAAATTCTATCAGTGGAGTCGTGCGCTGCACGTGGGGTTGTAAAATCTTCGTCAACAACACCCACATCTGCCCAGAGTTGATCCGAGAGCACTTCTGTATTATCGGTACCCGCTGCTGCAAGCTGATTGGCAGGTTCTTCTGACTGCTCATTACTAGCAGGGCCTTCTGCAACCGTTAATTTTTCTTCTTCGACTGCCGACTGCACTTGTTCCTGGAAGGGCATCTCAGAACTAATATTTATTGTTGCTACCAGTAAAACAATAGCTCCGATTATACCAAATAGCAGGCGCCGATCAAATTGATATGCATGATTGCTTCTGCGTTTTTTTCTCATATACTAAGTGCCCTCCTCAAACTCTTCTTCTCCCTGATTCATATCATAATCCAGCGACCGGGTTTCCGGAGCCTGGTCAAAATACAGCCTTACTTCCTGGTTATGAGCCCGCAGGACAACAGAATCCCTGACAATGCTGCGGACAGCCCATAAATCATCAACATAATCTCCCTCGGAAACAATGTATGAAGTACCGCTGGATTCTATAATTGCCAGTGCACCACCACGGCCACCATATAAAACGCCGGTTAACCTCATCGGATCTGAAAAAGGATCTACATTTGCATCAAATGCAGACCAGCCCCGGCTGTCATCAGTATTGTCGCTGTTATTGCTGCGGACCTGCTGAGGAAGGACTTCCGCAGTACCGGCTACCTCACCATTAACCTCATCCGTATCAACTGTTCCGGTTTCCGGCACAGCCGGTTCATCTGAAGCAGTCTGATTGCGCAAAACAACTACGCTGTATATACTGAGTAAAACAGCAATTAGCAAAATTGATCCGGCAACTACCAGGAACATCCTGTTTTTGAGGAATGTTAATACTTTTGAGGGTTTTACATCAAGATCTTTTCCGGGATCGTCTATGTGCATTATCTTACACCTCTCAGTCTGAACCAATCAGTGCCTAACAAAAAGGTGCTTTAGTGTGGAAATAATATACGCACCTGTTACGGCAACCTGGCAATCATACCCTGAAAACTAGAGGGCTGCAGACCCATGGCTTTGCGTCACAACCTTTCGGAAGTTTTGCCTTTATCATCAGGTTTCAATAATTCTTATAATTATATATTTTACCACATTTTTCTTGATATGCAAGTATATAATTCTAATATATGTGAAAATTACTTCTTATTTGTAAAAACTTACGTGTAATTTCCATTTCTTCATGAACAAGGGAAATACCTTCCTGTATAATAATTTTTCTTGTATTTATTAGATATTTGGTCTATTTGCAACAACCCTCTCGAGAAATCTGGAAATTTTTGTCCAGATGAACTCCTTTTCCGAAATTGGATTAACCAGGATTGTATACAGACCAAGGCGGTTTCCACCGAGAACATCGGTAAATATCTGGTCGCCAACAACTGCTGCTTCTTCAGGCCTGAGATCCATCTTTTCCAGAGCCTTACAAAAGGCTCTACGTCTTGGCTTGATTGCATACCAGACTGCGGGTATATCGACCTCGCGGGCCAACTGTTCGCCCTTTTGTTCACTGTTGTTGGAAACAATACATAGTTTGAACCCTTCCTCTTTAAGAGCTGCAAACCATTCGGCCAGACGTGGATAAACGCTGCGATCGCTCCATGCTACCAGGGTATTGTCCATATCAGTAATCAAGCCTTTAATACCGATTGATTTCAGGTAAGCTGTATCTATCTCAAAAATATCATTAAGCTGTTGGTCCGGTATAAGCAACTTGCGCAATTCTTTCACTCCCGTTGTTAGAGTCAGTTATACAGTTATGCATGCGAGCTTTGCTATTTACTTTATCATATTAAGCGCTTTTTTTACAGATAGCTAATATTAAAGTCAAATTTATGCTTTAAATTAGGATCCGCTATTAATCTTTCGCTCATGTCTAATTTTAATCATTTTTTCCTTTTCGGCCCTTTTCAAGGCTCCCTCTATAGGATATTATTATCTAAACCACTGCAGCAACTTTAGACCAAGGAGGTATCAGTAATGTATAAAATAGCAGTTCTGCCCGGTGATGGAACAGGCTTAGAACAGGTTAATGAAGGGTTAAAAGTTCTAAAAGCAGCAGAAAAGAAATACGGATTTAAGCTGGAAACTGAGCACTACGATTTAGGCGGCGACAGGTATCTTAAGACAGGTGAAATACTGCCGGAAAGTGTCCTGGAGGAGTTAAAAACCTTTGATGCCATATTTTTAGGAGCAATCGGCCACCCCGATGTAAAACCGGGTATCCTGGAAAAGGGATTGCTTTTAAATTTACGCTTTCAACTTGACTTATACGTAAACCTGCGGCCGGTTAAGTTATTCCCCGGAGTTTCAACTCCGCTTAAAGATAAAGGGCCTGATGATATCGATTTTGTTGTGGTCCGCGAGAATACGGAAGGTCTCTATGCCGGGGCCGGTGGATTCCTGCGCAAGGGCACACCACAGGAAGTAGCAGTGCAGGAGTCAGTAAATACCCGTTTCGGGGTAGAGCGCTGCCTGCGCTACGCCTTCGAATACTGCCGCGATAAACGGGATCGCAAAAAGTTAACCCTGTGCGGTAAAACCAACGTTTTAACTTATGCCTTTGACCTGTGGGAGAGGGCTTTTTATGATATCGGCACGGAATTTCCCGGGGTTGAGCTCGACTATGCCCATGTTGATGCAATCAGCATGTGGATGGTTAAAAACCCGGAATGGTTCGATGTAATTGTTACTGACAATCTTTTTGGCGACATTATCACCGACCTGGGAGCCATGATCCAGGGCGGTATGGGCATTGCTGCCGGCGGCAATATCCACCCCGGAAAGGTCTCAATGTTTGAACCGATCGGTGGTTCAGCACCTAAGTATACCGGTAAAGGGGTAATTAACCCGCTGGCTTCGATCTGTTCGGGAGCAATGATGCTTGATCATCTCGGTGAAGGTGATGCGGCAGGCCGGATTGAGGAAGTTGTAGCCGAAGTCTGCAGCAGCAAGTTAAAATCATTAAATGCAGGGCAGATGGGTTA
>Ga0207421_10005119_pt1 | contig 14834 bp, 11 predicted proteins | sample SodLakKL_010_SED_4_FD_187542 | JGI IMG/M metagenome (GOLD analysis project Ga0207421, IMG submission 187542) | Alkaline sediment microbial communities from Lake Tanatar, Kulunda Steppe, Russia - 8KL_010_SED (SPAdes) (version 2) | ecosystem: Environmental > Aquatic > Non-marine Saline and...
CGGTGGACCTGCACGAACCAGATCTGCGGCTCAAAGCTGAAATCCGCCCGGACGGCGCCTACCTCATGGGCCGGGTCGTCCCGGGGCCCGGCGGGCTCCCGGTGGGCAGCTCCGGGAAGGGTATGGTCCTGCTCTCGGGCGGCATTGATAGCCCGGTAGCAGCGTGGTACATGATGAAACGGGGCCTGAAAATGGAGGCCGTGCACTTTCATACTCCACCTTTTACCAGTCCGCGCGCGCAGAAGAAGGTGGAGGATCTGGTTTCAATACTGGCCCCGCACAACGACGGAATGAAGCTGCACCTGTTTCACTTTACCCACCTTCAGGAGGAGATTCAACGGCACTGCCCCGAGCGACTCGGCCTCAGCATCATGCGCAGGACCATGCTCCGGACGGCGCAGCAGCTGGCCCTTCAGAGGGACATCAGCGCCCTGGTCACCGGGGAGAGCCTGGGCCAGGTAGCAAGCCAGACCCTGGAAAACCTCACCGCCTCGAACGCGGCCGTCGACCTCCCAGTGCTAAGACCCCTGGTGGGCCTCGATAAAGAGGAGGTAATAGGGCGCGCTCGTGCCATAGGCACCTATGATGTCTCGGTACGACCACACGAGGACTGCTGCACGCTATTCGTGCCGGATCACCCGAAGACCCGGCCTTCGCTGGAGGAGGTGCTCCGGGCAGAGGAGCAGGCAGAGCTGGACGCAGGCGAGGATCCCGGCAAACTGGTAACATCTGTGGAATATGATGCCCTGGGCGAACTCAGGGACGCAGGAGCGAACATGCAACCCTGACTGCATGCGACGACTAATCTCGCCGGATCTCAGCGGGGGTTGAGCCCCCTACCGTACTCTGTGAAATCATCCAATACCTCAAGGTAGGCCTGAACTGTAGCAGCTATCCCGGTTATGGCCTCCGAATTGTCATCGTCGACACCGAAGGCAGTCATCACCGCGAGCACATACGGGCGGTGTTCCTGTTCGATAATGGCTACCTCACACCGGACTCCCGGCAATCCCCCGGTCTTGCCGGCGACGGGAATGTCGGCGGGGATGGCCCGCCGGATGGGGCTGTCCTTTCTCTTACGCAGCACAGACAGAACGTCCTGACACAGCGATGGATTCTCCCACTCGCCCGTGTGCAGCACCTCCAGCCAACGCGCCATCTCCTGTGCAGTGGATATATTCTCGCGCCCCAGCCGCACAGCATCTGCATCGATCATCTTACGCTGCAGGCGGCTCTCTTCGCATCCGAGATCCCGCAGAAGGCAGTTCACATCATCCATACCGGCCCGATCAATGCATATGTTGGTGGCCACATTATCACTGACGTTGATCATCAGAATTGCCAGGTCACGCAGGTTCAGCCGGACATCACCTTCGAGGTGCTGCAGGACCCCGCTGCCCCCCACGATATCCCGGTCGCGCACGATATGCGGGGTGTCCAGGTCGATATCACCCCGAAATGCCCGGTGATAAAGATGCATGAGCACCGGGATCTTGATAGCGCTTCCCGCCGCCAGAACCTGTTCGCCATTGATGTCCAGGCGGCGCCCCCCGCGCAGATCAACCAGATGAACGGTCATGATCCCGCGGAATTCGTCTGCTTCTGCCCGGACGTCACGCTCCAGCCTGTCCCACAATTTGTCACGCGCCATGTCTGTTCGCCCCCTGAAACCCGAATGATGCGGCAGGAACCGGCAGGATTTACTTCTTGGTATGCCGGTCCGCGACGTTCGATGCCCCAAATGAATCGGGCTTGATCTTGGCATCAAACCCGCTGCCCGTCACCATCCCCACCACCTCGCGAATCATCTCACGCGTCTCCCCGCGCCGTCCCACATCAAGGTGGATCTCGACATCGAGTGAGGCCTGCCCGTTTTCGGCCAGTCGCCCAGCGAGGAGTCCGGCGAGGTGCAGGCTGAGTGAGGTCTCGTAGAATATCTGCTGCCGGAGGCTGGTCATCTTGCGGTGATACTGCCGATGGTAGAAGTAGCGGGCTCCCTTACCGCGGCGGTGAACGATCACGGCTGTCACAAAGCAGATTCTCTCCTTCATCTGGGAGTCCGAACCTACAATTATCGAATACTCGGCCTCGGGATCCGAGTGCATGAAGGACATAATCTGCCCGAACATATCGTCAAAGCTGATACGTCCATCAGTCGGACTGACGAATTCACCCAGATCCTCCTCGGAGAAGAATCGCGCCGCAGCCGGTGACACGGACCTCGCCTCCTTCAGTCTTACATCCCGCAGATATTATACACCAGCTCGGCACAGTAATCGAAAGCCTCCGGCTTTTCATGTTTTCTCCTGTTCCTCGAGTGCACGGGCCAGCCGCACAAAGTCATCAAAGGACAGTGACTCGGCCCTGGCCCCCGGGTCTATGTCGCTGTACTGCAAAAATGCCTCAGATTCTGCCGGGGTCAGATGCAGCTCGGGGCTGTTCCCGAGTGCATTTCGCAGGGTCTTTCTCCTCTGTCCAAATGCGGCCCTCACCGTCCTGATGAATGGCTGAAAACCCACACCAGGTGGGCGAACCGGGGTCAGCTGCACCAGTGCGGACTCAACATCTGGGGGTGGGTAGAAAGAGTTTCTGCTCACACGGTGAAGAATGTCAGCAGATGCACGGTAAGACACTGACAGAGTCAGGGGGCCGTAGTCCCTGCTTCCGGGAGCGGCCACGAGCCGTTCAGCCACCTCCCTCTGGAGCATGAACCGGGCCGACCTCCACTGCACGGGCGAAGACAGAAAATTCTGAATGATCGGTGCTGCCGCGCCGTACGGAAGATTTCCGAAAAAGTGGGCAGGTGCTTCCTCGCAACTGATCTCACACCAGTCCACCGTACGTGCATCGGTAAAGAATACCCTGACATTTTCGCGCCCCTGCAGTACCTTCTGCAGTACGGGGGCAAAGCGCTCATCGATCTCGACGGCCCGGACAAAATCATAAGCAAACGACAGCGGCAGGGTCAGGATCCCGGGACCTGCCCCGATCTCGCAGGCCAGAGACCCCCCGCAGGACGGCACAATCTTTTCGATGATATTGCGGTCTACCAAAAAGTGCTGCCCCAGCCCCTTTCTGGGATTGACACCGTGCTCCTGCAGGATCTTCCGCACGTCAGTAAGGGAGAGATACTGCATCCGACACCTCCTCACTGCAGTGGATGATCATAGAAGGTCTCAGCAGCCGACGTGGTGGTACGGGCAATTTCCGCGAGCGGCTCATCGCGCAGCTCGGCAATTCGGCGGGCAACATACTGGACGTGAGCCGGCTCGTTGCGCCTCCCGCGACGCGGAACCGGCGCCAGGTAGGGGGCATCCGTCTCCAGCATCAGGTGATCGTGCGGCACCTGTGCCGCTACCCGACGCATCTCGTCTGCGCCGTCGAAAGTAACAATGCCGCCCAGGCTGAGCCAGTATCCCCGGTCGACGGCTCGCTCCATCATCTGCACATCGCCGCCGAAACAGTGCAGGAGCACCGGGTGTCCGGGGGGCAGCTCCCGCTCGAGGATCCTCAGGCAGTCGTCATCCGCCTCCCTGCTGTGCACCACCACCGGAACCCCGGCGGAGCGGGCCAGCCGCAGCTGCTCACTGAATACCCGGCGCTGCACTGCCCGGGGGGAGAAGTCGTAATGATAATCCAGACCGCACTCCCCGAGGGCGAGTACTTCCTCGCGCCGCAGGAGATCCTCGAGCCATGTCCAGTCCTCCCCCGTGTCGGCGGCCGAATGCGGATGTACTCCGGCGGCCGCCCACACCTCATCAAATCTTGCGGCCAGTCCCGCCGCCTGCTCCGATGTGCGCCGGTGCGTGCCGGGGTTGACCATCGCCCGCACCCCTGCGGAGCGGGCCCGCCTCACGCAGTCGGTGCGATCCCCGGAGAAGTCGCGGTGATTCAGGTGTACATGAGCGTCTATGAACTCCACCTACTTCACCTTGCTCCCCGGCGGCATATCCTTGTCCAGGGTGACGAGAGACATCTCTTTGCCCGCCTCAGCCGCAAGAACCATACCCTCCGATTTAATGCCGAATATCTCTGTCGGTTGAAGGTTGGCCACCACGACCACGCGACGGCCTACCAGGTCATCAGGGGAGTAGTGCTCGGCAATCCCGGCAACCACCTGAATCGTGCCGGCTTCCCCAAGATCCACCCTGACGCGCAGCAGCCGGTCCGCTCCCTCAATATCGCCGGCATCCACGACCCGGCCAACGCGCAGGTCCATCTCCATGAATGCATCATAATCAAGCAAAGTCTCCACTCCTTCCTCCTGTTCTTCTTCCACGTCGGGATCTTCCGCCGGTCCCACAACCTCATCTGGATCCATACGGGGAAACAGGGGATCGCCGCGCCGTACGAGGGTGCCATCCGGAATTGCACCCCATGCCGTATCATCCCAGGATGTGGCATCAACCGGACGGTGTGCAGTCAAACCGAGCTGCTCCCATATCCCGGCCGGAGCATCCAGCAGGAAGGGACGGAGAGCAACAGCGAGGATGCGCAGCGACTCCGCCGCATTGTACAGTATGGCCGAGCGACGATCCGCCGCAGTCTGGGCATCCCAGGGGGCAGTGCGATCCAGGTACTTATTTGCCGCAGATACCAGATTCCACAGGGAGTCCAGGGCATCACTCAGCATGTTGTCCTCCAGCGCTGAGGTGGCACCCGCAACAGCATCATTCGCCTGCTCCTGCAGGTGCCGGTCCTCCTCGGCCGGCTCTCCGCCAGGTCGCACCAGCCTCCCCTCACAGTACTTGTTCAGCATGGCCGTAACGCGGCTAAGCAGGTTCCCCAGATCGTTAGCCAGATCGTAGTTGGTGCGCTCCACCAGGGCACGCTCTGTGTAGCTGCCGTCCGCCCCGAATGGAATCTCGCGCAGGAGATAGTACCGGACCGCATCCCGCCCATACTTTTCGCTCAGTGCGAATGGGTCCACCACATTCCCGCGTGATTTGGATATCTTCTCCCCGCCCAGGGTGAGCCAGCCGTGACCAAACACCTTGTGCGGCAGCTCTACTCCCAGCGCCATCAGGATTATGGGCCATATCACGCAGTGAAAACGCAGTATTTCCTTGCCGATGAGATGGACATCAGCCGGCCACCAGTGCGAGAAGCTGTCTTCGTCCTCTCCATACCCGATGGCGGTAATATAGTTGCACACCGCATCGAACCATACGTAGATTACGTAATCTTCGTCAAAGGGAACGGGAATCCCCCAGTTAACTGCATCGCGCCGCCGCGTGACACACATGTCCTCAAGGCCGCTCTCCAGGAACCTGATCATCTCATTGCGCCGCGTAGCGGGCTGGATGAACTCGGCGTCCTCACGAATGTGCGCAAGCAGATCATCCGCATACCTGCTCAGGGCCAAAAAATAGCCGTCTTCTTCCACCCAGGACAGCTCGCGCCCGCAGTCGGGGCAAACCCCCTCCTCGATCCGGCCGCGCGGGAAAAAACTCTCACAGGGAGTGCAGTACCAGCCCGCGTAGGTCGAAGAATATATGTCTCCCTGCTCATACAGCCGGGTGAATATCCTCCCCACCACCTTCATGTGCTGCTCATCGGTGGTGCGTATGAATCCGTCGTAGGAAATCCCCAGCTCCGACCACAGGTCCTGAATCCAGTGCACCATCTCATCGACAAAAGCCTGTGGATCCACTTTTCGCGTCCGGGCGGCCTGCTCGATCTTCTGGCCGTGTTCGTCCGTACCGGTGAGGTAGAAGGTATCCCGCCCACGCAGGCGATGATACCGTGCGAGGGCATCGGCCGCCACCGTGGTGTAAGTATGACCTATGTGCAGGCGATTGTCGGGGTAGTAAATCGGCGTGGTGATGTAAAATTTCTCTCGTTCACTCACGCAGAATCCTCCTCTCATTTCACTGCATGAAGCATAAAAAAACCCGCCTGCCAGAGGCGGGGGACCGCGGTACCACTCTGCTTTGCTCGAGATTCAAAGCTCGAGCCTTGACCGGAGCCTTCACTCCGAGGCGCAGTAACGGACGCATCCGTCGGCGCCTACTGTCAGCTGGTTCGGCGCCGCACTCCGGAGCCATATTCTCCGCGCTCCCGCCCACCGGCTCGCACCACCCCGGTTCGCTGTGCAGCAGGACAGCACGGATACTACTCTCCATCATCGCGTTGAGCACACTCACATTTCTTTTCGTGATTATACCCGCAAGCGGCCTCATCGTCAACGAAATCACCACAGGAGGGCGGCAATGGCCCGCGCCTCATCCAGTGACTCCGCCAAGACGCACATCAAACTTCTCATGTGCGCGGCCTGATCACCTGGTAACAGGGAATACACTCCCGTGCGGCATAAAATAGGCGGGAGGCAGCACCCCGTGTTTTTCGCGGATGAAAGTGTATGCCTCTTCTATGTCCTGGACCGGTGTCATTCCGCTTTCTTTCACCTCGGTCGGGGCGAGAGAAGAAAGCAGGAGCACATCACACTCCGCAGAAATGAGCGAGGCGTGGTAGGCCATATACCCACCGATGGTGAAAGATTCGCGCAGAGCCGCCTCCCTCTCGGAGTTATCAGTATGCTCGGCAATCATACCGGCAAAATCTTCATTCCCCATGCCCTCGCGGCATTCTGACAAGATGAGCAGTGTCCCCCCGTCTTGCACTGCACGCCGGGCATTGTAGAGGGTTTTATAGGTCTGGTATAGATTTATGTCCTTGGGAAAGCCGCCGGCAGAGGCCACCACCACCTCCGATTGGTCCCCGATCCCGCAGGAGAAATGCTGCTCCACAAGCCGACAGCCCACGCGATGAGCCGCCCGCACATTCCCGGCCACCGCCAGGGCAATCCGGGCCTCGTCCTCATCTACAATGACGTTAAAGAGAAAATCCGGGGCAACCATGCCGGCCGCCGCGACGATATCCTCATAACATGGATTGCCCTTCATCCGACCGGCTGCAACCTCCGGATTGAGACCACCACCATCATTGTCATCGCTCAGGGCAAGCGAGTGGTTGGCCATAATGGATTCATAAGCAGAAACCCCCGGCAGGAGCGCCTTCCCGCCACCCCCAAACCCGGCCAGAAAATGATAGACGATGCCACCGGTGACCACAACCCGATCTGCCTCGGCCACTGTTGAGTTGATCCAGACCGGGGTGTCGCGGGTGGTGTGGCCCATATAAACCATGTTCTCTTCATCGCGACAGCAGTGATCGAATATCTCTAACCGGCCATACAGATCTTCGCCCATGAGGGCTGCGTGCTCCTCCTCGGTGTGCGACCGGTGATCACCTGTAGCGCAAACAACGGAGATGTCGCCGGAATTTACGCCGCCCCTGTTGAGCTCCTCCACGATTTGCGGAAGGAACACGTGGCTGCGAACCCACTGGCGGGTCACATCCCCGATGATCACGCACACCTTCTCATCCTCCTGCACAATCTCCGAAAGAGGGTCCGAGGATATGGGATCAGACAGTGCATCGCGTATGATCTGCCTCTCATCCAGCTCGTCCGGCAGGGGTTTTTCCGTCAGTTCCTTCAGTACCGCATCCGTCGGCCATGCTACCTCGATTGACCTGCATCCGTAGGGCAAACGGTGCACTGCATTCACAGTAATACCCCCCCAAGGGTACTGCACAAATGGGCTTAGCCGGCAGCATCACGTTTCAGGTCGCGGGGACCTGTCGCTGAACGGAGCCGACCCGCATGAGACAATCTGCGCCGCACCCCGGGGGCGACAGCCGGCCAGAAGCAAGCCGTCTTCAGTCTCGCTGTCTGGGATCCAGGACATCGCGCAGCCCGTCACCGAAAAGGTTGAACCCCAGAACAACCACGGTAATTGCCAGTCCGGGGAAGGTCGCCAACCAGGGCGCGTGGCGCAGGTAGCGCCGCCCCTCTGATAGCATACGCCCCCAGCTGATGTCCGGCGGCATGGTCCCAAGGCCCAGGAAGCTGAGAGCGGCCTCTGAGACTATGGGTGCGGCCATGCCGAGCGTTCCATACACCACGATGATGGGGAGAACGTTGGGCAGAATATGCTTGGCAATCAACCTGCCGTCACTCAGGCCCAGGGCACGCCCGGCCTCAACGAACTCGGTCTCCCGCAGGCTCAGCACCTCCCCGCGCACAAGCCGGGCAAACTGCGGCCACCCGACAATGCTGAGTGCGAGCATAACATTGAAGATGCCGGGGCCCCACACCGCCATCACGGCAATGGCCAGAAGAATTCCGGGAAAGGCGATGAAGGTATCGGTGATCCGCATAATGACATTGTCAACTCTGCCGCCGTAGAACCCGGAAATGAGCCCAGCAGGTATTCCGATGAGTGCCCGTAGGGTCACGACCATTATCCCGACGGCAAGCGATATTCGGGCACCGTAAATCATCCGGCTGAGCACACAGCGTCCCAGGTTGTCGGTGCCGAGCGGGAAGTCGCCCCCAGGTGCCTGACGGGCCAGCTGCAGCTGCTGATCGTACGGATCGTGGGGGGCAATCCACGGCGCCAGAATAGTCACCAATACCAGTGCAAAGATTATTGCCAGTCCCGCCATGGCCATCCGCTTACGCGCCAGCCTGATCAGGACATCAAATTTCGATCGCTCCGTGGTCAATCCGGAGCCTTTATCGCTGTGAACTTGCTGCCTTTCATCAGTGAAATCATCTCTTCTATCGCTCATGCCTGCCCCCCTCAATTATACCTGATGCGCGGGTCAACCAGGGCATACGTGACATCAACCATCAAGTTCACCAGACAGAACATCGTGGCGAACAAGAGAAGGTTACCCATGATCATGGGGTGATCGCGCTGCATCATCCGCTGGTATGCAAATCGGCCGATCCCCGGCCACGCGAACACTGTCTCCACGATTACCGTTCCACCCAATCTGAATCCCAGCTGCAGGCCGATCACCGTCAGCACCGCGCTCAGCGCCGACCTCAGGGCGTGTTTGTAGACCACAGAACGTTCGGGGAGACCCTTTGACCGGGCAGTTCTGATGTAGTCCTGTCTTATTACCTCCAGCATGGAAGATCGAGTAATACGGGTGATGGTGGCCATACCTGAGGTACCGAGAGTTACGGCCGGAAGAATGATATTTTCTATCCCGCTGCGCCCGCTGGCCGGGAGCCAGCCGATATAATAGGCAAATACAAGAATTAACATGATTCCGACCCAGAAATTCGGCATGGAAATGCCCAGAAAGGCCCCCACACGTGTGAAATGGTCGAACCATGAATCCTGATGCACAGCGGAGATGACTCCTGCCGTCACCCCCACTCCCACCGACAGCGCCATGGAAGCTATGACCAGTTCTATCGTCGCGGGCATGAAACCGATCAGTGTCGGCAGTACCGCGCGCCCGTCCCGGAATGACTCTCCCCAGTCACCGGTGACGATCCCCCCTACCCACTGGATATACCGCTGCCACCAGGGCAGATCCAGTCCCAGCTGCTCCCTGAGACGTGCAATCTCATCCTGTGTGGCATCCTGGTCCAGCAGGATAGCAACCGGGTCGCCGGGCGTGAGGTTGATCAGGGCGAACACAATCACAGAGATCCCGAGCAGCACCGGGATCAACTGCAGCAATCGACGACCTATATACGTATACATCGGACCACTCCCTGCACCAGATTCGAGACCAGGTGCGAAGGGCCATATACCGACCCTTCGCACCCAGATTCTATCATATGGTGACGACGGGTCTCAGCCCGTCACATCGACACCAATCGACCTCACTCCGTCAGGGTCGCATCCTTCAGCGGCAGCGTGTAGAAGTAGCCACAGCGACCTTCGTAGTTCTGCACCTCGGGACGATGGGCAGCCTTTGTCACGTAGTAGGAAATGCACGTGTAGGACTGATCCTCGGCCAGGATCTCCTGGATCTCGTGGTATTTCCCTTCGCGCACGTCCTGGTCGACGTTCGTCCGGGCGGCGTCCAGCAGCTCATCCACCCGCTCATTGGAATAGAGCTGGCGGTTGGCCCCCTCGGGTGCCCAGTTCCGGCTGTGGAACTGACGATACACTCCCCGGTCGGGATCGGTCTGACCGGACCAGCCTATGGTGTACGCCTCGAAATCCCCATCGAGGACGTCGTCATAGAAGGCTCCCCACTCCTGCTCGTGCACTTCAAGGTTCAGGCCGATCTCTGCCAGCTGGTGCTGCGTGATTTCGACGAGCTCTCTGGTGACCTCTCCTTCGGAGTGCTTGAAGTCCACAGTTATGCCGTCCCCGTAGCCCGCCTCTTCCATCAGGCTCTGAGCCTCCTCCGGCTCGTGTCCGAACTTGCGTACGTCGGGGTTGTGCGCCCAGGAGGTCGGGATTATCGGCGAATAGGCTACATCGCGAATGCCGTAGTAGACATGATCGACCAGAGCTTCCATGTCGATACCGTATGCAAATGCCTGGCGCATCCGCACATCATCAAACGGTTCCTCGGTGTGGTGATAACTGAAATAGTTAAAACCGGTTCCGGGCCGCACCGTAACCTCGACCTCCGGCTCCTCGCGCAGGCGCTCCACCTCTTCTGGCGGTATACCATCAATGACATGCACACCGCCGGTCTCCAGCTCGATCAGCTTGGTGCTGACCTCCGGGATGGGGCGGAATATGATTTCGTCGATGTCGAGCTCACCTTGGAAGAAATCCTCGTGGGCTTCCAACACGATCCGGTCGTTGGGCACCCATTCCTGGAAGACGTAGGGGCCCGCACCCATCGGCTCCGTCTGCAGTACCTCGTCGCCATGCTCATCTGCGTGGTGCTTGGGAATGATGCCGGGTGCGAGGTAGTAAAGGAACGGAGCGTTGGGTTCCTCCATCCGGAACTCCACGGTGTAATCGTCGACGACGACGATCTCATCTATGGGTTCGTAAAATGCGATGTTGCGCGCCCCGAAGTCGGGATCCCGGAATGTATCATACGTGTATTTGACGTCCTCGGCCGTCAGTTCCTCGCCGTCGTGGAACTTGATTCCCTCGTGCAGGTGGAAGATGTACGTGGTGTCATCAGGAATTTCAATCTCCTCAGCCACGTACGGTTCAATCTCGAGGGTTTCGTCATCCCAGGTCAACAGCCCGGCATAAACCAGGTTGTTGATGTTCGCCGAGTACACGTCAGTTGCCAATCGCGGGTCCAGGTTGGTGGCGTCGGCGGCGAGCCCCATCCGCAGCTCTGTGGGCTCATCCGGCTCAACGGGGTCCGGCTCTTCGTCTGGATCAGGATCGGGGTCCACCTCGGGATCGTCGTCAACGGCGGGGCCGCAGGCCGCCACCATCGCCATCACCATCAGAACAGCCAACAATGACATTATCCACGTCTTTCGACGCATTCGATTACCCCCCTCATTCTGAGTAACGACTGGATTTGCATTTGTGCGCAAACTGCATTTCAACTCTACTCATTCTAGGCCCGGGGGCAAATTCCTTCCCGAGGAGGGATCCGCACCACCCGGCAGCACCGCCCATCAGTTCCCTGGACGGCTATGAGGCAGCCATCCCGCCGAGTTGAAAGGCCCGCCGCAAAGGCGAATGAGCCGCACCAAAAGCGGGCAGCCGGGGTAATCTATGGCCGGCAGAAATTGGCCCGCCCGGCGGGGGATATATTCATCCGTATGTCGATATTGGACAAATCGTGCCGGCAAGGCTGCGGAAATCCCTATGACACGGGCGGCCCGTCCGGGCCGAACCTCTCGTACTCGCGGGCATCCAGGATTTCACGTATCTGTCGAACCACCGAGTGAACCTCAGAAAAGCTGTTGTACAGTGCCGCGGGCGCCAGCCGTATTACATCTGGGGGTCGGAAATCCGGCACCACACCCCGGGCCCGGAGCGCCCGGGCTATTCGTCTGGCATCCGGGTGTTCAACCGCCACATGGCCCCCGCGCCTCTCCGCCTCGCGCGGCGTACCCACCTGGCACCCATGAGGCTCCCCGGACAGCTGGTCATCAACCAACTGTATGAGGTACGAGGTCATGCGCTGCGACTTGGCCCGCACCTGGTCCATCCCGGCCTCGGCAAACAGACGCAGTGAGCCCAACAGCGGTGCCGCACTGAGCACACTCACCGTACCTATCTGCCACGCCCCTGCGCTTCTAGCCGAACAAAACTGCAGGTGCATATCGAACTGCTCCCGCTTGTCACTGCCCCACCAGCCGGCCAGTCCGGGCTCGCGGTCAAAATGCTTGCGATTGACATAAAGTCCGGCGATGCCGCCTGGACCTGAGTTCAGGTACTTGTAGGTGCACCAGAAAGCGAAATCCACATCCCACTCATCCAGTAAGTGCGGTACTGCGCCCACTGAATGGCTGAGGTCGAATCCGAGGAGTATCCCGCGGTCCCGTGCCGCAGCGGCAATTTTTTCCATATCAAGAAGCTGTCCACTCCGGTAGAGAACCGAGGGTAGAACACAGACGGCCACCTCGTCAGTCATATGCGAGATTATTTCCTCTTCACACAGGAAACGCCCGTCCCTGTCGGGCACCAGGATCAGGTGCTGGTCTGGGTCCAGGCCCCGCAGCCTCACCTGAGAGCGCAGAGCATAGATGTCCGAGGGGAAATTAAGCTCGTCGGCGAGGATGCAGGTCCGCTTCTCACGTGGGCGGTAGAACGAACTGACGAGCGCGTGCAGGTTTACGGTCGTCGACCCGGCTGCCACCACCTCATCCGGTTCGGCCCCCAACAGCGGAGCCATGCGCCTACCGAGCTCCTCACCGAGATAAAACCAGGGAGGATCTCCCTGCGTCCAGCCTCCGATAGCGTATTCCTTCCACTCTCTCATGGCTCGCTCGACCTCTTTTTCCGCATCGCGCGACAACAGGCCGAGCGAGTTGCCATCCATGTATATCTTGCCTTTTGGGATATAGAAGCGGGACCGGAACCGGGCCAGATCATCGACCAGGTCCATCTCCCGCGCGCAGGCCAGCGATCTATCAAATGAAATCTGAATCACCCCTGACCTTACTTCGCCCTCTGCCCCTCCCGCACCTGCACACGGGCCTCTATGCAGCTTTCAGGAACCGTGAGAAACCAGGTCCGGGGATCGCGATGCACGCCCGTAGCATCTGAGCTTGATCCAGCACATTGATCCTATGGAGGCCCCAACATGCGCCGCAGCAAGGGCAATCCAGACGCCCGATACTCCCAGGTACGCTGACAGTACCAACGCCAGTGGTACCTTCATCACCCAGGAGGAGCTCACGGTCCAGGCCAGGTGTGAAACAGTTCTCTCCAGGGCCTGATAGGCCCCACCCAGGACGACAAATATTCCGGCGAATCCCAGGGTAGGCCCGACCACACGGAGCAGATCCGCAGAGATCTTCAGGATCTCACTGTCTCGCGTAAACAACAGCGCGATCTGGACGGGCCAGATGGACACAGCAGCACCCACTGCTGTCAGCAGGCCGAACACCAGTGCCAGACCGGTCCACGTGCCGCGCTCAGCACGAAACCACTGCCCGGCACCGAGGTTTTGCCCTACCGCAGCTGTCACTGCCGCGGCCATGGTCCACCCGGGCATCAACGACAACATGATAATCCTGTGGCCCACGCCGTAGGCGGCAAGCGCCGGGGACCCAAAGCGGGCCACAATCGAGACCAGCACCAGCTGCTCTGCACTGAGAACCATCCTCTCACCGGCAATAGGGACGGCAAGCTTCACCAGACGCCGCAGTAGATACGTATCGGGGCGGAGGTTTCTCGCACTTATACGCAGACCGTGATAATCGCGCACCGCTCCGACCAGTGCATAAATGGCCATCACAGATCGACAGGCGACGATAGCCACCGCGGCCCCGGTCAATCCCCAGCCGGAAAAACCGGCGAGGCCAAGTATCAGAATCGGATCGAGGGCCATGTTGAAGCCGGTCGTAATAGACCAAATCTTCACCGGTGTCGTGGTGTTGCCGGCGGCCTGCAGAAGAAAACAGTAGGCGTAAAGCAGCTCGGTCAGCGGCATCCCCAGAACCATTATGAAAATAAACGAATGAACTTCCCCGACGAGCTCCGCCGGTGTACCGACAACCTGGAGAACACCATCCAGGAGGGGCAGCACTGCGGCTATAACTGCGACGTAGTACAGCACAAGGAGTGCCCCCACATGGCCGGCCGTCCGACTGATTCCCTCTGCGTCGCGCGAGCCCGCAAAGCGGGCAACCAGTGCAGAACCACCCTCTGTTATGCCCTCTCCCACCGCCCATATGAAGGCCAATACGGGGAAAGCCATCGCCACGGCAGCAATGGCATCAGAACCAACCAGACCCAACCAGATCACGTTTACGACTTCGTGGACCACCATGGTGGCGTTCGCAGTGAACGCAGGCACAGACAGCCGCAGCAGTGCAGTCATGACCGGCCCACTGGTCGCATCAACCCTACCGACCAGACGCACTGCTCGCACACCGTCCTGCTTCCTCTTTCGTCTGATGATTCGCATCACAGAGCCCCCCTCCCGGCCCTGCGGGCCACAGAGTTGACCAGCTTGTTCAGGGAATTGCGGAAGCTGAAATCTGATAGATTTCGCCGCGGCCGTGGACCGCGGAGTGGGAAGACTGGGTCGATTCCCTCCGCAGATCGCAAGTATAGCAGAGAGGCTGTGGGATCCGCTACCCTCCGAAGGTAACAAATCTGTTACTCTGGGCTGCACTCACTTGCCGGGCCAGGTTCAATGACCGACGGCCTTACGGCTCCGTGTCAGAGTGAGCGGCGCGCCGGGCGGTATCCGGTGATACCGGCCGGCGCGTGGTTGCCTTCAGTTCTTCAGATCATCCATCTCTTTCCCCTCATGACGGGGCACTTGCAGATCGCCGTTGCGGATCACAATACGCCCGTCATGAATCACCACATCGATTTTGCCGAGATCCCTGAGATCACAATCTGGAGCAC